>JYMV01009105.1_pt1 | contig 17126 bp, 15 predicted proteins | sample 338911 | NCBI WGS metagenome assembly JYMV01 (sample SAMN03354496, study PRJNA234377) | hydrothermal vent metagenome | biome: Deep sea; feature: Hydrothermal plumes at the Eastern Lau Spreading Center, Western Pacific Ocean; material: Seawater | place: Tonga | collected 2009 | depth 2000 m m
AGCAGATGTTTAGTGATTATAATTGGCACGTCGAATATGATTTGAAGAATTTTGGTATGAATGAAAAACCAAGGGTATATATAATAAACACAGTTAAGGGCGATGGAATTCCATCAATGATGAAGGATACAAAATTATGGCATTACAAAAAGATAGAAACATTAACAGAATTACAATCGTTGGTGGAGGAACTTCAGGATACCTAGCATCTTTATTTTTTTGTAAGACATATCCGGATAAAAAAATAACATGGATATATCCAGAAGATAATGATCCTATCGGTGTCGGAGAGGGGATAGTTCCAGAAGTGTCAATCTTTCTAAAAGGCCTGGGGGTAACATCCGAAGATTTAATGACTCATGCTAATGGAACATTGAAGCTCGGTAGTAAGTTTGAGGAATTTAGTCTGGGAGAGAATTTCAATTTTCCTTTTGGCATAGGCGATGGATCTGTTGATAAAATAATGGATCTATGCAAGATTCCAGATAATATATTGGAGTATGACGGCATATCAGTACACTTTAGGGCGACTGAATTATTGAGGTATTTAGACACAATTTATCCACAATTCAGTAATTTAAATATTATAAGAGAAACGGCAACCTTGGCAGATTTGAATGGGACTTATGACATGATTCTGGACTCAACAGGTTTTGGGAGGCATATATTAGGAGTTGATGAAGGGTTTGTCCCGTTAGATGATAAGGTTCCAAACGACACGGCCTACGTATATAGGCAGGAATATACCGACAAAAAATCTCAATTTTTGCCATATACATTATTTACTGGGATGGATTATGGATGGATATGGAATATACCGTTGGGTGACGAAATAGCATTTGGGTATGTGCATGATGGAAAGTATGATGTTAAAGACGATTTTATTAAATACTTAAACGGGAAGCTTAGTGTTGAAGTCGATCAAAGCAAAATATTTAAAGTCCGAATGCAAACAGGGAGAAATACAACACATTTAAAAGACAATAAACTTTATATAGGGCTGGCATCTTCGTTTATCGAGCCCATTCAGTCCACTGGGTTATATTTGGTTGTAAATTCTTTAACTAACATACAAAAATATATCGACGGAGAGATAGAAGAAACACAGTATAATATTAATATTAATAACGAGTTTGACTCTATTGTTGATTTTGTGTTGTGTCATTATAAATATTCAAATAGAAAAAATGATTATTGGAATTCATATAAGAATATAGATATAAATTTGTATGAATCGAATGAAATATTCCCAGATGATGCGTGGAAGCATATTTTATCGGGTTTTGGTGAAGATAAGGTGCCGGAATATAAACTAGACACGATTGATTATATAAAAATCATCAAGGGCAATAACTATAAGGATTGGTATGAGAGCAACTTTAAATAAATTTTTAAGACGCAACCCTGATGTTATATTACTTCACTGTGATATGTGGGGGTTCGATTGTCCCTCAATAAATATGGGAATACAAGAGCCTAATATGGTTAATATAGCAGCAGGCTTGGCATACGAGGGAAAGCGGGTGATTATCTATGGTGTAGCCGGTTTTGTTCTATATAAGGCATACGAGCAGATGAAATTAAATATAAAAGGTTGGGCCGAGAATTATGGTTCTGTTGTGTTTGTAAATGCTGGTAGAAATGGCTGTTATTCTGTTTGCGGAAGAGGACATCTTGTAGAAGATGATCAAGATTTATGTAAAGCATTGGATATGGATTTATTTACGCCAAAAACTCGAAAAGAATTTCTTAGAAATGTAAAGGATGGCCTACAAGCAAACGGCACAAGATTTATTCGTTTGGGATTTGATGGTGAGAAATGGTCGTAGCAGTCACTGGACATTCTGGATTTATAGGAAGGCACTTATGTAAAGCCATATTGAATAAAGGGTGGACGCTAATAAAAATTAATAGATCGTTTCAGCCTACTGAATGTGATAGAATATACCACTTAGCATGTCCTTCTAGCACACACAAAATAAACGCAGACCCAATTGACGTAATTGATACGATCGTAGATGGAACAAGAAGTGCCATGGCTATATGTCCGGGTGCTATTTTTGTTAATGCCTCATCAATTGGTGCTAAATACATAGATGAGCCTGGGCCTCAGGGCGGATATAATTCTGCGAAGAGGTTGATGGAGATATATTTATCCCTATCTGATATTGAATTTGTTAATTACAGACTTCCGTCAGTGTATGGGGACGGGATGAGTAAAGATTCATTTATACAACGATGTATTGACGGGAATGCATATAGGCCTAAAACCCCTAATAAGATGCATTATATAGGACATATAGATAATATTGTCAACTCGATGATTGAAATGAGTCCGCTTGAAGTAGAAGATATTAGTCTTGGGGATATATACGAAAGATTTATTAGTTCTCATATTTAACACAACAAAGAGAAGGCTTTTTCGTGTATAATTAGATGTATTAAATATTATATTAACTTTTGGATAAATTATGGAAAATAAAACATTAATTAGTGAGTATTACAGAGACGATAAGGGCGTAGCAAAGGTTTATAAAAATACAAAAGAGGATGGCAACAGTTATCTATCAATTCTATTTAAGGATGCCGAAGGCGAGCGTATAAAAGAAGAAGATTTTGAGTTTAACTCATTGCGTGAAGTTGAGGATCTGGCCGAAGATTGGGCACTCGGCGTAGGTGTAGGCGTAGGGTGAATTTAAAAAAATATATTGTCAGCGTATTAAGCGCAACGCTATTGGTATTTAGTGCCAATGCTCTTGAGGTTTACGATCGAGGTTTTAGGCTTCATGATTCACCAATTGATTCATTCACCAGTCCAAAGCATTGGATGTTTTTCAATAATAAAACTCAATCTTTCATAATACAAACGTATTTGCCTAATTTTAAAAAAGAAAATATTGAATTCGAAATCAAGGAGAGGTTGACTGGCGGCTTAAAGGTTAGAGTTGTTGCAAGTCAATGGAAGGATATTCCGGTTACCGCCACTGGGTCAATGCCTACCAAGGTTTTAATGAGTTTTGATGAGTCAACGTCATTGCCCATAGATATCCAGAAAAGCCTTATAACATCAAGATTTGATGGAGAAATACTAACAATTGTGATTCCAAAAAAGGAAGAGGGTAGTTTTAAGGTTAGTTTTTAAATTTCAATTTTAAAAATTTGTTTAAACGCCTCGGCAGCTATAACGCCGACCTGCTTACCTCTATATTTTGATAATACATTCATGCTTTCAATGGATCGGGCATCTGGATAATCATATGTCTCTGTTTCATAGAGTTCTAAGACCGCCATTTTAAGAATAGCAAACTCGGTAACATCAACATAAAGGTTGGGTAAGAAGCCCTCACCCAGCTGACCAAAGCCCCAATCAGTAGAAGAAGGAAGTTCGCACATATAAAGTTCTTTCACCGATGATCCTGGTTTAGGTCTCGTTGCCACCATAACACACTCAGATACAAGTCTATGATCCCTGTGTATATCAGAGATGTTATGTGTGTATACGGCGTCAGGGCTATGCTTATTAATGATAGCTTCAACTTGTGCCAACGTTTCATCATATCCAAGCTTACAATCAGCGAAATCGAATATTTCTGCCTTGGCCCCAAGTAACTCACAGCTTTTATAAAATGCCTCTTTGCGCCTTGACGACACTTCTTCCATCCCCGGTCTTCTGCCATTACATAATGAAACTACAACAACATCATTGCCATCCTTGGCTAATTTAGATATGGTGCCAGCGGGCCCGTATGCTTCGTCATCTGGGTGTGCAAAGATAAATAAGATTTTCATTTACTTGATCAAATCGTTGATAATATCATCTAAATCATATTTTGTCTCATATCCAATGGCCTGAATTTTATTCAGATCTGGAATTCTTTCATTAATATCACCATGTTCTTTTGAGAACGCATCCTCATAAGCGACCAGATTTTTCTTAGAGTCGCTTTTTGTTAATTCAATTACTTTATTTGCCAATGAATATATGCTTGTTGGCGTATTATTACCAATGTTGAATAGATTGTTAACATGTTCATCTTTAGATACTAATAAGATGCCATTAATTGCATCATTAATGTGGCAAAAAGAACGAATCTGAGACCCAGTTCCATAAACAGTTAAGTCCTCATTTGATTTGGCGGCTTTAACGAAGCGTGGTAATACCATACCATAATCACCAACTTGACCAGGCCCAACAATGTTAAAGAATCTTATTATTGTATATGGAATGTCAGATGCTCTTATCATGAACTCAGCCATTAGCTTGGCAGTAGCATATCCCCATCTTAGTTTAGATGAGGGCCCGATAGAGGCATTTGATTCTTCATTAAATGGACCTTCGCCATATATTTCCGATGTCGAAGAAAAAATAACATGCGTTTTGGCTTTTTTGAATAACGGGATTAGTTTGTTCATAAGGTCAACATTGTTAAATAGAGTCCCTTTTGGATCTTTGTCAATGTGCTCCACACCAACCGATCCAGCAAAATGATAGATTTTATGCTGTTTTCTGAATAGTTTTAAAAGCTTAGCATCATCAATATCGTTGATGTCGGACTCTATAAATTCAAAAAGATTTTTGTATTGGCTATATTCTTCAAGGTTTATTGAGGATGTTGCGAGTGAGTCAATGACCGTAACTCTATTTTTCCTACCTTCAAGAAGTTTGTGCGAAAGGTGTTTCCCTATAAATCCCGCCCCGCCTAAAATCAAAATATTCATTTACTTATCCAATTAATGTTTAATCCCCATATTATACAATAAAATCACCTTGAAAAGCACAAGAAAATAAGCTAAAATAAGTAAAAATCAACAAGAGAAAACAATGAGAATATACGCACCATGGGAAAAGAAGTTTAAGCAAGTAACAACCCCACTAGAGCATTTCGTCCATTCAGAAACGGCCAGTGGTATAGCGCTTATATTTGCAACAATAATTGCCCTTATAATAGCCAATACTGCGCTTATTGATTCATATTCTCATCTCATGCATACAGAAATAGGCTTTACTGTCGGTTCTTTTGAGATAAAGCAAACAATCCATCATTGGGTAAACCATGGCTTAATGTCATTCTTTTTCTTTGTTATAGGTTTGGAAGTAAAAAGAGAGGTGTTAGCCGGCGAGCTATCAAATTTAAAAGCCTCTATTCTACCAATTTCAGCAGCAATTGGTGGTATGGTTTTCCCAGCTATTATATATGTTATATACAACAGTGGCGCCGAAACGATATCGGGTTGGGGAGTTCCAATGGCGACAGATTTGGCCTTTGCTATTAGTATACTTATTTTATTAAAAAATAGAATTTCGCCAACATTGATAACTTTTCTTGTGGCTTTTGCCATCGTGGATGATATAGGTTCTGTTATGGTAATAGCAGCATTTTATACAGATACAATTAATTTTGTCGCTTTGTCTTATGCCGGAGTAGCCTTTGCAGCAATGATGCTGCTAAATAGATTTGGAATTCATTATACATTGTTGTATTTTATACCAGGATTACTAATGTGGTTTTTTGTGCTTGAGTCTGGGGTTCATGCAACCGTTGCCGGTCTTCTGGCTGCTCTTACAATACCAATAAAGCCAAAACTGAAGCCAGAAAGCTTTGCTCCTGATGCAGATATTTTGTTGACAGAGTACAAAACTCATCCGATTGGCGCCGATCATTTATTAGATCAGGGGCACCAGGCCGTTTTGACTAATCTAAAGTGTAGAATAGAATCAATAGAGTCGCCGGTTCAGAGACTGGAAAGAAGTATGCATTTACCGGTAGGTTTGTTGGTAATTCCAATTTTTGCCTTAACTAATGCAGCTATAACAATAGATTTGGAAACTCTTCGCGATATAATTATGAGTCCAGTATCAATGGGTATTATGTTTGGTTTAATAATGGGAAAAATAATTGGTATTTTCGGCGTGTCATACATAATGGTTAAGTCAAAGCTTGCCAATCTTCCAAAAGGCGTAACCATGTCACAGGTTTTCGGCGTGTCTTTGTTGGGCGGCATCGGCTTCACAATGAGTATCTTTATTGCAGAATTGGGCTTGGCCGGAATACCAGGTGCCCTTGAACAAGCTAAAATGGGTATTTTGTTTGCCTCATTTATGGCTGGCTTGGCAGGATATTTGTGGCTTCGATTCACCCGCTAAGAATTTAAAAAATCATAATTTTTTCATAAATTCATAAGTATTGTTATAAATAAGATATTATTTTAAAGGTAAATCAATATTATGAATGAAGAGGCTCTGCACCAAGCTAAAGAAGAAGCTAATCAGCAAGTGAAAAAATTAAAAAATGTCATGTATTGGTCATCTTTAACCGATATTACTTCTGGTATAACATCGTTCGTTGGAAACGTAGCAAAGTCTGTTTGGATTAGCACAAAAAAGTTTGTTACCAAGGATCTTGGTGATGATAGTTTTTTTGGTATTTTGAAGGATGGAGTGAGTGGTAATTGGAGTGAGTTAAAGGATAAGATCAATCCAGTAGAAGAAATAAAAAAAGCCAAAGAAGTGCAAGAAAAATTAATCGATATTATATCTGACACCAACGAAGCAGAAGAAGTTAAAAAAATCAAAGAAAATATAGGAAAGACAAAGTTAAAGATAAAAACTCAGTCGATAGCAGATGCCGCAAGAACAGGTGCCTCTTTAATTCCCGTTCCGATTCCTGGAGCAAAGACGGCAGTTAAGGGCGTAATTGGTGAGATTACCAAGGTAGGCATCGAGAAGCTAGCCAGCGCAACAGTATCCATTGTTGTCGAAGAGGTAGTAGAAAAAGCCACAAAGGAAGTGAATGATTCAGAAGATACAAAGGTAGAGAGCATGCCGGTGTACAGAGTTGATGAAGTTTTGAAACGGGCCGAAATAACATCCCTTAATGAAGATACAATTAAAATTTTGCTAGAGGCGAAAGCAGAGGCAGAAGATCAATCAGAGGTCCCAAGCGAGACGTATGAAAAGATAAAGGAAAAGTTTCAATCTTTCTCAGGTGATAAAGTGGTCACGGCTCGTAAGGTTTTTCCAAATAATATGGAGTATTCTCAGAATAAAAGGTCTGAAAATGCTCGAGGAGTTTAGTTATGACAAGGGATGATAAGCAAATTGATAGTTTGGAGCATGCAACCGAGGAAGCCTTAATTCTCCAAGCGATTGAAATTTTAACGAGCCAACTTAATTTACCATCGAAAGTGATTAAAGATGTAGTTACGTCTATTTGGAAAGACGAAAAAATTACCGACGCATTGAGGAATGATTTAAGTGTGTCTAAAGATGATTTGCAGACCATACTTTCGCTTATTTCAAATATTAAAAAATTATTATCAGGTGAAGAGGAAATACGACAAAGGTTAAATTCAGAGGATATTACACCACAAGAAAAAACCGAATTAGAAAATCAAGTAACCAATCACCTCAAGAATCTCCATTCTTTTTCAATCGGTGAGGGGGAGCGAAGCATTTTAAGAATAATACTCGCCTCAACAACATTCGGTAGTGACCCTGTCCCGTCAGCCGGTGAAAATATTTACAACGCATTTCATTCTCTCATAGAGAGATACAACGATTGGATAGCAGACAAAGCACTTGAAGCCAGCGGTGAAAATGCTATCACTAACAACCAAGAAACGCATGAATGTGATACAACCATAATATCAGCAAACCCCAGCATCCTAGAAACGTTTAACAATCTCGATACGCTCACATCATTCACTTCAGGAACCACCAGAAATCACACCAAGCAAACGCTAAAAACAACCAAATAAACCACAAATTCTACCAAAAGAGAGCCATAATGTGGTATAATGCGCCTTTTAATTAACAAGAAAGGAAATAAGATGAAAATCAAAAAAACTATTTTAGCAACAACATTAGTCATGGCCGCTTCAGTTGCCTTTGCAACGGCAACACCAGAGAAGAAAGCCCAAACTTTTTCAGATGGACTTAATTTCTTGGCATCCGGTGAAGTTTCTAAGGGTATTGATGCAATCAAAGAGGCCGCAAACGATGGCGATGTCTATGCTCAATATAATCTTGGTGATTTATACACACGTGGTATCGACGGTCTAGAAAAGAACACAGAATCAGCAAAAAAGTGGCTTAAGGCTGCTTCTGATAATGGTTTAGATATTGCAAAGAAGCAATATGAATACTTAGAGTCATTAGTATCAGAAGAAGATAAAAAATAATAGTTTTATACTACATATTCCATATTAGTTCTATATAATATAGAAATGAATATGAATTTTTTAAAGGTGGTAATTTCTGCGACGGCTATAATAGCAACACAAGTTATAGCTCACCATCAAACACACCCAAATACTGGCTACGATATGCCAGCGATAGACTATTTGGATTATAGATATAAATACAGATCTATGGAAAGGCCAAATAACTACAATAGGAAAGAGAGGGAGATATACGTGGATATCACGGAAGAAAATCCATGTAATTACACTGACTTCTACCTGGCATACATGAATAGTAGTCCAATGAATTATATTAATTCATTGTGTAATACCCTGATGATGAAAGATCGACCAATTAAATACATAAGGAAGAGGTAAAATGAAAAAAGCAATTTTAGCAACAACATTAGTTTTAATATCACTAACATCAAAAGCAGTATCACCAAATGAAATGCTTGTAGTTGTAGGCGCCGTTAAGTATTATAATGAGAATTGTGCAGGCTTGAATTACGCTGGTGTTAGGCAAATGAACAAGGGCTTAAAGCGGTTTGATATGGATAATACGCCGGTATACATTCTTGAAACACACCCAATGGCAAGGAGTGGTTATGAAACTGCCACAAGGTTTGGATGTGAAGGCACAAAGAGAGAGGCTTTCAAAGCAGGATATGGCCAATATATAAACTAAAAGACAAAAAAAGATTTCAGAAAGCGCCTTTATGGCGCTTTTTTTATGGATAAAATAAACTCATATTAATTAAAGAAATAATTGTTTTATTTTTTCACTTTTTCTTATTCTCCGTTATAATGAATTAAATAAATAATAACAATAAGGGAGACAGAATGCCAAATGAAATTAAGCAGTCAATGGATGAGCTAAATAGGGTTCATGATATCATAGTAAAAATAAAAGCTAATTTAAAGCCAAACCAAAAAGTAGTAATAGTTATGGATAGTGAGACCACGGGCCTTGCATACGATAATTACGAGTTGCAGAATCAGCAAAAGAGGAATCAGTTTAACCCACAACTGCACTTAGATAAGATGATTGAGCTTGGTGGAATATACGCAATTGAAGAGACTGATGATGAAGGCAAAAAAACTACAATTGAGATAGCAGATCAAAGTGGTGATGGTAGCTTAGGTTTTAGATATTTTTTCAATCCTTGGTTAGATGATGTTACTGATTTTCCAGATGAAATGCCGGAAGGTTCATATGCCGTGCACAGGGTAAGCCGCGGATTTCTCAATGGAACTGAGGCGATAGCTGAATTCAATGAAATTTTATCAGCTCCAGCGCCATCAGCACATGATGAGGTGGATGGTATTTCGTACATAGAGAAGATTATGCTTATGTTTAACGAAGCATCAGTCATGGTCGCTCATAATATTAATTTTGATATAAATGTAGTAAATGCTACGATTAGGGATCAAAATAAAAAATTAAGACAAGAAAACGCCCAAGATTTAAATGCTAGATTAAAACCATTGAAGGCAGAGCTTGAAGAGGTGGAGAATGAAATTGCAGAGTTTAAGTCTGCAACTATGACGGATGAAATTCTGGAAGAAGTAGAATCTAAGGAAGAAGTGGTATCTGAAATCAAAAAGAAGATTTTATCCGAGGAAACTCCAAAGAAAATTCCATATTATTCTGGTGAGTTGTTAGATACCTTGGCAAAATTTAGGGAATTTATACCAAACCAAGTTCAAGTAGCGATGCAGGGTTCTGATACATCAAGCCCAACAAATCATAAATTAGATACGGGAATGTTACTAGCAGCAAAGGCTAATGGTGAATTGGACGCAAAAAGAGAGATACACGGCGCTTATGAGGATTCAAGACTTTTGCTTGGTTTTTATAAATACCTTCAAACAGAGCACGAAAATAGAGCAATGGAAGTTGCGAAAGCTGAGGATATAATTAATTATTCCTCTAATTTTACTCTGGAAGGCGCAGAGAGGTATCCAGACTCTACTACGAAGCAGGAAGGCGAATTAATAAAGTCGTCTTTTAATGTAGATCAAAAAACCAAGAGGGCCTCATCTTCGGTTATAGATATAGATTCTTTAATTCAGCACTTAACAGAACAACTAAGGCCATATGATGCTATGGTTGCTGGCAAGAAAGCGAAAAAAGATAACATAAATTCAACACGAATCAAGTCAGCATCACCAAATTATGCCAAAGAAGAAAATATAAATGCATCAATTGAATTTCTAGAGAATTTCATTTTTAAAACCATGGATAAGGTATCAAGCTTAGATGAATTAGGCGAGAAAATCGCGAAGGTAAAAATACCAGCGAAAAACAAAGATGCTAAACTTTCATTGGTGAAGGCTGCATTTGCCTATACGAACCTAAAACTTTCAAATCAATTGAAAGATAATTTTATAAAGCAGGCCGAAGAAGTAATGGCTCGCTCAGAGGGCATGAAAGAAGTTATAGAAGTTTCCAAAGATCAGACAAATAATTATTTTCATGGTCATAGATCGGTGCCAACATCAAAGAAAGCCGAGCAAGTTTCAGTAATCGGTTCGGTTGACAACGTAAAGACTCTATTAGAAGAGTGTAGAGACGGTGGTATTGCTGAAATAACATTTACCGACTTCAATAACGTAACGTCATGGTATAACGATCAAAAATACATCGATGCTTATAAAGAAGAAAACCCCGAAAGTCCAATTCAAGTTAATTATGGAATAACGACATTATTAGAAGTTGACGGGGTATATTCACAAGTAAATTTAGTAGCCAAAACCCAAGAAGGTTTACATAGCATTATGAATGTTTTGACAAGAGCATCAGATAACTCTATATCGGATCCACATCTAAGACTAGATGATTTAACGGAAGATATAATTGGTGATTTGATGGTTAATCATGGCGGTAAAAAAGGCTTAGTTGAAACTGCCATTAGGCGTGATTCAGGTGAATCAGCAATGGAAGGGTTGATTGAAAGAGCCGAAAAAATCCTTGCTAAGACAGGAGAATTAAATATCGAATTTTCAAAAGCAGATGTGATGATGAATCAGTATAGCCAAGAATTTGTAAATCGACTTAGACAGAGAAACCCCGACGCAAAAATCACTAAAGTATTTTCAAATGAGGTTTTACACCTAAATGATGATGCTGAGATGCATTCTTTCAGGGAAAGGTCAATGAAAAAAGATTCTTCAATAGAAGAGGCAAGCGGACTAATTCCAACGATTACATTGACGGATAAGGAGAATTTGGAGTATTTAAGTGCATCTGAAAAGAATATTGATGAATATGCATTGCCAAATAACCCACCGGCATTGCCAGATTTCTTGGGCGACATGGAGTTTATAAAGAAGCACTCCCCGGAAGTATATGAAAAGTTAGGAAAGTCAGGTTTTTATAAAGAAGATTTCTTAAGTAAATATCTTCCTACAACAAACAAGCATTTATCAGAAAATGAATATTATCAGGCAGCAAAAGCAGATAATGACCAATTACCAGGTTCTGCGTATGATTTAGAAAATACCAACAAAAATTACTTAAAGTCTGTCCAAATAGATTATTTTATAAGAGAAGCGATGTCAGGTATGAAGATGCGCGCCGAAATGCTGGAATTAACGCCAGAGCAGAAGGTAACTTATTATGAGCGATTGGACTATGAACTATCAGTAATGATATCTATGGATTTCCCTGGCTATCATTTGCTTGTAAAAGATTTTTTAGATACTTTAACAGATAAAATAGGCGGAAACAAAGGTCCAGGAAGGGGTTCAGCAGCCGGTTCTTTGGTGGCTTATTCGTTGGGTATTACTAATGCCGATCCAATAGAACACGGCTTACTGTTTGAGAGATATTTGAATCCAGAGAGAGTATCTTTTCCAGATATTGATATGGATATGCATGGTAATGTATCAGTCGAAAAACTATTGAATAAGGATAAATTGACAGAAGAATTTAGACAAATGGTGAGGGACGAATACGGTCCGGAGCTAGAAAAGTATCCAGACTTAACGGCACCAGCAAAGACATTGCTGGAACTACACGAGAAGTCAAAGTACGGCGAAAAATCTGTTTTAAATTTAATAACAATAGGAACATTCAAGCCAAAGTCTTCTATTGATTTGGTATGTAAAGATTTAGGAAATGAAGCAGCCAAGGCTTCTGGTTTGCCATTGAAGTCGGGCGGAACTCCATATATTGAAATGGCAAGCTTAATAAAAGGCGAATATTTTGATCACCCAGGCACAACATTTTCTGACGTTATGAGTGGAGAGGATGCGAGTGAAGAATTCAAGGATTTATACAACTCAAATGCCACTGTTAAGTATATAGTTGATCTTGCTTTAAAGTTAGAGAACACAGCATCTCATTTTGGAACACACGCTGCCGGCGTTGTTATAGTAAAGCCAACAGAGGGGTTACTTGGTAAGGCGGTAATGGGCATCGGCGGTAAGTCAGTGACAGCAATTGATGGAAAGAACGTTGAGGACCAGTTGGGAATTAAGTTTGACTTCTTGGGACTTGAGGCTCTTTCCATTATTGATGATACTTTGTCAATTCTTGGCGCCACTATATCTGATGAAAAGGAAAAGGAAATTCGTGATTTAATGATGAACGAGAAGTCTCTCTATGCGGATCCAAAGATTTATCAAGAGATGTCTAAGGGTAATTCATATGAGATTTTCCAGTTTGCTTCCGATTTAATGAAGGACCTAACAAAGAAAATTTTACCACAAGATATATCAGGTAAGAGTCCAGAGGAAGTAGGGCAATTATTTTATGATTTAGTGGCAATCACTGCCTTGGGAAGGCCAGGTGCTGATAGTGAGTTATATATAGAGAACTTAAATAATCCAGAGGGTATCGAATATTCATTCCCCGAGTTAGAAGGTGTTTTATCAGAAACGTATGGTGTCCCAGTCTATCAAGAGCAAATAATGGAAATGGTGCAGTTAGTAGGTGGATTCTCATTGGGAGAAGCTGATTCAATGAGAAGGGCCATGGGTAAAAAGCTAGCATCTGAAATGGTAGCTATGGAGGGTAAGTTTGTCCAGGGCGCAGTTGATAAGCATCCAGATGAAGATGAGGCAACCGTTTTAAATAAGGCAAAGCAGTTATGGAAGTTTATTCTTCCGTTCGCCGAATACGGATTTAATAAGTCCCACGCCGTTGCTTATACTCAGGTGTCAATGCAACAAGCATATTTGAAATTTAATTACCCAGAGCAATACTTTACTTCTTTACTGAGAAACAAGTCAGGTGATATAGATAAATTAACTGATATCATTGTGGATGCTAAAGAGAATGGTATCGAGCTGGAACCTTGTGATATAAACAAGTCAATGAAAAACTTTGAGTATAGGGACGATTCGATTCGTTATGGATTAGACGTTATCAAGGGAACTTCTGAGTCTGATGTAGATTTAATTATGACAGACAGGCAAGCCAATGGCGAGTATAAGACAATCGGTGACTTTATAAATAGAACTATGAAGGCCAAAAATAACATCAATGTTAGAACAATCAAGGGCTTAGTATGGTCAGGTGCTATGGACGTTTTGAGCATATCTGATTTGGGAGACCATATAGCAAACGAAGATCATCTGAAAGATTTTTATAAAGAGATTGAGTCAGATATTGCAGACGAAATGATTTCTCCGCAAAGAAAGAGAGCTATATTGATGAAGGCATTGATGTCGCTGAATAACCAAAGTCCAACGAAGAAGCAGACACAAGATTTAGAGGACGATTATAACGAGCTTAATTCTGTGTTGGGTGCTTCAATGATTGAATTGGATAAGACTGGTTCATATGCTTCAATAGGAAGTCCTTTGCAAAATCCAGAGGTTATCGATGGCATTATGACCGAGGGTATTGATGTGCAACCATTGGACATGACGAAAACTCCTTTTGATACTGATCAGAAATTATCATCTTTAGCAGTAGTTTCTAAGGTAAGTGGTGGCCAAGATGGCGAGGGCAAGGAATATGCAAGCATTGAGATAATGGATGTAAATGGCAAGCCAAAGAAAGTTCATTTATTAGAATCGCAAGCAAATTCATTTAATAAAAAAGAAGTAGTAGAAGCAGGTGATGTAATTGAAATAGATTTGGATATATCAGTAAATAGTAATGGTTACGCCAAAGTGACGCCAGGAAACGTATTCACATACAAAGAGAATGATAATTGGGGTATTAAGAGAGCAATCGAAAAAGATAGATTTTCAATCGATGATATAGAGACTAATTTAAAGGTGTATGAGGCGGAAGATGTTAAGCGTATTTGGAAGGATATGGAGTCAACACCTAATGGTGGAAAATTTACATTAATTCAAAAAGGCTATCAACAGCGCGAGACTAAGGCAGGGAAGGAAATGTATATTTTCGAACTAACTGACGGCAAGAGCGGTAGAGTAGTTGAATTTATGCATTTCAATCCATTGAATACAGCAGCAGTCGAGGCAAATAACGGTTTACCAATAGAGATCGAGCCAGGAAAGTATAATCCAAATTTCGGAATGTCATCGGGATACGGTAAGAGTCCTAAGTTTTTGGGAGCGAATGCTTTAAATGCTACCTCTAAGGACCGAGAGTCGGAGTTTTTGAATAAGAAAGCCCCAAGTTCTAATGCTGGTAAAGATGAAGTAAAGCAGAAGCATCGTGGTCCTGAGGTAATAGATGGAGTTAAATATCCAATGAGCTTTAATATAAAGGCGAATGGCGGCGTGATGAAAAAATTCAAGCGAAGTAATAATCGCTCTAAGCACAATCTTGATTCAGGAAAGCAGGCGGCACTGTATTCATCGGAAGATGGCGAGAGTAGGATTTGGATAACGGTAGAGAGTGGAGACACTGGCTTGGTTCATTTCAAACAAGCAGTTTCAAAGAGTGATAAAACTTATGGAGAGGCAAAAGATCCAAAAGGATCTGATGTTATTATTCTGAGGGGTTTTGATGAGGCGGATAAAGATAGTCTAATTGAAAAAAACGAATCTATTAAAACTATATATGGAAATAAAATTTTTATAAATAGTAAAAACAAGGTTTCAATAATAGAATCTTTGGATGAATTAGGATTTGTAGATGCAACCGGTCAGGATTACTCGAAGATTCAAATAGATCCACCTTATGAGGCAGAATTAGTTGCTCCATTTGAATATCCACCTAAGAAGGTGGTAAGTGCCGGAAAAGGAAAAGGTATGGATAATGAAGTAGATGGGTCGCCGAAGAAGTAATTAGAGATCTATAAGTTTTATTCTAATGTTGTGTGTGTAAATGCACACTTCGCATTAGAATGAGCTTAATATTTTGAATAAGCTAAGGACGCCTAATGCAGTATAGCCAGCCAAGGCAAAGTATTCTATAAACCCACCCGTTTTAAAAACGAGGAATTTAGGTAATACGTTCCAGCCCTTTTTTTCAAAGCCAAAGAGTTTAACGCCACCATGCGTATGCATATCACCAAAAGAGTGTAGAAGCGCACCAATACTAAGCCACCACCAAAAGTTTGGATGAGAGATTAGATCTTGTGAGGCAGCAAACATAACAGCTGACCACAACCATATTTGATGCGTAAAGCCTCGATGCTTAAAAGGTAGAGAGAAATGAAATTTATTAGATATAAAGCTTTTTGCGTGGTCAATATCAGGAACCAGGCCACCCATAGCAACGATACCCATGGCAAGAAAAAGACTAATTTCTTCATTGGTTCCGTATTCAGGGAATTGAGGTAAAGCGATAACTTGAAATGCAATTAATGCACTTGCTGTTGCTACTGCTGTTACTACGTGTGATGTATAAGTCATATACCTAAATTATAACATTTTTCACCTAAAAATCAAAAAACTTTATTTGCCAACTCATCAGCTTTATCAGTTTTTTCCCAGCTAAAATCATCTTCGGTTCTGCCAAAGTGACCATAGCTAGCAGTTTGTTGATAGATTGGACGTTTAAGATCAAGCATAGCAATCAAGCCTTTTGGGCGTAAGTCAAAGTGCTCAGCTACCAATGCTTCAATATCAGCCTTAGGAATTTTCCCAGTGCCAAAAGTTTCTATATTTATAGAGGTTGGCTCACTAACACCAATAGCATATGAAACTTGTATTTCACACCTATCAGCTAGGCCAGCCGCTACAATATTTTTCGCCACATAGCGTGTTGCATATGCAGCCGAACGATCAACTTTTGAAGGATCTTTTCCCGAGAATGCGCCACCACCATGTCGAGCCATACCGCCATAAGTATCAACAATAATTTTGCGGCCAGTAAGGCCAGCATCACCAACGGGACCACCAATAACAAAGTTACCTGTTGGGTTTACGTGATATTTTGTATTAGAGTTAAGCCATTTTTCTGGTAAAACTGGCTTAATTATTTCTTCCATGATCGCTTCTCTGAGTAGATAGAACTACGGCATCAATGCCAACAATTTTATGGCCATCATAAATGCAAGATACTTGTGATTTTGCATCTGGTCTTAGCCATCCAATTTTCCCAGATTTCATTAATTCTGCTTGTTTAGCAACTAGTTTATGTGCATATACTATTGGAGCTGGCATATATACGTCTGTTTCATTGCATGCATAGCCAAACATTAGCCCTTGATCACCAGCACCTTGCTCATGGTTTTCAAATTCATCAACACCTTGCGCAATATCTTGTGATTGAGCACCTAGTAAGTTTGTAACATAACAAGTATTCCCGTTAAAGCCGTATTCTTCTTTGTCATAGCCAATATCGATAATGGTATTTCTAATAATTTTTTCGTAATTTATATCAGCCCCGGTAGTTATCTCACCAGCCAAAACGACGTGGTTATCTTTAACCAAAGTTTCAACGGCAACTCTTGAATTTTTATCTTGCGCCAATGCAGCGTCTAAGATTGCGTCTGATATTTGGTCGCATACCTTGTCCGGATGGCCAGCTGAAACGGATTCAGAAGTAAAAATCATATATGTATCCTCTC
>JYMV01040883.1_pt1 | contig 17119 bp, 15 predicted proteins | sample 338911 | NCBI WGS metagenome assembly JYMV01 (sample SAMN03354496, study PRJNA234377) | hydrothermal vent metagenome | biome: Deep sea; feature: Hydrothermal plumes at the Eastern Lau Spreading Center, Western Pacific Ocean; material: Seawater | place: Tonga | collected 2009 | depth 2000 m m
TATCAGGCGTCGAGAACGGTGTGTCGCAGGTTAAGCTGCGAGTGCGTAGTTAGCGTTGCCAACTAAAAATTGTGCATCCTTTTTACGTGGCAAGGATGCTCCACGTTACGCAATGAATTGCCTTCCCTGTCCGGTCGAAACCAGGTCGGCCCCTAAGTTGTCAAAGAGCAGCGAGCAAGTATACACCCGAAAGTTGTGTTCGGCTCAAGAAAACAAATTAAAAAAGGGCACGGTACGAGATACCGTGCCCTTGTACGTCATGTTATTGGTGTTACGTCCATTGTGCAATGATCAGAAGAATATCACTGACATCCACGACACCATCGCCGTTGACATCTGCATCAGGGTCATTCGAACCCCATGCTCCTATGACAGCGAGTAAATCCTCAACATTCACCAGACCATCGCCATTGACATCACCAGGTATTGCTTGATCAGCTGGATCATATTCAAAACAATCGATGGCATGTTCTTGTCCACCGATTAGGAATTTGTTGATAACTCCATCACATTCGACAGTTCCGCAGCCATTTGGACCACCGCCAGAAGTTACATGGAAGGTGACGCCACCGATGACGTCACCGTCAAGATCGATGTAGTCATTCACGTTTCGGAAAACTCCGTTGATCCCTATGTTGATGTTTCCGCCATATTCGCCAAATTCAAATTTGAAGTTTTCAATTGGGTTGATTGCATCGAATAAAAACAGAAGGGTTACGTTATTTGTCATAAGTTCTTGATCCTCACCACACGCTTGACCCAAATCGGTCACCCTTACAAATCCACCCGTGTTTGGTGTACCGTCAGAATTGATGAATGGTTTGACTTCTACTGGAACAGAGCCAGTAATAAAACTATCACCGTTGTAATACTCGGCATTCAAAGGCAAGTCTTCAAACGCTTCAGCGCAATAGGGTACATCGACTGCAAGTTCTTGCCCGCCAATAGTGAGAGTTTCAATATTCCCTGTAATTAAGATTTCGCCATTGTCGTTTCCATACCCACCCGAAACAACTGTAAAGAGACACCCACCGATACTCATTCCATCTAGGGCGATGAACGTGAAGACATTATGCATGTCACCATTCACAGCAACATTGATATTCCCACCATTTCCACCATATTCACCAAAGAGAAATGAAACTTCTGATTGCGGTCCGATTGAACCGGCGAAGTCATAGAGTGCGCTGATGTTGTTGGTATTTAATTCGTTTTGATATCCACTTGCCCACATTGCTGTAGAGACAGTAGCCACTCCAGTATCTGTCCAATCGCCATTCCAGTATTGAAAGGGTATGAGTTTTACAAAAATACCACTAGAGTTGAATGCGTCAGAAGTGTGGTAGGTATCTCCTGAGGTCAGATCATCAAAAGTAGGAAAGTTTGCAAAACCGACAGTTGCAATGAGTAAAGAACTTGTTGCAGCAACAAACGTGGATGTAGATATAGTCATTTTCTCTTCTCCTTTTATTCACAGTGTAATCGAAACAAGGAGTGGTGCAGTTGAATAACGCATGATGTTAAAATAGGGGATATCAAACACTGATACGCGGCAGAACAGCACTTAATACTCGCAGAAGTACCTCTGCTTGGGTGCCAAGGGCTTCGATGTCGGAGATGATCGAATCGTCGTAGCAGGCAAGAACGGGAGCAGTTTGCTCGCTGTACACTTCAAATCGTTTTCGAATGACAGATTCGTCGGCATCGTCAGGTCGACCTTGTTCGGTAGCACGCTTCTGCATGCGTCGAACCATTTCGCCTAGATCTTCACACACGAGGTGGATGATCATGCATGGATCGATGTACTCTTTCATCGACTCAGCCTGAGGAACACTTCTTGGAATGCCATCAAGTAATAGGACATCAACTTCTGGGTTGTAAAGTTCCCGCGCGATAAGTTGTTCAACATGTTGCCGCCACAAACGGACGGTGAGGAAATCTGGCACGAGTAACCCTTGGCTTGAATAGCGAGTGAATTCCATGCCGATTTCTGACTCTTTGTCGAGGGATCTGAACATATCACCTGTAGCAAGATGAAAGAAACCCGGAATTGAACCGAGAATTTGTCCTTGCGTACCTTTCCCTACTCCGGGAGGACCAAATAAAAGGATGGATGGATAGCGAGTAGACATCATTCTTGAGCACATTGAGCAGTCTGCGGATGATAACTACTTTCATTGACTCGCGGTCAATTTGACTGTGAGTCAAAGAAGATGCGGGTGGAATTAAGGGTAGGATGGTGACCATGCGTGGATTGACAAAAAGGTGGAACGCACCAAAGGCATCCGATCCTAGGTTAGATTTGGTTGGACGTATTCTTGAATCGAGGGGGTTTGAAAATAAGGAGGCGCGGGACGCTTTCCTGAATCCTTCAATGAAGGAGCTCGAAAAACCATCAGCATTACCTGGGGCGATGGACGCGGCTACATTATTAGTCGAGGCTGTTAAAGCGAACAAAAGAATTCTTATTTTTGGTGATTATGATGCCGACGGAATCACCGCCTCGGCGGTGCTGTACCACATCATTGCTGCGGCAAGTGGTAGGGAGGGTCCAATCGTGTACATTCCCGATCGCCTTGAAGAGGGATACGGGATCAGCCCAGAAGCAATCGAAAAATTTTCAAAGCAGTCCATTGACCTCGTCATCACTGTGGATTGTGGCATCACGGCGATTGAGGCAGCGCAAAGGGCAGCAGAGTTTGGCATTACTCTCATCATTACGGACCACCACACATTTAGAAAAGATGGCGAACTTCCAACATGTGATGCGATCGTTCACCCAGCACTCAACGGCGAACCAACCACTCCATTTGCAGGTGTTGGCGTCGCGTACCAAGTTGCATGGGCGTTTGCAGAAATCTGGTCAGACAGTCCCAAAGTCAATGAGAAACTTCGTGATGTATTACTCAACATGATTCCGATGACCGCCATTGGAACGATCGCAGACATGGTGCCACTACGAGAAGGAAACCGGATCATTGCTCGCTGGGGTCTACAAATGTTACCAGCAGTGGATAATGAGGGTCTTCAAGCGATGATGAAGGAGATCAAAACTCCAAGTGGCGCGCTTGCTTCAACCCACGTGAGTTTTGGAATTGCACCACTCATAAATGCTGCTGGAAGAATGTCGCACGCTGCCATTGCACTTGATTTGCTTACGCACCTTGAAGGCGACCTTGCTGCCGCTGCAGCAGCCGAGCTTTCGGAATTAAATCGGAAACGTCAACAAACCCAGCGTGAGATTCAAATCGAAGCATCGCAGATGATTCAAGACAACGCACTCGACGACTCGTCTAACCGGTGTGTCGTATTGCATCAAGACGATTGGTCACGAGGGGTTGTGGGTATTTGTGCAGGACAACTTGTGAATCAAATTAACCGTCCTATTATCATGCTTGCAACCGAAGGCGATCATTATGTGGGATCTGCAAGATCCATCCCAGAGTATTCAATTCTGGAAGGACTTCATGCTTGTGAAACGCTTCTTGTTACGTATGGTGGGCACGCAGCAGCTGCTGGTTTAACCGTACATCGGGACAACTACGAAGCGTTTGTTGCAGCGATCACCGCTCATGCAAACGCAACGATTAGTGAAGATGCACTGGTTCCCTCGCTCAACATTGATGCAAAGGCAGACCTCTCAGAGGTTACGTTAGAAGCAGCGTGCGAAATTGCAAAAGTTGGTCCCTTTGGAGTTGGCAACCCAACCCCACGAGTTCAAATTGATGGAGCAAAGATCGTCGACTGCAACACGATGGGGCAAAACGGTGCACATCTCAACATGAGACTCACGCAGGGAAATGCAAGCATTCGCTGTGTTTGGTGGAATCAAGGAGGATTGGTTGATCGATTGCACATTGGTGAAACAATTGATCTTGTTGCTACGATTCTCATCAACGAATATCGTGGCCACCGGTCATCACAATTAAAAATAGAAGACGTGAAACTACCAAGCGGCTAATTCTCCAACAAGTGGTTCAACAAGATCTTTCAATGTCACAATACCTATTGGTTTAGACGAATTTGGTGAAGTCACAATTGCCATCGTCAACCCGCTCTCGCGTACTTGGGATATCGCACGACCAACAGCCATGGTTGCAGGAATAGACTGCACAGGCTGCATAAGTTCCTCTGTTGTTTGGGATCTATTGAGTAACGCCCCAATTATGGGTAACACACCTTGTACTTTTCCTGCCTCGTCCACAACAGGGAACCTTGTGTGAGGCGAATTCTTTAATGCTGCGTTGCGTTGTTCGGGGGGCGTGTTTAGATTAATACACGAAACACGTGACCATGGAACCATTTCGTTTGCAACGGTTAACGATCGCATCGTGAGGACTCGGTCGGTGAGGGATGTTTGCTCATCGCTGATGACACCAGTTCCTAGTCCCTCCTTAAAGAGTAATCCAAACCGCCTTCTTGGTGAAGGTTCAATATCAGATTCGGTTCCAAGGATTTTTTGTGCAACATTCCCAATGAAAGATATAACGGGAACAATACCTGTCCACCTGAAGAACACATCTGCCCACCGCAGCGTATTCGAATATCTGTACGTCCACGTATCAGTGTGTGCTCGAAACAAATCTTTTGGTAATACTTCTCCAAAAATGAACAAAATTGGAATCAAACAAACAGCATTTACAACAATTGATAACCATGGACCAAGCGATGTTTGATCAAGCAGTACTGCCGTTCCATAGGTTGCGAGATAATTCGCGATGTTGTTGCAAACAAGAAGGACAGCGAGCATGCGAGTTGGGTTGTCAACGAAAAATTTAAGACGAAGAGCACTTGGCATATTTGCCGCAGCACGAACATCAAGTCGGATGCGATTGATTGTATACAAGCCAGTTTCTAGCCCAGAATAGAGTGCACTGAGCAGCACACCCACCAGAGTAATTGAGATGGCAACGATGAGTAACGTCATGTTGCATTTCCACCAACAGAGACAATGACAGTAGCGACTCGATACGAATCCATTGATGCAACTCGCAACTTGATATTCGAAAGTTCGATCGTGTCACCAAGTTCTGGTATGCGACCCAGTTTGGCTACGATCAATCCTCCCATCGTTGCAGCAGGGAATCGTTCAACGAACGGACCAGTTGCTGAGAACCATGATCGAACACCAGTGTCACCATCAAGTAACCATTCACCAGCATTTAGTTGTTTTGGAGGGTCGACATTGCGTTCAGATGCATCACCTATTTCACCGATCAGTTCTTCTAAAACGTCTTCAAGCGAGACGATCCCCGCAGTTCCACCAAACTCGTCGACTACAATCGCAAGGCGAGTTTTCGTTTCCCTGAAATGGTTGAGAAGTTGATCAAGCGTTGCAACTTGCGGGATAAATTTAGGCTTGGTCATGCACGTCTGTACCATTGTCGTACCTTCTGCAATTCGTTGCAAATATCTTTTCGTGTGCAACATCCCGACGATTTCATCTAGGTTCTCCCCGTACACTGGAAGTTGTGTTAATTGACTTTGTTGAATCACTTCACGAATGTCTGATTCACTAGAAGATGATTCGATTGCAACCATGCGAACCCTTGGCATCATGACCTCGCGAACGCGAATGTGATTTAGTGCGACAACATCATGGAGTATTTGTTGTTCGTCTAAATCAATGATGCCATCACTTGTCGAAAGAGCTACAAGTGCTGCAAGTTCTTGTGCATCAAGCGGAGGAGATGATTCGCTCGTTGCCAATCTTGAGAGCGGCACGATAATAAAATAGTCAATGAATCGTCGAAATGGTGTAATGAAATGGTGTAGCAATAATAGTGGAGGGGCCAAGAGCATTGCTAAACCAACTGGTCTCGCTGTAGCCGCCATTTTTGGTAGTACCTCACCAAAAATCACAATGGAAAAGATGGTCGCAATTGCTACACCAACTTCGGCAGCAAAACCACCCGGTATTCTTAACATGATGACTGAACTAACTACAAAGAAGAAGACGTTCGCTGTCATGTTTCCAATCAGGATCGTAATAAGTACAACTCGACGTTGTCGAACGAGTTGTAACGCGGCATTTGCTGGAGGACTTTTTCGGCGTTGTAATTCAAGACATTGTGCTTGAGTAAGACGAAAGAATGCTGTTTCACTACAACTAAAAAAAGCACTCAGCACAAGGAGTGGAAGTAGAATTGCGAGTAGGGTAAAATCGATGTTGGTCCAACCAATTTGAATTGAGTTAGCAATCATCGCAGACCCGCCAAATCGTGAACAGATTTTTCAACACGGGTTGTAAAGTCCTCAGCTCTTTCATCATCTTGCATAGTAAGGGGTTTTCCAAACGAAATATGCATCGAACCAGTGCGCGGGATATATGTAGCCTTCGGTAAAATTGTCCTTCCACCAACAACATGTATGGGAACAACGGGGCATTTTGCTAATTTTGCAACGATTGCAAGACCGCCTTTAAATGGAGCTATCTCATCAGTATCACTTCTGGTGCCCTCTGGATAAAGCACAATCGACCATCCTTCTTGTATTAACGCTGACATTGTTCGAATGGATCGGATTGGGGTACCAGACCGTTCAATTCCAAAAGCATTCCAGACAGCAAGTACAGTGAATTGGAGGAACCTTTTTTTCAGCGAAGTTCCATCAACATCGCCAAAATGATCAAAAGCTGCAGCAACGGCGGTCTTGTTTCTTTGTTGTCTTGGGAGGACATCAAGGATGGCGTGCGTGTCAACATGGCTCTGATGATTTGCTGCGAAGAGGACTGGCTCATTGAGTTGCTCTACCGAATCTAAACCGGTGGCTGTCCAAGATATTCTACGGATTACTGTCGTGATTTTACACCCGGCAAGGAGTGCACACCTTGCCACTGAAACTGATGGCGAGTGCAACTTGCGAAGTATTTCTCCCGTGTCAGGAGGAACCTGTTTGTTCGATTCGGACATTAACGTGCTCGAGAAATTTCGCTTGCGTGCGAGAGTACCTTTGCAAAAGCGTCAGCGTATTGATCCAGTAACTCAGTCGTTGCAGAAGGAAATGCAGGTAACTTTAACATTGATCCATTACCTAGGGTTGTTACAGGGAGGTCTGCAGGATCGTATACGTGCAGTGGATTCTCTGTTGTTGCTGGTAGCCGCGCAATTGTAGACCATACACCATGTGTAAATACAGGCTGTTGGTGTAATAGTGGATAGCGGGGTGCTGTAACTAGTGCACCTTCGGCTTGCAGCGCATGTGCTAAATCACTAATTGGTAAACCTGTTTCATCCTCGTTATACCGAACGAGAAATTCGAAGTACACTCTCGTGACGTTCTCGGGTGCTAGAAATGGTTCAATACCAAGTTCGACTAATTTTTCGGAAAGGTAGATGCAATTTTCATTTCGCCGTTTATTTCGCTCAAAAAGATGTTGCAATTGTGTTCTTGCGAGGGCTGCGGACATTGGTGCCATTCGAAACTTAAACCCAAAACCAGTTGCAGCAAAGTAGCGGTTTTCAGATTCAAGATCAAGAAGTCTTTCATAATGACCAAGTCGTGTCGCAGACTCATAGTATTCTTGTGAATCACAAAGTAAGACACCACCTTCGCCGCTTGGTACAAGTTTGTTACCCTGCATACTGAATACGCTGACATCGCCGAGTGAACCGATAGGTTTTTCCTTGTACGTTGCTCCATGTGCGTGCGAAGCATCTTCAAGAATTTTCAATCCATGTTTGTCTGCGACTGCTTTGATTGCATCCATCTTGGATGGCATACCAAAAAGATGCACAACAACAATGGCTTTTGTACGCGAAGTAATTTTTCGCTCAATATCTTCTGGATCAAGCCCAAGACATTCACTCTCTATTTCAGCGAAAACTGGAATACATCCACAATGTAGTATGGGCATGACACTTGACCACCAAGTTGCAGACGGAACAATGACCTCATCTCCGGGAGTCAATCCAAGTGCGTGCAGTCCAGCAAGAATCGCAGAGGTACCATTATTGTGCGTGAGCGCAAAAACTCGACCCGTGAGTTTTTTGTAATCATTCTCTAGTTCACCGACAACAGGGTTGATGGATAGTTTGCCACTACGCAGCACATCAAGTACAGCTTGCTCATCTTCATTAGAAATAATTGGCCAATGATTTGCCTTCGCCTGATCTACTGTGATCGCTTGGTCACCGCCAAGGACTGCGGGCATATTCGCTATGGTTGTCATTCGTTAACTCTCGTCGTCAGAGTCTTCGTTTGCAATCGAAGATCGCATCTTAGTGTCTGAAATGACATTTTTCATGTTGTAGTAATCCATGACACCGAAATTTCCTTTGCGGAACGCTTCAGCCATTGCCTTTGGAACCTCGGCTTCAGCAAGAACAACGAGCGCCCTATTCTTTTGCTCTTCAGCGCGGTATTCGACTTCTTGAGCAACAGCCATAGCCCTTCGTTTTTCTGCTTCTGCTTGGAAACGAGCTTTGTCAGCTTCGGCTTGGTGGGCTTGGAGCGTTGCGCCAATGTTCTCACCAACATCAACGTCTGCAATATCGATGGAAAGAATTTCAAATGCAGTTCCTGCATCGAGACCTTTTGCAAGTACGGTTTTTGAAATGTTGTCTGGATTCTCTAGTACTTTTAAGTGTGTGCTTGCAGAGCCAATCGTTGAAATGATTCCTTCGCCGACTCTTGCAATAATGGTTTCTTCAGTTGCACCGCCAACAAGTCGAGCGATATTCGTACGGACAGTGACACGAGCACGTGCTTTCAACTGAATACCATCACCCGCAACTGCGTCGATTGTTCTCTTTGTTCCACCATCACTTGGGCAGTCAATGACTTTTGGATCGACACTTGTGCGAACTGCTTCCAGAATATCGCGACCTGCAAGGTCAATTGCGGTTGCTGTTTCCCATTGCAAATCGATCTTTGCTTTGTCTGCGGCGATCATCGCGCGGACGACATTAGTAATTCGTCCGCCTGCAAGAAAATGAGCCTCAAGTTCATCGGTTGAAATTTCCAAGCCCGCCTTCTTTGCACTGATGCGATTGATGACGACCGACTTGGCATTTACTTTACGAAACCGCATCATGACAAGATCGACAAACCCAACCTTTGCACCACTGACCCATGCTTGTAAATATAAACCAATATATTGAAATACAAAGGCGATAATAATGAGGAGGAAAATCCCACCGACAATTACGCCGCCGATCGTCCAAGGTGAAGTGGCTGCAAGTATATTCATAGTAAAACTCCTTCGTCTTCTAGGATGCGTAGTGTATCACGCTATGACTTCACGCACTTTTATTTGGTTGTCGTAGACATTTACAACTTCAACAGGCTTATTTGCACTGATGACCCCAGATTCAGCCATCGCGTCATATCGCTGATTTTCTATTCGAACAACTCCAACGGGGCGCAGGACAGTGATTGTTTCACCTTTGGCGCCAATAAGTGCATTGAGTTCATCAAGCCGTTCTCTTCTTTGTGCTTCAGATTCCTGCTTTGCAAATTCACCACCACCGTCTACATCTCCTAGGATCATTCGTTTTGCAAGTGAAGATGAAGCCCAAATTTTAAATACAATCCACGCGATGATTGGACCAAAGACGATGTAGATGCCAGTTGCAATCAAACCGGTGTTGATGTCATGCATGAAAAATGCAATGAGTGATGCAATGATGGCCAGACCGCCGAGCAATGCGAGCAAGCCACCCGAAGGCAAGAAAATTTCTATGAAGAAAATGATGACAGCAACAGCGATGAAAATAAATGCCCAAAGGATTAGCGATGAACTTTGAGCGGTTGTTGCTTGTGAGAGTAATGGAATCATGTTGGGACCTCTTCGACTTCGATTGTCATGCCTTTGTGCATGATACGCACTGTTGCACCTTTTGATATCCATTGTCCCGTTGTTGTAGCATCAAAAATAGTTTCGCCAATGGAAATTCGACCACTTGGTCTTAAATCAGTCACTGCAGTACCTATCTCTCCTTGGGCAAGATGACTCGCATTGTCTCGTTCACTCATTGTTCCATGGTCTGAAATCGTGTCCTCAAGAACGAGTCTCTGCATCGCAGTTGCACCCCCAAAGAAACGAACAATAAACCAACTTGCAATTGCTGCCAACACGCCGCCCGCTAGCATGACGCCTAGGCCTGTGAATAGTTGTGCTTGACCTTCAGCAGAGCGAATGTCTTCAGAGATAAATGTGCCAATGATCCCAGCGAATAAACATGCCACGCCAACAAACCCAGTGATTCCAGTTCCCGGAATCACAAGAAGTTCAAGTGCAATGAGCACAAGTCCTGCTCCAACTGCAACAATCTCCCAGACATCTGCGAGCCCCGCAAGCCACGGTGCGCCGATGAGTAGAGCAATTGAAACAACTGCACCAGCCGAAAAAGCACCGCTTGCACCTGTGACAAACTCGACAAAGACACAAACAAGAAAGATTGCAATCAGTATGATTCGGATGGGCCAACTGACAAGGATGCGGACCAGTTTTTCAGACCAGTTGACATCGTATCTACGTATTTCCTGTGCACCGAACCACAGTGCTAGGGCAGCGTCATCCGTAACGATGCCACGCACCAAACCGTATTGGGTCGCTTCTGCTGGTTTCAGTGTAAGGAGACGGTCGTTTGGTACAACTTGTCGAATCAATTCCCACTTCGGAGCATCTTCGTTTGATAGTACAGACCTACTTGAAGGGAGTTGTTGTGCGAAATCAGGATCCCAAGGCTGTGACTGCGTATCGTTTTCCATTTGGTTGAATTGTGTAATCGTGTCAAAAAATGGGGAGAAGACGGGTTCAACTTCAACACTATTTGCAATTGGCGAAAAAGTTCGTGGGGGTGATGTGCCAAAGATCGTTTCATACTCTGCTTTATTGACGCAAACCATCTCGTTGGTCTCTTTGTTGCGCAATAACCAGAGTTCAATTCCAACACTAACGAATGCCTCTACTAGATGTTCATCGTAGTGGTTTCTTCGAGCGGAATCGACAACTTCTGCAAGAATCGGAGATTCGATCTTCGCTCGCTCAGTGGCAGGAATGGGTCCCATGGCGGAGATCGGCGCAGCATCTCCAAATGTACTGTTATTGGCTGCGATGATTTCTCTGCATGAGAGTGCGATGATTGTGCCTGCAGAAAAAGCGTGCGGGTGAATCCAGGCAACCGTGTTAGGCGGAGCGTTATTTTTTATTTCGTAACAAATTTGAAGCGTTGGCAGCAATCCACCTCCTGGCGTGTTCAATTCAATCACGATGGCATCCGCACCAGAAGCCTCAAAAAGACGGCGTTTGAACGAACTTGCCGTAATGGAGTCAACCTCGCCTTCGATGGTGATGATAGCCACCGTTTGGGCTTGTCTATAGGCAGGCACCGGGGTTGGAGATGCAAATGCAATCACGGAAAGTAAAAGGAGTGCTGTCAGAGGCATGGGGATATTCTATGCTGCATTGTGTATGAGAATACACAAGTTGCTCCTCACTTGGCCAGATGCAGCAATTGCAGCCCGAATGCAACCCTAGCGAGAGAATTACTGCAAAAGAAATACCGGCTGCAGTAAGGAACTGCAGCCGGAAGATCAAAACGAATTAAACCAAATACAAATTAATCGTAACGATATTCACTTACCTCACCAAATTTTGGTGGGCTTGAATTATCAGGATTACCAGTGATAGATCCAGCTGAAATATGTGTGATAACCGTGTCATTACCCGAGCCTTGGCCATCGCCATACCGCGCATCATTAGCAATTGTTTCTTCAGCGAAAATATTATCTCGTTTGGTTTCACCACTAGTAGTATCAGTATAAGTAGCTTCTGCTGGGTAGAACGTGTCTAGGATCTCGGTGTGTGCATCACCAAATCCTAGAACACCCTTCCACTCATTTGCAATCCCATGGAAGCCGAGGGAAAGTGATGGTTCCGCCATATCGATCACACCAAATTCGGGGCCACGCGTGCCGATGAGAATATAAGAACTCGAGTGTCGAGCAGAAATCTTCCACTGATTCAAGCGATGTTCACCAGTAAGTGGCATAATGCCATAACTGTTGTTACAGATCTCGCCTGAACCAAGTGTATCAGTCAGCTCGTTTTTAAACGTTTCATCCCAGAAAATCCATCCATTACTGGTTGAATCGTAGACATCGTAGTCATAGTCGTCCTTGATAAAGACACCACCATTTGGTTCTGTGGGTGCCACGATAATGTCAGGAGTAAAGAGGTTGTTCATTAGGCAGAGTGAGAGCAGAGAACCGTGGTCGTTCTGAAGGTAATCTTCGCGGCCTACACCTTTTTGGAATGCACCTAGAACACTGTCTTCTAACCTTTTTTCCAAACCGGGAACTGGGTAATACCCATCATGGTCACCTGTCCAGTTTACCCAGCCAGTGCCAATACTCTTGACTTGTGTTCCATCTTTAAGCAGTTGTGCCTGCGCTCTAGCGCGACCAAGTGCCGGAACCAAAATACTCAGTAGGAGTGCGATGATCGACATGACCACGAGCAACTCAATGAGTGTAAAACCTTTTTTGTTGTGTTTCATAAATGAAATCTCCAATCATTGGACATGAATAGAATCATGTCATTATTGCGAAATGAGTTCATCCCAAGCTGGGAAAACCTCGTCAGTTGGGGTGTCGTCAGGGTCACTTGCAAACCAGCTCATGACCATCCACATGTCTGCTGATCCCGCACCTGAACTCATGAGACCACCGTAGTCAGCAAATTCTGCATTGAATACGTTGTCACGGATTACTGCAATTGAATCAAGTGGAGAGTACACGACGCCTTCTGGCCACATAGACTTGGCGTAGTGTGCAGAAGCATCAGCAGCAACGTAAATGCCTTCCCATTGTTCAGGTGGACCATAGAGTTGCATTGTTGGTGAATCTTCATATTCTTCCCCCTCATGTGCACCCATTCTTGGTCCACGACTTGAGAGGATGAATGATGTTGCGCCGCCGTCTACTTTCCAGTGCCAGTCACGTCGCTTGCCGCACATTGCGAGCGATGCGTAAGACGTGTGGCAAGTATCTTGCAAACTAGCACCATCTCTACCGAGTCCTTCAACGTCGCCAGAAAAGGAAGGATCCCAGTATTGGTCGACTTCGGAGGATGAGTCGTATGCATCATAGTTGTACAAGACTTCATCAGGATTCTTTGAAGTGTCGCCTTTTGCGACAACGACTGGGTTGGCTTCCATTGGACTAATCAATAGTTCAGGTGGAAAGTAGTTTTGAGCAATCATCATGGAATAGAGATTGCCTGTTGTGTTGAGTTTCCAATCTGGTGAGCCTGCACCGGGGATATTCAAAGTGCCCGTAGGACCTGTGTAACTTCCTGGTGTAGCACCCTCAGTCAAGTTCTTCGCCTTGCGGTTAAGGTGGCTTGGTAATGGAAAACTGCCAGTTGCGTCGGTATTTGAAAAGATCAAGAATGTCTTGACAACACCGTTGAGTTGAGCCTGGTCTTTACGTAATTTCGCTGCTGACATTGCGCCAGAGAGGGCAGGCAAGAGCAAGCCCATCAAGAGTGCGATGATTGCGATAACAACCAGCAATTCAATGAGGGTAAAACCTCGTTTGTTTCGTTTCATCATTTGTGAAATCTCCTAAATAAATAAAACATGTAGGACGGTTATGGTTGATCGAAAAGAAATGTATCTTGAGGCGTTTGTTGACTCTGATCATCCCTGACACGATGAAGAGTGCAGCGCCTAAAGATAGGTGGCTCAATCAACCGAACGAAAACTTACGATTTGCAGAGGTTAAAAGACACCTACAAACCGGGCGGTCTTCGCACATTATGTATTGTGTGAATGACCACCGCACATGCATCAATCACCAACAAGATGAATCATGCGTCGAAATGTCGACCAGTGCGGCGGAATCAATATGTACCCAGATAGGGCGAATAAGAGCGGTGAACTGAATCGCAGTAATCGAATAGTTACCACAGCCGGTCTGTAATCTATACATGATTGTGGGTCAAAAGGATCCCGTCAAGTCTAAAAATAGAGATAAATAAAATAAAACACCTTACGTCCGATAAAACTTATCGAGCGGACAGTTCAAAAACGGCTTCTACTTCGACCGTTGCCCCCAACGGCAGACCGATTGACCCCACAGCGACACGAGTATGCCTTCCTTTTTCGCCAAAAATAGCCACCATGAGGTTACTTACGCCATTTGCAATAAGAGATTGATCAGTAAAACCAGGGTCACTTGCGACGTAGACTCTCAGTTGTAAAACACTGTTAATTCGATCAAGATCGCCGTCTAAGGCGCCACTTGCTACTGCAATTGCGTTTAAGCCGCACATTTCAGCAGCCTCTATTCCTGCTTCAATGGGCTGAACACTTGGAACAGATCCTTGAAATTGGAGTGCACCCTCAAGCATGGGAATTTGACCACTTGTAATCAGAAGATTTCCGGAAAAGACATAGGGAACATAGGTAGCCACCGGTTTTGGAGATTCTGGAAGAGTGAATCCTAAATCGTGTATTCGAGCGAGTACTTTTGTCATGCGGACATGATATCGCGCACAAGCCACGGTATGATTCCCACCAATGGAACTCTATATAGACACAGCAAATATTGATGAGATTCGTGAAGCAGCCGAACTTGGCGTGCTTGACGGCGTCACCACCAACCCAAGTTTGATTGCTCGTGAGGGCGTCGATTTCCATGACCGCTTGGCAGAGATTTGTGAAGTGGTTACTGGCCCAGTCAGCGCAGAGGTTGTAGCGTTAGAACATGACCCAATGATTTCTGAAGCAGAGGAATTACTGACCATTGCTTCGAACATCGTGATCAAACTTCCATGCACAGTCGAAGGACTCAAGGCGTGCAAAACACTTTCCGATCGAGGCGTGAAAGTCAACATGACACTATGCTTCCAACCACTACAAGCAATGATGGTTGCAAAGGCTGGCGCATTTTTAGTGAGCCCATTTCTTGGTCGCATTGATGATATTGGCGGTGATGGCATGGAGTTGATCCAGCAAATCCGTACCATTTATGATAATTACGGGTACACAACTAAGATACTATCGGCATCAATTCGCAACCCATTACACCTCGTGCAGTGTGCACTTATTGGATCCGATGTCGCAACAGTACCTTTTAAAGTAATCTCACAAATGATGAACCATCCACTGACTGACAGTGGTCTTAAAGCGTTTCTTGCAGATTGGAAAAAGCAACAAACAGCAATGTGTTCATGAATTAGGACACGACCATCATCGCAACAAGCACAAGATTGAGAATCGCACTCGCGACGAGACACATAAGATAGAACATGGAGAGGTCGATACCCTTAGCAGGTTGTTCTAATTGAGGTGCTACTGGGGCATTTGACGACGTCGATTTCGCAACTTCTGAAAGTAATGAAAAGTCTAGCGTTGGCTGCGCAAATCTTGGCTGATCTCCAGAGGTAACCGCATCAATATCGTTGAGCAAATCAGTAGCATTCTGATATCGATGATGCACATCTTTGACCATCATCATTTCAATGATTTGTGAAAATCCAGCCGAAAGTGAATCGTTGAGGTGGTCTGGAGGCACGAGTGGTTGTTTCAAATGTCGATGCATCACATCAGATGGATTTTTCCCAGGAAAAGGGACTCGGCCAGTGACGAGGTGATAGATAGTCGCTCCTAGACTATAAATGTCAGCAGCTGGTGTGATGTCGATCTTGCCACGAATTTGCTCAGGGCTGATGTAATAAGGCGTGCCGTATGCTCGACCCGCTTCAGCCTCAGCGGTTTCTAGATCAGATAGTGCTCTGGCCAAGCCAAGATCAGCAAGTTTTACATCTCCCTTTGGTGTGATCATGATGTTCTTGGGCTTCACATCACGATGAATGAACCCCGCATCATGAGCGTGTTGCAATGCGAGTGCAACTTGTCTGAGAATCTTCGTCGCTTCTTTTTCAGAGAGTTGCTTTTCCTTTTCAACTCTGTCAAAGACTGTCTCACCATCTACATATTCCATGACGAAGTAATGATGATCTCCAGAACAACCAACATCATACGCCTGAACGATGTTCGGATGGTTGAGTTTCGCCGCCGCACGACCTTCTTTATAGAATCGATCGATAAATTCTTCGTTGTCTGAAAACTTAGTTGGCAGGACTTTGATTGCAACTGGTCGATCTAAACTCTCTTGTTGGGCAAGAAAAACGGTCGCCATTGCACCTGCTCCGAGTTTTCGAATAATGCGATATCCAGAGATTCGTTGGGTAGACTTTCTAGTATCAAAGTCAGACTGAAGGCGATCAAGTTGTCGTTCAGTGACGTAGTTGTGATTGACAAGAAGATCGGTGAGCGTGTGATGCGAATCTCCTCCACCCGCTTCTTCAAGGAGCGAGTTGCATTGGGCCAATTCTTCGGATGTAATTAAACCGTTATCAACAACTAATTTACCGAGCATGGTGTCGAAACCAAAAGTTGATGCGCCAGGGCTACGGGTACTACTTTTCGATGTAGAGGGTGTCTCGCTTGATTTATGTGCTTGGTCATCCATTGTTTATAACTATGGACAGTTCGTACGACTCTGTCAAGTGTTTATTGGAACAAAACCAATCTTTCAATGAACGGTACCATAGATTCTATGTATTCCACTTTGTGCTCTACACCACCTCAACGATTTGAAACTCAAACATGAATTGGCCTGAGCCCCTCATCCTTGCGAGTACCTCTCCTAGAAGACGCGAATTACTCGCTCTTGCAGGCATTGACGCAATCACACTTTCTCCAAAAATTGATGACTCCCATTTTGTGTGTGGAACGATGTCTCCACGAGAATGGGTGACAACACTGGCAATTCTCAAAGCGAGCAGTATTTGTGGTTCATCCGATCTACAAGAGGGAACAGTACTTTCCGCCGATACGGTATGTGTTGTTGATGGCAACATTCTCGGGCAACCAAAGAATGCAACTGACGCAAGAAAGATGATCATTTCGATGACAAACACCTCACATGAAGTCCTCACAGGTTGGTGTCTTAAAACAATGGACGGACAACACTCAAAACACGGTTGCGAACTGACAATTGTGAAGATTGGTGAAATAAATCAAGAAGACATTGATACATACATGGAAAGCGGCATGTGGCAAGGTAAGGCTGGCGGGTACAATTTAAGTGAACGACACTCTGC
>JYMV01004010.1_pt1 | contig 17108 bp, 15 predicted proteins | sample 338911 | NCBI WGS metagenome assembly JYMV01 (sample SAMN03354496, study PRJNA234377) | hydrothermal vent metagenome | biome: Deep sea; feature: Hydrothermal plumes at the Eastern Lau Spreading Center, Western Pacific Ocean; material: Seawater | place: Tonga | collected 2009 | depth 2000 m m
AAGTGGGCCGCTACCAGATCACCTGCGCCCAGCTTTGCGGCGACGGCCATGCCCGCATGAAAGGCGCCGTGAAAGTCGTTGACGAGGCCGCTTGGAACGAGTGGTACAAGGCTGAAGTCGAAAAGAAAAAACCGGCCGCCGAAAAGCCAACCGCCACCACGGCCACGGACGACAAAGCCTGAGCAACGGTTGGCTTGACTGATTTCCCGGGGCGCTCTGAACAGGGTGCCCTTTTTTTGACACGATGGAATCCAACTCGCAAATGGTGCGCTGGGTTGTCTGGGGCGGCTTGGCCGTGGTGATTCTGGCGGTCCTCTTCGCATTCGTACGCGAGCAGCGCGCCCCGGGCTCCAACCCCACAGACCCCGGTTTGGCCAAGCGGGACTTGCCGGTCATCTCGCAGTTGACCGACTTCAGCTTGACCAATCAGTTGGCTCAGCCGGTCGGCCTGGCCAAGTTTGCCAACAAGGTGTGGTTTGCCGATATTATCTTCACGCGCTGCCCCGGGCCGTGCCCGGTGATGACCCGGCGCATGGCCGAGTTGCAGGCGCACTTCACCGACGAGCCGGACGTTGCCTTTGCCACCCTCACGACCGATCCCAGCCACGACACCCCGGCCGTCATGCAGCGCTTTGCCGGGCGCTTCGGCGCGAACGCCGAGCGCTGGCAATTCCTCACCGGCGACAAGGCGGAGATCGTGCGCTTGGCCGTCGATGAAATGAAACTCATCGCCCGCGAGAAGCCGCCCGGCGAACAAACCACGCCGGAGGACTTGTTCATCCACGCCACCATTTTCGTGGTGATCGACCGGCAGGGCCGCCTCCGTGGCGTGCTTGAGAGCATGGAGGATGGCTGGAAGGAAAAAGCCATCGCCATCGCACACACACTGTTAAACGAAGCATCAAAATGACCATACAGGATTTACCGCTCATTAACGCCTGCCTCAACGCGCTCGCCACGGTGTTCCTCACGTTCGGTTTCGTGTTCATCAAAAAAGGCAACAAGACAGCGCACCGTAACTGCATGGTCAGTGCGTTCGCGACTTCAACTGTTTTTCTGGCCTGCTACCTCACCTACCATATCAATACCGAGGTCATGACGCGGTTCGTCGAGCCGGCGTGGTTCCGCCCGATTTACCTCGTGATGTTGTTCACCCACGTCGTGCTGGCGGTGGTGATTTTGCCGCTCATTTTTATGACGCTCAGCCGCGCGCTGAAGGAGCGGTTTGAGCAGCACAAAAAAATCGCCAAGTGGACATGGCCGCTGTGGATGTACGTCTCAATCACCGGCGTGCTGATATACCTGCTGCTCTACCAGATTTTCCCCCAGCCCCAGCCGCAGTCGACCCAGCAACCCGTCGCCCAGCAACCGGCCTCCGAATAGCGCTTGGCCAAGCGCTTGGTTTCAAGCCCGTGGATGCGCCTCGTCGTAGGCGCGCTTGATCCGCTCGGTGGTCACGTGCGTGTACACCTGCGTTGACGTGAGATTTGCGTGGCCCAGCATCTCCTGCACGCTTCGCAAGTCCGCCCCGGCATCGAGCATGTGCGTGGCATAGCTGTGGCGCAGCTTGTGCGGCGTGAGGGTTGGATCCAGCCCGCAGGCGGTGAGATATTTTTTCAACCTCAACTGAACCAGGCGCGGAGAGATTTTTTTGCGTTCTTTTTCCGTGGCAAAAAATACCGGCTCGTCGACCGCAGGCGGCTTGGCCAGGCGCTCCCAGTACTGATGGATTGCCCCGACGGCGACACGGCCGATCGGGACCTGCCGTTCCTTTTTGCCTTTGCCGTGCACGTTGACGACGTGTTCGTCCGGCTCGATTTCACCGGCCAACATCCGGCAGATCTCGCCGATGCGCAGCCCGCACGAGTAAATCATCTCGAGGATCGCGCGGTCTCGGAGGTACGGCACTTCACTGACTTTTTTCTTCGTACCACGCTTGGCACTTAGTTCCTGAAGCGGCGCGTCGAGCAGGGCGGTCATTTGGTCAATGGTCAGGAATTGCGGCAGCCGCTTGGCCGGCTTGGGCAGGGTGACATCCTTCACCGGCGACGACTCGACGAGCCCGCGCCGCATGAGGAATTTGTAAAACGAATTGAGCGCGCTGAATCGCAGCCGGATCGCCGCCTGGCTGAGTTCCCTGCGGCCAAGCTTCCGGAGGAACAGCCGGAAGTCGTTCCGCTCCAACTCACCCCAGCGCACCGGCGACTCGTGGGTCTCACGATGCCACTTAGTGAACTCATTGAGCGCCTGCCGGTAGTTGCGCTGTGTGTACACCGAGGCGTCCTTCTCGTTGGAGAGGAAGCGGAAAAACTGCTCCGGCCAGTCCGAGGGTGGCTCGCGGGTTTCGGTCAACTCCGGCACGCCACGGAGCCTATCGGCCCAAGCCGTATTTTAGGAGGGCAATTTCCCGCTTGGCCAAGTAGGCTGTCGACAAATGAGGGCGCGATGGACAGGTTGCCTGGTTGGGTTTGCGCTGATGGGCGTGGTCGGCGGCTGGGCTACGGAGGAGGCCAAGCCGGCGTCGGAGCTGCCTGAGAAATTTATCCGGATGACGATGAATCCGGATCGGCCGCGCATCCCGCAATCGCTCGACACGTCGATCATCCGGTTCGTGCCGACGGATGAGAAATTGGCCAAGGCCGGCGTGACGGTCGATCTCATCGGCGCCATCCACATTGGCGACAAGGCATACTTCCGAAAACTGGACAGGAGTTTCAGGAAGTACGACGCGCTGTTGTACGAGATGGTGGCGGAGAAGGATGAAACCGGGGCCGCGCCGAGGCGCTGGAAGGATCGCGACCAGCCCTCGCCGAAGGCCACGGAGGCCGACACCGGGAAACCGGACGAGGCCGGCGAGCCTTCCACCTCGGAGGAAAAGGGATTCGAGGTCGGCATGACCGTGATCGGCGGCATGCAACTCGGCGCGAAGGACATGCTCGGGCTTTCGTTCCAGCTCGACGGGATCGACTACGACGCGCCCAACATGGTGCACGCCGACATGTCGCCGGAGGAGTTCGCCCAAAAAATGAAGGATCGCGGCGAGTCGTTTTTCACGATGTTCATGCAGTTGTTCATGGAGGGGCTGGCCCAGCAGCGGGCGAACAAGCAGGGGGGCGCGAACGACTTCGCGCTGTTGTTCGCGTTTTTCTCCAGCAACCGCGAGTTGGCGCTGAAGCGGGTGATGGCACAGCAGTTCGCCACGACGGACATCCTCGACACGCTGGCGGGCGAGAAGGGATCGACCATTATCACCGAGCGCAATCTCATCGCGCTGGAGGTACTGCGCGGGCAGTTGGCCAAGGGCAAAAAACGGATCGGCATTTTTTACGGCGCCGGTCATATTGCCGACATGAGCCGCCGGCTCGTCAGCGACTTTGGCATGAAGTTCACCGGTGAAAAATGGGTCGAGGCGTGGGATCTCCGGTCCAAGCCAAGGCGGCCCAACCGCAAATAGCCTTTGACAGGCGGGGCGGGGGATGGTGCGATGCGCGCGCACCATTCGAATCATGTTAAAAAAAACTCATCGTCTTGTTTTGTTGGCAGCTGCGTTCTTCTGCAGCCCGATCGCCGGCTTGGACATTGCCCAGGCCGAGGAAAAAAACCGCGTCTTCGAGATTCGCACCTACTACGCCAACGAGGGCAAGCTCGACGCGCTGCTGGCCCGGTTCCGCGACCACACGGTGGCGCTGTTCAAGAAGCACGGCATGACCAATATCGGCTACTGGGTGCCCACCGACAACAAGGAGAACAAGCTGGTTTACATGCTGGCCTATCCCAGCCGCGAGGCGCGTGGCAAGGCGTGGAAGGCGTTCATTGCCGATCCCGATTGGCGAAAGGCCTACAAGGAATCAACCCAGGGCGGGAAGTTGGTGAAGAAGGTGGTGAACGATTTTCTCGCCGGAACTGATTTCTCGAAAATCAAGTAATCCCGGTCGGCTTTTTTGAAGAAAGCCGGCCCGGTTTCAGTCGCTCAGTTTGCCCTTGGGGTAGGTTGGCTTGCCGCTTGGCCAAGCGCTTGGCTTGCGCTCGACTTTTGGGATGCGTAGCCTCTCCGCTTTCAGGGAATTACCATGACTAACAAAACGACATCCGACAGCGAGACATCCCGCAGGGATTTTCTCAAGACCTCCTCCACTGCAGCCGTGGCCAGCGCCGCCACCCTGAGCTTAATTTCACGCGGCAGAGCCTATGGGCAGAACAGCGACACCATCCGGGTGGGGCTGGTCGGCTGCGGTGGGCGTGGCACCGGCGCGGCCAATCAGGCGCTCACGGCCGATGACAATGTCAAGTTGACCGCCGTGGCCGACGTGTTTCCGGACAGGGTCGAGCGCGCCGTGAACGGCCTCAAGAAGCGGCACGAGAAAAAGGTGGACGTGCCACACCAGTTTGTCGGGCTGGACGCGTACCAAAAGCTGATCGACAGCGGGGTGGATCTCGTTGTACTCGCCACGCCTCCGGGGTTCCGTCCGATGCACTTTCGCGCCGTCGTCGAGGCCGGCAAGCATTGTTTCATCGAGAAACCGATGGCCACCGACGCGCCGGGTGTGCGCTCGATCATGGAGTCGGTGAAGATCTCGAAGCAGAAGAACCTGGCGATCGTCGCCGGTTTCTGCTGGCGCTACGACTACGAGCGGCGCGCCTTTTACGAGCGCGTTCTAGGCGGCGAGATCGGCGACATCCAGTCGATCTACGCCACCTATCTGACCGGGCCGGTCAAGCCGATGCAGCCGGACTCCGCACGCAAGCCGGAGTGGAGCGATATCGAGTGGCAGGTGCGCAACTGGTACAACTTCGCATGGCTCGGCGGCGATGGCCTGGTCGAGCAGGCCGTGCACAGCGTGGACAAGATCGCCTGGGCGATGCGGGACGAGCCCCCGGTCAGTTGCACCGCCGTTGGCGGACGCGGCATCCCGAACAATAGCGGCAATATCTTTGACCACATCGAGGTGAACTACTCATACCCGAAAGGCGTGCGCGCCTTCATGGCCCAGCGCCAGCAGAGACGTTGCCACAACGAGAACAGCGATTACCTGCTCGGCACCAAGGGCCGCGGTGACATCGCGCGCGGAATCTTCATCGAGAACGCCAAGGGCCGGTGGACCTACGACGGCAAGCGCGAGAACATGTACCAGATCGAGCACAACGAATTGTTCCAGTCGATCCGAGCCGGCGAACCGATCAACAACGGCGACCGCATGGCGCTCAGCACGATGATGGCGATCATGGGCCGAACGGCCGCCTACACCGGCAAGGAAATCACCTACGAGCAGATTCTCAACGCAAAGGAGGATCGCTACCCGAAGGACATAAACTGGGAGACCGGCAAGCACACGCCGCCGCCCTTGGCCAAGCCGGGCATCACGCCTTTTGTTTGAAGAGATGACTCAAACCAAGATGAGTCGGCGCGACTACGGAAAAGCCAGCGGCTTGGCCTTGGCGGCCGCCGCGCTGCCGGCGCTTGGCCAAGCGGAGATTGACGACAAGCCGCGCCTCAAGTCGCGCATTCTCAAGTCGATCAAGTTCGGCATGTTTGGTGGGAAACTCCCTGTCGCTGAAAAGTTTCGGATACTTAAGGAGATCGGCTACGACGGGGTGGAACTCAACAGCCCGGGCGGCGTGGACAAAAAGCAGGCCCTGGCCGCCAGCCGCGAAACCGGCCTTCCGATTCACGGTGTCGTCGACTCGATTCACTGGGGCACTAGGCTTTCCTCGCCGGATGCCAAGACGCGCCGAAAGGGGCTCGAGGGGCTCAAGACGGCCATTCGTGACACCCATCTGGTCGGCGGTTCTGCAGTGTTGCTCGTGCCCGGTGCCGTTCGTGATGCGGAGAATGAAAACCAGCAACAGGTTTGGGATCGCTCAATAGAGCAAATCCAAAAGGCGCTACCATTGGCAGCCCGGCGTGGGATTCACATCTTGATCGAGAATGTTTGGAATGGTTTCTTGTATGATCCCAAGGGAGACGACAATCAGTCAGCCGATAAGTTGGTTAAATATCTGGATGAGATCAACAGCCCGTGGGTGGGGAGCTACTTCGACATCGGCAACCATCAGCGTTTCGGCAAACCGGCACAATGGATCCGCCAGTTGGGCAGGCGTATCGTCAAACTGGACGTGAAGGACTGGGGCAAGAAAAACAGCTTCTGCAAAATCGGAGATGGTGATGTCGATTGGCCGGACGTGCGTCGGGCGCTCGAGGAGATCGGCTTCACCGGTTGGTCCACTGCTGAGGTCGGTGGAGGAAACCGTGATCGGATGAAGGATATCCACGATCGCATGGACGAACATCTGCTCGGCAAAAGTTGAGACTGTGATCTTAAAAAGATTCAAAAAAAACGGGCTCATTGAGCCCGTTTTTGCTATCGTAAGATTTATTCGAAATCAGATCTGTGAATAGGGTGCGGGGTCAAAGAACCGCGCCACGATTTTGGACACGGTGTCTTTGTATATTTCCATGTTCTTCATGCGATCCCAATCCGGGTGCTTAAGGAATGCCTGCCAGTTTTTGCCGCGCATCGCTTGGTCTTCGTAAACAAGCATGTAAGTCAGGTTCGGGATATCCGGGCCAATTAGTGTCTGGCCGAAAAAGACCGACTTGAGGCCGGTGGCATTGAATATGTCGATTTCACCTTCGTTGAACATTTGCACCTTTAGCAGGGCCTTAAGTTCGTTGTGGCTCTGATACTCGCGCAGTTCGAAGATACGCTTGCCTTTTATCGGAATCTCGAGCTTTGGCTTGCCGTCGAACGCGCGCATGAATGATGAGGTGATACGTGTGTAGGCCGGATCCGTTTTCTGGCTGTTCAAGTACTCGTTTGCAGATTCGATAAACGCGTCGTCGACAAGCTTTTCATCGCGTGAGAAAAAATCCTGCGCGTTCTTGAACGGTGTGAGTGCCCAAATGTCGTGTTGTTCCGCTTTGTTGTTTTTAGGATGATCACCCGAATGAAATACGCCGATTGGGCCTAGATTAATTCGTTTGACTGCCGGCATGACCGCATTTTTTAGAAAGCGATCGACAACGGCTTTCTTTTCCGCTGTTGGAATGTGCCAATGGCGGAGTTCGTAATATTCCGAATCTCCGCCATGATGGTCAGCCTGCGCTTGGCCAACCGCAGATAACCCAACTGCCCCGGAAGCGGCCAAACCTGTTTTCAAAAAATCGCGTCGTTGCATGATTTTGTGTAAATTTAAACTTAACCTTGCTTGTTTTTTTGAGCTCCCTCAGCAGCAATGGCAAGGCATTCGCCAATGTCAGCGAGTAATTTCGGATGGTCGTTGGGTGTTTCTTCATACTCAAGGCTCAACGCGCCATCGGCCGGAAACTTGACCTTGCGCAACGCCTTGAACACGCCGGGCACGTCAAGGTGGCCCTTGCCGAGGATGACACCGTGCGTCCTTTTCTTCTGCTCGGCGAAATCCTTGAGGTGGATGCCGTATAGGCGCTCGCCAAGTTTGTGAATGACTTCCACCGGATCCTCGGCCGAGCGAATGTAGTGGCCAAGGTCAGCGCAAAAACCGATTCGCTTGTCATGGCCTTTCACCGCCTTCAGGCCGTCGTCGATCTTGTCGTAAAGGGCGCCCGGTCCGTGGTTGTGAATGGAAATGCGGATATCATATTTGGCAACGAGCTTGTCGAGGCTGTCGAACGAATTTGGTGTCGGGTTGGCTGATATGTTTTTGATGCCAGCCATCTTTGCAAATTGGAATACCACTTCATTTTTGTCGTGGTCGGCCCCGAAACCGTTGACACCGTGAGCGCTGATGGTCATGTCGTACTTGGCCAACTTTTTGTTCATTTCGTCGATCTTGATTTTGTCTTTCGTGATCGGGAAATGAGCGCCGAAAAACTCGATGAAATGCAGGCCAAGCTTGTGGGTCTGCTCGATTGCGCCATCCACGCCGAAGCCTCGTAGGGAGTAGCTCTGGATGCCCATCGGGAAGCCACCGTACTTATTGAGCGCGGCCTTCTTCCCGCTGGCGGCGAGGATTTCGGGGATATCAAACCAGGTGGCACCTGCGACTGCGGCCGTGGTCAGGGTGGTGTTAATGAATTGTCGTCTGGAAACGTGTTGCCTGTTCATAAAGTGAAAGTCGCGGAATGACGCGAGAATGGGCTCTTGCGTTGCAAAAGTCAATCGGTTGGGCCCGGTCAAGCTAGAGCGGCTTGTTGTTCTTGTACCACCACAGTTTTTTGTCGATGAAGTATTGGTTTTTGTATTCGTAGTGAAGATCGGTGTAGGTGATATTGCTGCCACCTTTGCTCTTCTCTTTGGCTCGGTTGTTTTTTCCTGAGTTATGGCGGGCGTACAGCTCGTTCGGTGGATTTGCGGATGAGCTTGGTTGGTGCGGGCCGCTGGCGTTATAGACTCGCTCATGGTCCCAATGCGGAACAACCATGTAGGTGGCACAGCCAAAAAAGAAGATCTTATCCGGCTCGGGGACTTGACTGATTTTTTTATACCGTTGATCGGACGGGCCGATCATTTGCTCGTTGGCTCCATAAGAGAAGACAATGTCACGGCTTCTTTTATCAAGAAGGATTCTCCGTTTTCTGAGTGTTAAAATATTATATGGGCCTTCGACATCCGCGGGATCGGTGAATAGATCCATGGTGCTGAGGTATCCCGCATCGTGCATGCTAACAAGCCAGTTCGCATGGTTCTGTACGGTGTGCGGTGTTATGGAGATGGGGAACTTGTCATCAAAATCCTCCACGTACATTGCCGTGGAGAGGCCAAGCTGCTTTTGGTTGCTCATGCAGACCGTTTGCCTGGCTTTGCTCTTGGCCCTGCTCAGGGCGGGAAGCAGCAGGCTGGCCAGGATGGCGATGATGGCGATGACCACCAGAAGCTCGATGAGGGTGAATCCGTTCTGCTTGGTTTTCATGATCTTCAATGGTTAGGCGATGATGTCGTGGGCGACATTGCCATGGATGTCGGTCAACCGGAAGTCTCTGCCGCTCCAGCGGTATGTCAATCTTTCGTGATCCAGCCCCATCAGGTGCAGGATTGTGGCATGGAAATCGTGGACGTGCATGGGCTTTTCCTGTGCGCGCATTCCAAACTCGTCACTGCTACCATAGGTGAAGCCGCCTTTCACACCACCGCCGGCCAGTAGCATCGAGAACGCTGTGTTATGATGATCGCGTCCGGCTCCGGACTTGTTGTTTTGCGCGTACGGTGTCCGGCCAAATTCACCGCCCCAAATCACCATCGTGTCGTCAAGCAGGCCACGCTCTTTGAGATCGGAAATTAATGCGGCGGTTGCCTTGTCGCTGTCTTGGCAGAGTTTAAGGTGATTTTCGTTGTGTTTTTTGTGCGTGTCCCAGGGCTGGTTGCCGTTATTCACATAATAGACTCCAACATAGCGCACGCCGCTTTCGACCAGGCGTCGGGCCAGTAGGCAGGAGTTGGCGAACGGGGTGTGGCCGTATTTGTCCCGAGTTGCAGGATTCTCCTTTTCAATATCAAAACTGTCCATCGCCTCAAACTGCATGCGGTAGGCTGTTTCCATTGCCTTGATCTGTGCGTTGAGTTCCAGATCGTTATCGCGCTTGGCCAAGTGCAAACGATTGAGCTGGCCAAGGAGATCGAGCTGTTGGCGCTGTTCCTTATAGGTGATGTTGGGGTTGCGAACGTTGGCTACGAGTTTATCGACCTTCATGTCGGCGGTAATGACGCTCGCGGCTTGATGTTCCGCGGGCAGGAAACTACTACTCCATAACGCCGGCCCAACGACGATTTTGTTGGTTGGACGAAGCACAACATAGCCTGGTAGATTTTCGTTCTCGGATCCCAAGCCATACTGCAGCCACGAACCGATCGACGGGCGAATGGGCTGCACGTTGCCGGTGTGCATTTGCAGCAACGCGGGCTCATGGTTTGGGATATCGGTGTACATCGAACGGATGACACAGCACTCGTCGATTACCTGGCTGATATGCGGAAGCGTTTCGCTGACTTCAATGCCGCTCTGCCCATGCCTGGCAAATTTGAACGGCGACGGCATAAAACCAGTAGTATTGGGTTTTTTGTAAATCTTGCCGGTCGGCTGCGTATTCTCGTGTTTCTTCAACGCAGGCTTCGGGTCGAACGTGTCAATGTGCGACGGTCCGCCGTTCATGAACAAAAAAATCACCCGCTTGGCCTTGGGCGCAAAATGTGGGCCAAGCTTGGGTGTGCCGGCTCGAGCCGGTTGGCCAAGTAAGCCGGCCAAACCGATGTAGCCGAAACCAGCTGTGATCCGCTTGAGCATTTCACGCCGATTGATTTCTGTTTTGAAAAGTCTGTTCATGAATTTAATCAACAAACATCATTTCGTTGGCGGCCAACAGTGCATGCGAGTACTGTTCCCATCGGGTGAGTTTACCTTCCGCTGGCAGGCGAAGAAACGCAAGTCCGAGGTCTGTTTCCTCGCGTGTCGGTTGGCGGTTGTAAAGCAGGGCATAAGTGCTTTGGATATGAGTTAAATCCGTAGTTGACGAGTCGCCGGTGATCCGCTTGGCCAAACCCTTGGCCTGCTCGACCATGAAGCTGCTGTTTATTATAAACAGCTTTTGAATCGCGGTCGTAGTGTCGGAACGCTTGGCTGAGTGGACGTTGGCATCAGGGTAATCGAACTGTATCAGTATATCGCTAAGTTTTTTTCGGCTGACGCGTCCGTAAATGGTTCGACGGACATTTTTTGCATCGGTCAATTCAAGCGACTCACCGCCGCGTCGATCGAGGTTGTTGGATGCAGCAAGGATTGAATCGCGCCATTGCTCGACACTAAGCCGTCGGCGATTCATTCTCCAAAGGTATATGTTTGCCGGGTCGATCAGTTCATTTCGTGAAATTATTTGTGAATTTTGTTGGTATGTTGAGGAAAGCACCAGTTCTCGAACGAGCCATTTGATCGACCAATTGTTTTCCATGAACCGCACTGCCAAATCGTCCAGCAGTTCCGAATGGCTCGGCAGGGAGCCTAACTGACCAAAATTGCTCGGCGTGGCAACGAGGCCGCGACCGAAGAAAATCGACCAAACGCGATTGACAATCACTCGGGCAGTCAGAGGGTTGTTGGGATCAGCGATCGCCTCCGCAAGTTCGAGGCGACCGCTGCCTTGTGTAAACGACTTTGGTTCGTTTTGGGCGAGTACCTTCAGAAAGCGTCGCTTTACCAGATCCCCTTTTGTTTCGGTATTCCCACGAAGAAATACGTGAAGATCCTTTGGTTTTGTATCACGAACTATATGAATGGTGCCGATTCGTTTTTTGTGAGCTTCGGAATCTTTTTTAATTTCGCTGCCGTCCTCCATTCGGTCGACAAGGTCAGTGCTGGCGAAAACACCGGCCAAGGCATAGTAGTCCTTCTGGGTTACGGGATCGTATTTGTGATCGTGGCATTGGGCACATGCGACCGTGAGCCCGAGGAAGGCTCGGGTGAGTGTATCGACTTGTTCCGACCATTCTTCGGCTTTCACCGTGAGGCGATTCCGGTTGTAGAATTTGTGGCCGAGCCCTATGAAACCAAGTGCAGGCAGGTCAGTGACTGACTTATCCTTTTCCAGATCAGCAGCAAGTTGTTTTCGGATAAAATCGTCGTAAGGCAGATCGTTGTTGAAGGCGTCAATCACCCACTTTCGGTACTTGAACGCGTTCGGATAAAAAAACGCGGTATTGTCACCGACCTGGTGCGCTTGGTCTTCCGCGTAGCGGGCCTTGTTGAGCCACATGCTAGCCAAGCGCTCGCCGTAAGCGGTGCGCTGCATTAATTTCTCAACTAACATTTCGTAGGCGCCGTCTGTTTCGTCCCCAAGGAATGCTCTCATTTTTTCGGGTGTTGGTGGCAATCCGGTGAGGTCGAGATAAAGTCGTCGAGCCAAAGTGTGTTTGGTTGCGGCAGGGGATGGCGATAGTTTTTTGGCCTCCAACTTGGCCAAGACGAAATGGTCGATGCGGCGGCTAGGCCAGGCGGCTTGGTTGATTTGTGGCAACTCAGCTTTGGTTGGCGACTGGAATGCCCACCACTCACGAGCCCTGGCCCAATCGATCTGGGCCTCGGCCTTGTTTTCGGCATTCCCCATTCTTGGGTAGACGACAAAAAAGAAGGAGAATAATCCGGCTAAGGCGGTTGACAACCAAATCCGCCCGCACCTAACACAATTCATTCTTGTTCCCAAAACGTTGCGGAAATCTAAGTCTTATTAAACAGGAGAACAACCCCTATGGGGGAGAATATTGCCAATTTGAGTGAGGCGTTGATGGTTGACGCATCGGCCATTTCGCCGTTTGCTCTGGCCGCTCACTTTTATGAAAAAGACATTGTTGGCTTGGGTTGCTGTTTTACTCTGCGTGGTTACCGCTGGCGCCGCCCAGCGGCCGAATGTGGTTTTGGTGATCACCGATGACCAGGGCTATGGCGATTTGTCGTGTCATGGCAATCCGGTGCTCAAGACGCCGCACCTCGACAAGTTGCATGCGGACAGCGTGCGGCTCACCGACTACCACGTGGCGCCGACCTGTTCGCCGACGCGCGCGGCGTTGATTACCGGCCACTGGACCAATCGCACAGGCGTGTGGCACACCATCATGGGCCGCTCGATGCTGCGCCACAACGAGGTGACCATCGGCCAGATTCTCGCCGATGGCGGCTATCACACAGCCATGTTCGGCAAGTGGCATTTGGGTGACAATTATCCTTACCGCCCGGAGGATCGCGGTTTTCAGGAAGTGCTGCGCCATGGCGGAGGTGGCGTGGGGCAGACGCCCGACTACTGGGACAACGCCTACTTCGACGGCTCCTATTTTCACAACGGCAAAGCCGTGCCGGCCAGGGGCTTTTGCACCGATGTCTTTTTTGATTACGCCAAGCGTTTCATCCGCAAGGTGAAAGATGATGACAAGCCGTTTTTCGTGTACCTCTGCACCAACGCGCCGCACGGGCCGATGCATGCGCCGGTGAAATCCAGCGCGCCGTACGTGAAGCAGGGTGTGAACGTTGCCAACTTTTTTGGCATGATTTCCAACATTGATGACAACGTCGGTGCGATGCGTGCGTTTCTCAAGGAGGAAGGCCTGACCGACAACACCATTTTCATTTTCACCACCGACAACGGCACCTCCAGTGGCGCGCACATTCACAACAACGGCATGCGTGGAAAAAAAGGTAGCGAGTATGATGGTGGCCATCGCGTGCCGTTCTTCATCCACTGGCCGAAGGGCGGCCTGACCAAGGGGCGGGATGTGGACATGATCACCTCCTATGTGGATATTGTGCCGACCCTGATTGACTACTGCAACGTACCTACGCCTAAGGGCGTCAAATTCGACGGCGTGAACATCCGCCCGCTCATCGAGGGGCGGCAGGAGGAAACGTGGCCCGACCGGATTCTGGTCACCGACTCGCAGCGCGTGCGCGATCCGATCAAGTGGCGCAAGAGCGCGGTGATGACCGACCAATGGCGACTGGTCAACGGCAAGGAACTGTTCGACATCAACGCCGATCCCGGGCAGAAGACCAACTTGGCCAAGCAGCATCCGGCAGTGGTCTCGCGCTTGGCCAAGTTTTACGAGGCGTGGTGGGAGGAACTCGTGCCCACCTTCGGCCAGCCCACCGCCATTTACCTAGGCCACCCCGCGCCTTCGGCCAATCCCGTCACGCTCACCTGCCACGACTGGATTGCCGATGGCAGCACGCCGTGGAACCAGCGCCACATCCGCAACGCGGAGAAAAAACCGGGCAACACCGGTTTCTGGGCGGTGGACGTCAAGACCGCCGGCGCATACACCGTGGAACTGCGCCGCTGGCCGAAGGAAGCCAACCGCGCTATTACTGCCGATCTCGCCGCCGGTGCCGATGTCCCTGGCGTGAAAGCCTTTCGCGCCATCCCCGGCAAAACCTTCGCCGCCGTCAAAGCCCACCTGAAACTCGGCGGCGAGGAACTAACTCTACCGGTGAAGGAAGGCGCCAAACGCGTCACCTTCCGCCTAAACCTCAAGCCCGGCCGAGACGAACTCTGGGCCAAATTTACGGACGAAACCGGCACGCCCATGGGCGCCTTCTACGCCTACGTGACCAAGTTGCAGTAACAGCCAAAGTTGCCAATGAGAACGATCGTGAAGTACAGATTTGTTTCGCTGCTGTTTCTCGTCGTATTTGCTGCCGGCGCGGCGGCGGACGGGAAACCGAACATCGTCATCATTTATGCGGATGACCTTGGCTATGGGGATGTCGGTTGCCACGGGGCAACGCACGTTCAGACGCCCAACATCGACCGCTTGGCCAGGCAGGGCCGACGGTTCACCGATGCCCACACGGCTTCGGCGGTTTGCACGCCCTCACGTTACACGTTGCTGACCGGGCGTTACCCGGTTCGTCGCGGTAACCTGTGGTCGCCTGTTTTTCTCAAGACGCCATTGGTGATCGATCCTGCCCGCACAACAATTGCCGATGTGGCAAAAAGCGCGGGCTACGACACGGCGTGCATTGGCAAATGGCACCTCGGTTTTGGCACCCAGTCCCCAACGGACTGGAACGGGTTGCTCAAACCCGGCCCGTTGGAGCTTGGTTTCGATTCCTACTTTGGCCTACCGGTGGTGAACAGTCATCCGCCGTTTGTTTATGTCGAAAACCACCGGGTCGTCGGCTTCGTCTACGGCCAGAAGGCGGAGACGCGTCTGTTTGACGAGAAATTTAAAACCGACGCCATTGGCGGGGCAAAAAGAGCGCACAAGTTGTTCGACGACGAACGGGTGGGAACCACCTTTGCCGGCCGGGCGACCGACTGGATTCGATCCAAGGCAAAATCCAGCAACCCGTTTTTCCTCTATTTCGCGACGAGCAACATTCACCACCCGTTCACCCCGGCCAAGCGCTTTCAGGGGACCAGCCAAGCGGGACGGTACGGCGATTTCATTCACGAGTTGGACTGGATCGTTGGCCAGGTGATGAACATGTTGGATGAAGCCAAGGTCGCCGACAACACGCTTTTGATTTTCACCAGCGACAATGGAGGGATGCTCAACCGCGGAGGGCAGGAGGCGTGGCGCAGGGGGCACCGGCTGAACGGCGATCTGCTTGGGTTCAAGTTTGACGCTTGGGAAGGCGGCCACCGCGTGCCGTTTATTGCCCGTTGGCCGGGGAAAATCGAGGCCGGCAGCGTGTCGGATTCATTGATCAGCAACGTCGATTTGTTTGCCACCGTGGCAGCGATCACCGGGCGCAAGCTTGGCCCAAGCGAGGGTGAAGACAGCTTCAACATCCTCCCTGCGCTGACCGGTGAACCGGGAACCAAGGTTCGCGATCACCTGTTGATAGCGCCACTGAGGAGAACCCATCTGTCGATGAGAAAGGGCGACTGGATATACATTGGTGCGAGGGGACACGGCGGTTTTGGCGCGAAGAAAGTCGGCGAACATGGGCTCGGCGGCCCTGCTGCCCAGTTGTTCACCGGCCACGTTAACAGCGATATCGAAGACGGTAAAATCAAGCCGGACGCACCCAGCGCCCAGCTCTACAACTTGGCGAAGGATCCCTACCAAAAACAGAACGTCATACGGAGCTACCCCAAAATCGCGGAACAAATGAAGTCAGAAATGGAACGCATCCGGGCAAGCCCAACCGCCCCCCACACCGTCCTTGGCATTTAGCGGATCATACCTCAAAGTCACTCAAGTGTCATGAAGCCATTCATAACAATCCTTGTTGGTAGCTTTCTTCACCTGTTTGCGCAGGCCGCGCAGCCGAACATCGTGCTCGTGTTTATTGATGACATGGGGTGGGGGGATTTTTCCTGCTTTGGGAATCAGGACGCGCAGACGCCGCACATCGATCGCTTGGGCAAGGAGGGAGTGCGGTTCGAGCAGTTTTATGTGAACTCGCCGATTTGTTCGCCGTCGCGCACGGCGATTTCCACGGGACAATATCCGCAGCGCTGGGGCATCACGTCGTACCTCGCGCATCGCGATCTGAACACTCGCCGCGGCATGGCGCAGTGGCTCGATCCCAAGGCGCCGATGCTTGCCCGTTCGCTGCAGCAGGCCGGTTATGCCACGGGGCATTTTGGGAAATGGCACATGGGCGGCCAGCGAGATGTGGCCGAGGCGCCGGCGATCACCGAGTACGGCTTCGACGCGTCGCTCACCAACTTTGAGGGCATGGGCCCGAAGCTACTGCCGCTCACACTCAAACCGGGATGGACGGAACCGCGCCGCATCTGGGCCGATGCCGAGCGGCTTGGCCAAGGCGCGCGATGGATGTTGCGATCGAAAATCACCGGCGGGTTTGTGGACGAAGCCATTCCATTTATCCAAAAGGCCGGCAAGGCCATGCAGCCGTTTTACATCAACCTCTGGCCCGACGACGTGCATAGCCCCTTCTGGCCGCCGGTGGAAAAATGGGCCGCCGGCAAGCGCGGTCTGTACCATTCCGTGCTGCAGGAAATGGATCGGCAACTCGGCAAACTCTTCGACCTTATCCGGAATGATTCCGTGCTGCGCGAAAACACGCTTGTGCTCGTCTGCTCCGACAACGGTCCGGAGCAGGGCGCCGGCTCAGCCGGGCCGTTCCGGGGCTTTAAGACGCAACTTTATGAAGGCGGCGTGCGCTCCTCGCTCATCGCCTGGGGCCCCGGGCTCGTGACCAGGCAAAACCACGTGAACCGCACCTCGGTCTTTTCCGCCATCGACCTCGTGCCCACGCTGCTGGACCTCACCGGCACGCCGCATCCCAAGGGCACAAAATTCGACGGCGAATCACTGCCCGGCACCCTCCTCGCCAAAGTCGCCCGCTCACGGCTTGCGCCCATTTATTTCCGCCGTCCGCCCGATCGAGATTCATTTTACGGCGACAATGACTTACCGGACTTAGCCGTGCGGAACGGCCAATGGAAATTCCTCTGCGAATACGACGGCACCGCCCCCGAGCTCTACAACCTGCAAACCGACCGCGCCGAAACCAAAAACCTTGCCGCCCAAAACCCCGACCTTGTCGCCCAGTTCACCAAGTCCTGCATAGCCTGGCACAAATCCATGCCCCCAGACAACGGCCCGCAGCTCACCGGCAACTTCCGGCGGAAGCCTGCTAAAAAACCAACGGAAAAAAAGTAACCAAACGCTCGGCCA
>JYMV01000092.1_pt1 | contig 17103 bp, 13 predicted proteins | sample 338911 | NCBI WGS metagenome assembly JYMV01 (sample SAMN03354496, study PRJNA234377) | hydrothermal vent metagenome | biome: Deep sea; feature: Hydrothermal plumes at the Eastern Lau Spreading Center, Western Pacific Ocean; material: Seawater | place: Tonga | collected 2009 | depth 2000 m m
AAAAAAATCCGAGCCGGCTAGGCTAGCCGACCCGGATTGATGAAGTCTTCTACTTAACGTTAATTGTCACCGTTGCGGTCAAAGCCGGGTTTTGTAGCCCACCCCGAGGGCATCCTGGTTACCAATTATCATGTTCTAGTGGATGCCCTTACCATTGATGTGCATTTCCCCGATGGTTCACATACTGATGTAGAGGGAATATTCAAGGTCGATCGGGCTCGTGATTTTGCCATCTTAAAATTAAAGGAAGGGTTTTATTCCACTCTCGAAATCGGTGACTCCTCTTCGGTGAAACCCTATGATTACACCAGTGCTTTGGGATATCCCTCCGCACAGGTTATGCAACAGAAAGATATGGTCGATGGCCAACTTGTGCAGACCTATGGATTTGTTCTGGGAATTCATTCCCAAGCCCACCCCAAAATACCTTTTATTTACACAACCACCCCCTTCGGCCCAGGGTTCAGCGGCGGGCCGGTCGTCAACAGTTCTAATCAGGTTGTTGGATTGGCCACCATAGAGGGACGATCCATCAATCTTGCACTTCCCATAAATTCTGTCAAAGAATTTCTGAACCAAAAAACAACATTTTCATTTCAGAAACTTCTAAATGAAGACCAGGCTTCCCTGGAAGCCATGTATTATCGGGGCAATTATTTTCTGTATGGGTTGGGAGATGCCAACAAAGCAGTCACGGAATTTGAAAAAATACTAGCTAGGAATCCAAACTTTACCCTCGCTCATTACGATCTGGCCGTTGCCTACCGGGATCTGGGAATGCCCGAAAAAGCCATAGACCAATATGAAAAAACCCTGGAACTGACCCCTGATTTTCCGGAGGCCTTGTCAAATCTTGGGGGATATTATTTTCGCTCAGGAAAGCTGGATCAATCGGTAGAACTGTTTAAAAAAGCCGTTCAGGTTTATCCAAATTTTATCCAGGCCCTTTCCAATTTAGGAGCGGCACTAAACAAACAGGATCAACCAGGGGAAGCCATTGCACATTTGGAAAAAGCACTATCCCTGGACCCGGAATTTGCCATCGCAAATTTCAATCTGGGTAATTCCCTGTTCGCGCTCAATCGTCTGGATGAAGCCCATAAAAAGTTTGAGCTCTCCCAAAAACAGGGTATCGATTTTCTCTCCATGCATTGGAAACTTTATGAAATTCATAAAAAAAATCAGAGACACCGAGATGCGGAAAAGGAATTGAAAACAATTCTGCAAATTGACCCCTTTAACGAAGAAGCGAAAAAGAGACTTTCCGAACTACCCACATTTCATTAATTTCGCGCTAAATATCCTCGATTGTCTTCACCACAACAGAGAAAATAGAAATCATGCTTTCAATGGAACATTTGTCCAGTGTGTCTCGAAGCGTGTGCCAGTGAGGATAATCAAAATCTATCAGAACAGTGGAGGGAATACCCATTTGGTGGAAAGGATAATGGTCATCAAAAATGGTGTATTTAGTTTCCTCTTTCAATGACTTGACGCCCTGATCTCTGGCGACAGCATAAATTTTATCCAGAAAACTCGAACTGCCCTTGAGGGAATGAGTTTCCTTAAAGATCTGCAAATCTTTGTCGCCTACCATATCAATGACCAGAACCCAGTAAGGCCATTTAGCCCTTTCCTTCTTAGCCAATTCCTGAGCGTAATAGGTCGAACCTAAAAGGTTCAGGCCGGAACCCTTAGCACCAAAATCCTCTCCATCAAAAAATACCAGGTGAACAGGCCGGGTAACAGGATGCTGGTTGAGGTATTGAGCAAGCCCAAGCAATATCGCGGTACCCGAACCGCCGTCGTTAGCGCCCAATATAGGTTCTGACCTATTTGCAGGATCCGGGTCCTCATCGGCAAAGGGTCGGGTATCGAAATGAGCCCCAATCAAAATCGGCGCGCCGCCCTGGGTTCCATGAAACCTGAACTCCAAATTGGTCATAGCTTGGGTTCCCTCAGGGGTACGCACTAAAAATGGCTGTTCCACCACCTGATCGGCGTATTTTTCTCCCACTTTCCGGATCAAATCAAGGGTCTCACGATAGCCTTCACTGCCAGGATTTCTAGGGCCAAAAGCACAGAGAGTTTCCAGATAATTCCAGATGATTCTGGAATATTTTTTGGAATCCAAAATATTCCCAAAACCGGGCTGGATCCAGAAAAGCACAAAAACCATACACCCAACTATCGTAAAGTTTCGAACCTGTCTCAGTTTTGCCATAGAGCTACCATAAAATAATTTCCCCATCTTGTTCCATGAGGATATCTACCGTGGAAACAGGATTTCTAAAGTTCATAGCAAAATGCGTCTGGACCATAAAACCAGCAAATCATGGTTTTTACGCCATATCAAGCTCAACGAGAACCCAAATATGAATCCGCGCATACCAAAACATATATGGACACCAACTTGACAGATATCATAAAACCCGGTATTTTAAAGGAGTTATAGTTCCAAAAATTTTTGCTTTTTGTTGATTCCCAGCTAAAGTAATTTCTTCTAGTACCGATAAATTGTTATAGAGGATCAGGTTTCAACTTGGAGGTTGGAAAAAGGTCTCAGCCCCCTACCGGTTATAAGTTAGCCTATTGATTTACAAGTATTTAAAGGCTGGTATAATGGAAATTCCAGGCAACAATTTTCGAATTAAAGGTAAAACGGTTCAAGATCGAATCAAGGTCGGGGACAAAAAGTCTGTCGCCCAAAGTCAAAGCGGTGCTTCCTCAACCAGTGGTACCGAGCAAATCGCCATTTCTTCCAAGGCTAAAGATATCCAAAAAGCCACGGAAGTCGTCAATGCAGCTCCGGATATTCGCACTGAAAAAGTGGAACGTATCAAAAACGAAATCGCAAAGGGTGATTACCACGTTTCCAGTGAAGACTTGGCAGGAAAAGTTCTCGAAAACATTATTACCGAGTCGAAGTTTCTAGGCTAATTCTTCCCCAAGGCTCCATCCCTTACGGAATTCTCTGGTAAGAACGTGCTCCTAATTAACCATTCCTACCCAAGGTCTCTACAAAACCTACTCATAAACTCATTGAAAAGATGGAAAGTTAATACAGAATAAACTATTTGTGTTGCGCGGAAGCGATAGGGATAGGCAAGTTTTTCAAAAACTGTTCGAGCTGACCAATCAGGGCGTTGACTTCCATGCCGTGCATCAAGGCCCCGTTTTCCAAGGTGTCAAATTTTACGGCAAAGCAACTGCCACAGGCCATTTGCTTGTCGTCGAAAAACCTCATGGCTTCGGGGTGGGCATTGAGAATCTCGTTGATCGTGGTATTTTTATTGACATCCATAATGATTATTCAAATCCGCTTGCCCCATTAAGGCGGTTATGTTAGCATCCCACTATCTTTAAGACAATCTATTTCGGAGAGTTTGATGTCCCTAAAATGTGAAGTTTGTGAAAAAAAACCCCAGTTTGGCAACAATGTCAGCCATGCTAACAATAAAACCCGTCGGCGCTGGAAACCAAATATCAAAAAGTTGCGGGTGGTGATGAAGGGTTCAGTAAAAACCATGAAAATCTGTACCCGTTGCATTAAGTCAGGAAAAATAACCAAAGCCATCAAGTAATACTCAGTTCCTGTTTTCCCTGTTGCACCAGCTTTTCGCCCAAGGCCTCTAGCCTGTCTTTGATAGGCGCATTTTTATTAAAGTCCTTGATTCTCTCAAGATAAATCACACCATCAACCTGACGTATCTTTTCAAGAATTTGATTCAGGTGTTCCACATCGTGAATCTCTATGGACAGGTCGAAATAAGCCCTCTTGTGTGACCCCTGCTGGATATTGGCCCGGGTAATATTGATCCCGCATTCCGCGAAAGCTTGGCTGATAGTGGCCATAATTCCAGGCTTGTCACCCGCAACAATGGCGATATGAGCCTGGTAAATCGTTTCCATACCCGTATCCCATTCAACGCCCACCAGCCTTTCTGAATCATTGATAACATTGCCCACGCTCGGGCAGTCAATATGGTGTACCGTGACCCCCCTGCCTCTCGTGATATAACCAATGATAGGTTCTCCGGGAAGCGGATGACAACATTTGCCAATGCGGATCAAAATGTTTTCATTAAAACATTGCACCTTGATTGCATTGCGAGAAGATTCCGGCTGCTGGCTTTCCTTAAGCTTGATCAACGTTTTATCACGAGGCTCTTTCCCCTCTAGCTTTTCTTTAGGGATCAGTTTTTCGATAACGTGATACGTGGACAATTTTCCGATGCCAATTCCCGTCAGCAGGCTATCGGTGGAGTTAAACCCGCAGGCTTGGGCGGCTTCTTCGAAGACCTCGCCTGCCATTTCTACTGCCGGATCCAGACCATATTCGCGAATTTCTTGTTCCAGAAGTTCTTTTCCCAAGCTCAAACTTCTTGCACGCTCTTCGGCATTTATATAGTTGGATATCCGACTACGTGCTTTAGGGGTTTTAACAAAGGCCAGCCAATCGCGGCTGGGAGATACATCCTTGGATGTGACGATTTCCACCTGGTCTCCGTCTCGCAATTTATAACGCAAAGGGACCATCTTTCCATTCACCTTTGCAGACTGGCAGCGGTATCCCACGTCCGTATGAACCTGGAACGCAAAGTCAACCGGGGTGGCATTGTGTGGCAAAGCAATCACGTCTCCTCCTGGGGTAAACACATAAACCGCATCTGGAAACAAGTTCACCTTAAAAGCATGGAGAAATTCTTTCGGATTTTTTAAGTCCTTCTGATTCTCAAGAAGGTGCCGGACCCATAACAACTGCTGGTCCATCGACTTTTCATTATCATCCTCTTTGTTCTTATAGCGCCAGTGGGCAGCGATCCCTCCTTCACATACCTTATGCATTTCCTTGGATCGAATCTGCACCTCCACTCTTTCCCCCCTCGGACCGATGACCGTGGTATGAAGGGACTGGTACATATTGGGCTTGGGCATGGCTATATAGTCTTTAAATTTTCCCGGTATGGGCTTCCAAAGGGAATGCACAAGCCCTAAAACCGAATAACAGTCGCGTAAGGATTCGGTCAAAACCCGTACGCCCACCAGATCATAAACATCTTCAAAACTAATATTCTGATCCATCATCTTTCTATAGATGCTGAAAAATTGTTTGGGCCGCCCCGCAACCTTCCCAGGTATTTCCGCCTCCCCCAGTTCCTTCACCAAACGGGAGGTGACTTTTTCCACATACTGATCCCGATACTCCTTGCCCTTTGCCACTTTTTCCTCAATCGTCCGATATTCTTCCGGGTAAAGATAACGAAATGAACCGTTCTCCAACTCGGTTTTCATCCATCCAATACCCAGACGATTGGCAATGGGAGCGTATATTTCCAGAGTCTCCCTTGCAATCCTTCTTTGCCTTTCTTCTGAAAGAGACTCCAGAGTCTGCATATTATGAGCCCGGTCAGCAAGCTTGATCAAAACCACCCGGATGTCCTGTGCCATGGCAAAGATCATCTTCCGGTAGTTTTCCGCCTGGCTCTCTTCATGACTGGAAAAATGAATCTGGCTGATCTTTGTCACCCCATCCACTAGCTGGAAAATTTCTTCGCCAAACAATTCCTTGATTTCTTCTGGGGTTGAAAGAGTGTCTTCTATGGTGTCGTGTAACAGGCCTGCAGCTACAGTGGTTGCGTCCAGTTTTAACTTTACCAGGTTATTAGCGACTTCAAGGGGATGGGAAATATAGGCCTCGCCGGATCTTCGACTCTGACCCCGGTGGGCCTTGGCGGAATAAATATAGGCGTTCAGAATGATGTCGACATCGGCATCAGGCATGTATTCCAATAGCGCGTCGGTCAGATCCTGAACTTTCATAACGGGGAAAAACCTCCATTATTTTTCCACCTACCCAGCAGACAGAGAAAAGGTCGATGGAAAACAGTAAGTATTCTGGTTTAGGATACGTCTACAAGATTTTTCTGTCAACGCTCAATCGCGGCGGAACTCCTTGCCCCAGCCCTGCTTGCACGTTAATATTGGGTCCATGAAACACACTCCCGCACCTTCCCTGGATGACCCCATACAATTTATAAAAGGAGTCGGTCCAAGAAAAGCGATTCTTCTTGAAAAACTGCGTCTCACGAGTATTGAGGACTGCCTATATTTCCTGCCTTTCCGGTTTGAAGACCGAACCCAGTTCAAAAAAATTTCCCAGGCTGTTCCCGGCGAATACGTCACCTTAACAGGAGAAGTCTTGAACGCCGGAACGATGTTTATGGGGCGGCGGAAAAGGGTATTTGAAGTCATTATTCAGGATGAGACAGGAGTCATCCGAGCAAAATGGTTCCGGTTTAAGCAAACCTTTTTCATGGAAAAGTTTAAAACGGGGCAAAAAATCATTCTTTCAGGAAAACCCACACTAAATAAACGATCTGGATTGGAGATCATCCACCCGGATACCGAGCAGGTATCAGGAGAAAATGTCAACTCGTTGGAAATTGGCAAGATTGTCCCTGTATACCACGTAACAGATGGCCTACATCTCAAATCTATGCGAACTATTACTAAAAACGTTCTCGACAAATATCTGCATCTGATTGAAGAGTTTCTACCCGATAGCCTGATCCGCCGTCATGGCTTTATTTTCCGGGCGGATGCCCTTTCCCAATCCCATTTCCCACCCCAAGGGGCCTCACTGAATGAGCTGGATACCTTTAAGACTCCAGCGCAAAGACGGCTCGTCTTTGAAGAACTGTTCCTGATCCAACTGGGCCTGGCATTTAGAAAAAAACATACAGAAGAAGAGAACACAGGTACTCCATTTAAAACCCGGGGAGAACTCATCAAACGGTTTGTAAGGCTTTTACCCTTCACGCTAACGGGAGCACAAAAAAGGGTTCTCGGTGAAATTATGGAAGATTTGGAGAAAAAGAAATCCATGAACCGGCTGATTCAGGGAGATGTTGGAAGTGGCAAAACCATTGTGGCCCTCACCGCCCTGTTGACTGCGGTGGATAACGAAACGCAATCTGCACTAATGGTTCCAACAGAAATCCTCGCAGAACAGCATTATTTAAATATCCTGCCCTATTGTGAAAAATTGGGCATCGAACTCAGCTTGGTAACCAGCGCGCTCAAGGGAAATGAACGGCAAAGCCATTATGAAAATATCCAGAGTGGCAAAACGCAGATCGTTGTCGGAACTCACTCCCTGATTCAAAAAGATATCCAATTTAAAAAACTCGGGTTGGCAGTGGTTGACGAGCAACACCGGTTTGGAGTCCTGCAAAGGGATGCTATTGGAAAAAAAGGAGACCATCCCCATCTTCTCATAATGACGGCTACACCCATCCCAAGGTCCCTTGCACTCACTCTCTATGGAGATATGGATGTGTCGTTTTTAGATGAATTTCCTCCCGGACGCCAAAAAATTACCACCGAACTTTTTTTTGAGAAACGGCGGGAAAAGGCCTACAACATATTGGAAAAACAACTGCAACAAGGCAGACAAGCTTTTGTAGTCTGCCCATTAATTGAAGAGTCGGAGATAATAGATCTTAAAGCCGCCGTTACCGTTTTCGATTATATTCAGGACCAGTTTCCAGAATACACCACCTGCATAATTCATGGAAAACTTAAAAAAGAGGATCGGCAGAACATTATGTCCCGGTTCCTAAAAAATGAAATTCAGGTGCTGGTTTCCACAACGGTCATTGAGGTGGGCATTGATGTTCCCAATGCCACCGTCATGATCATTGAACATGCCGAGCGATTCGGCCTAGCCCAACTCCACCAGTTACGGGGCCGTGTGGGCCGGGGAACTCATTCCTCCCATTGCCTGTTAATGGCCTACCATCCAATATCCGAAGAAGGACAGGCCCGAATGAAAGCCATGCAAAATTCTGGTGATGGGTTCGTCATCGCTGAAGAGGATTTAAAAATACGCGGGCCCGGAGACTTCATGGGCACCCGGCAGTCGGGAATGCCTCTTTTAAAAATCGCCAACCTGCTCCGCGATATCCGGGTGCTGGAGATAGCTCGAAAAGAAGCGTTTCACCTCATCGACCAAGACCCCGGCCTTACCGCCCCGGAGCACCAGCCTTTAAATAAAGCCCTGCACCGATTCCTCGGTGACTACATGAAGTTGATGAAAATCATTTAAGGGATCTCTATTTATTCGAATTTTTTCTCTAAGGCAACCACTAGGCGTGGGGCCTTTAAGGTCATCTCGGCTTGATGAGCCTTTGTACCCTTGCAGGGCATGAAAGCAATGGTCGAATATCACGCTATCTGCCTCCGGCGGCTCCGCCGGTGGCCAAAAACAATTTTTAGAGATGCCTTGAGGCGACCTCAAAATATTTTCAGTTTTTCTGACACCTATCACCTCACACGGTTTGCATCTTACACAGCACATTTAAAACAACTCATAAACCATCAATTAGCTTGAACCTGACTGGTAAAACAGGTCGAAATGATCCCAGCGTTCTGTTTTTACCTAATATAGTCAATGCTGTAAAATAGTCCGTTACCTGAATAAAAACGTCATTTATTGCTTTCTTTAGCTTTACAAGGATTGTAAGATGTTAAAAACGGGGGGATTAAATACCAATGATTGATGCAAAAGCACTGCCTGAGTTCAAGAAACATATTGAGACTTTGGCAAGTCAGTTATCTCTTTTTGAGAACAAGGTCAAAGACGCTGCCGAAATTGAGCCCGGAGATAAAGGCCCGGAGGAAGAGAGGGAGCGAATTTTGTCCATTATTGTCTCCTACCAGAAAAAACTCCCGGATTTAGAAAAGCAAGCCAGCGGCCCACTTTTTAAAAATGGCTCCGACCCCATTGATGTGTCAAAAGCTCTCAAAAGCTTGAAAGAGCTCGACAAAACTTTCATAAATTTAAAACAGGATGTGGAACAAATTTCTGAAGACCTGGATAAGGTTAAAAGGAATATCGCTGTACTTTCTTCCAACAACGCGTCAATGAAAAAAAACGTCAACAAATTTCCTTTTTTGAAAGAGGTCACCGAGCACTTTTCACAAGTGCTCTATGACCTCTCCATGCAGATGTATATTTTATTTGAAGGGCTCGATGGCCGAAGCATCGCCAATATGACCAATATCCTCTCCACCTACAACGAATTCCGCGACTGCGCCAGCCTTTGGGCGGCGTTTTCCCATTATAACTCTAAAACCAGCTTGAAGAATTTAAGTGTCAACGAGAAAATCATGATCGAATTGACCAAGGAACCCCGCTGCAAGGCCCGATTGAAAGAACTATTCAAATAAAGACGATTAGCCTATCCTCTAAAAACGACTTTGAGCTATACCACTTCAATTATGGATGGAATAAAATACGGGGCCTCACTATGCCGACTCTTTATTTCAGTCTGAGCGATCCCAGAGCAAAAACCGTCGCCCAAAACATCATTCAGGAATGCCGGCAATTTCTGGAAGCTAAATGCCTGGGTCCGGAAGATCCTGAAGCCTTTTCCCGGCAAGCCAACCGCGACAACCTTTCCCTCTGCGACGCATTAGTCATTGTGATTTCAAGGCCTGAATCCCCCGCAGAACTCACAGCTCTACCTGTTGCTGATTCTATTCAGGGCGAACGCCTTCGTTTTGAAATCGTTTCTGCCATGAATCTGGATTTGATGATAGTCCCATTACTACTTGATGGCGCAGTGCTTCCAGAAAGGAAAAACCTGCAAGGGGCTTTAAAACACCTTTGTGATTGCAAATCCTACAAGTTGAGAAGCGCATTCCTGCAAGAAGACCTGGAGGAGGCTCTGGAAGATATTGAGGAGGAACTAAATTTCAAAAAAGAAGTAGAAGAAAAAATGTCCCTGTCCGTCGAAGAAAGTTTCCAACGGCTTGCGGGCTATGACGCAAAACCCGGCAAACCGTCTAGCCTGGAATCGTCCGGGGGGCTTGATTTGCGTAAGTTGGTAGAATCTGAAACGATTTTTCTCAAAAAAGCTCGTGGCGTTGGCGATAAGCAAGCAGAAAAAAATGCTCTCTCCGCTCTCGGTATGGCATACACCCGACTGGGGCAGACTAAAAAAGCCATCGATTTTTTTCTCCAGGAACTCGATATTGCCAAAGAGTCGGACGACAGCAAAGAGCAATGCAGTTTGTTAGCTAATCTTGGTGATGCATACGCCATCTTCGGCAAACTCGATCAGGCCCGAAAATATTTTGAAGAACAGAAAGATCTTGCTACTGAAAAAGGCCATAATGCGTTCATTGGCAGTTCCTATAACGGACTCGGGTACGTCTACGTCAAACAAAACAAAATAGAAAAAGCTATCAACTGCTATTTAAAAGCCCTGGCGATCTACCGCCAGCAGGAAAACCACGATAAGGAACTGGAATTATTAGTCGGCATAGGTCTGAATTACCAGAAATTGGAGCAATATGAACCAGCAACGGCATTTTTCGTCCAGGCTCTGGCCATCGCAAAATATGTCGAGAACCGGAAAGAGGAAGCCCATATTCTGATCGACCTGGCCGAAGCCTACTACCAACTCCGAGATACCGAACACCTCAAACCCATCCTCAAGCAAGCCAAAGAATTATTGGACATGCGCAATGCCGTCTGGACCCCATCCCTCAAAAACAGGCTGAATATTTTAAAAGGGTCGTTCAACCCGCATTAGCAGTGATGAAGCCGGTTACTCCACAACCAAGGTTTGCAGTTTGGGGAAGGCGGTAGTTTCTTTGAGCTGTTTTTTGCCTTCATCGGTCAGGCCACTGCCAAATATCTCGAGCAACTCAAGGCCAGCCAGGGTATTGCTTTCGGCAAGAGCCTTGGCACCTTCATCGCCAATATTATTCTGGGCCAGATCCAGACTTTTCAAATTAACCAGAATGGTGGAACTAGCAATGGCTTTGGCCCCTTCGGCTCCCACTTTGTTTTTCCATAAGTTGATGAAATTCAAGTAGGAAAAATTTGCAGAACCCGCAATGGCTTTGGCCCCGGCATCGCTGATCTCGTTTCTTTCCAGATGCAGTTCCTTCAAGTTTGTGATTATCGAAGAGCCTGCCAATGCCCGAACTCCCTTGTCGGTAATCTCATTTCTTCCAAGGTTCAACACTTCCAGGTCGATCAGTTCTGGACATTTAGCCAAGTATTCCAGACCTTCATCGCCGATATATTTTAACCGCAGATCCAGAACCGTTCCGTTCCTGGACAAAAACTTTTTCACCAGTACTTCTACTGGATCATCATTAAATGGCTTGTTCATTCCATTATCCTTTTTTCTTTTTGGATTTTAGTTTAGCGTCTTTTTGTTTTTCCATGATATCCATCCGATCACGCAGGGATTTATTTTCTAGCATCAAGTCATCGAGGTCGGATCGTATCACCTTCATTTCTTTGGGTTTTTTAGCCGAGTCAAACAAGCGGCCAATCGTTTCTTCGGCCCTCCGTTTCAAACGGCCATCGGTTTCACCCTCTGCCAGCTGCCTCAGAGTGGGAACTGCCGAAAGGTCTTCCAACTCGCCCATGGCATGAATGGCTGCCAGTTTACCGCGAAAAGTGGCGCAAGGAGTCCCCCGAGTTTCTCTCGCAAACCGCTTGAAGGCATTAATGGCTTCAGGCTTGAGGTATTCAAACCTCCCAGCAAGCTTTGCCAGCCCCTGAATAGCTGAAAACCGACTGCTACGGGGCGCGCCATAATTGGCACCCTGAAGCAAGGTTGCCCACGCTTCCTCTTCCTCCAGACTGGCCAAGGCCTTGAATATTGCCGACCGCCCAATATCGTTATGCGAAGGCCTATCTAAAAAACCTTCCAGAAAGGGGCGGCAGTTTTTTGCCTTTATTCGCCCTAGGGAAGAAAGCGCCTCAGCTTCCACTCTGTAAGAGGGATCACCTCCGGCAATTTTCTTCAGGATACGAGTTACTTTTTCATCCCCCATAAACTCTCCCAGTGCCTGAACGATACCCCGGCGAATTTTCGCTTCACGGCTGTTCACCGCCTTGAGTAATCCATCGCGAGCGAATTCCCCCCCTATTTTCCCCAGGGCTTTGGCAATACGATTCGCCACCCCCCACTGGGTTTCTTTTTTGAGGCGCTGACTGAGCACCTTGATATCGGCCTGTGATGCCTTGGCGACTAGGCTTTGAGCCGCCTCGATCCGCCCTATAGGGTCTTTGTCCCGCTTCAACTGTTCATACAGCAGGGAACGGGAGACTTCCAACTTCACTTTTTTGACCGGGCACTCGTAGTCTGGATCTAGTCTGAAAAACAGCGGTTTGGATCTGAGATGGAAACAGAATTTCTCCTCTTTATTTTTGATTTCTAACGGAAACTTTTCACTGCCCCGGGAGTAATAGAACTCGATCTTCAAAGGCAGTTTGAACAACAATTCATCATCTTTTTTCTCAGCCTTCTGCGTTTGTTTAATTGTTACCTCCGCCATTTTTGAAACCGAACCCCATTGGTAACCCACGTCCAACATGGGGTAACCTCCGCGATAAATCCATTGATCCATCCATTCGTCAAAATTTTTTCCGCTGACCTCTTCCAGGCACCGGACCAGATCCACGGTTTCGACCAGTCCATACTCATGACGTTTCAGAAACCGGGCCAGAGCCCTGCGAAACAGGGGCTCTTCGACAATGGTTTTTAAATAATGCAGTCGCACCGCTCCCCCCGGATAAAGATGGGCATCGAACAAATCGATAGGTTCTTTATAGATATGGGTCACGATAGGACGACGATAACGAGCATCTTCACTGAAATAGGTTTCCGCGTCTTCCAGCAACTGATAGCGGAATTCGTCCTCACCTTTCGACTCGCGGGTGTATAGAGCATCAAAATATGTGGCAAACGATTCATGCAACCAGGCATGGGACCAACTCCTCGCAGTGACAACATCGCCAAACCACATATGGGCGGCTTCATGGGCGACCAATCCATTAGAGTCCAGATCCAGTCTGGCCCGACTGTCATGTAGAGTCAGATCTGTCTGGGTGGTAACGGTAAAATTTTCCATACCCCCAAATATAAATTCGGGAACCGCGATCTGGGTATAGTGTTTATAGGGATAAGAATAACCGGTGTAATCGGAAAAAAAATGGATGATTTTTCCGGTATCCTTAAAGGCATTTCTCCCTTCCCGTTCCCGGCCCTTTTGAACGTACCATTTAATATCGACTCCCCCAACGCGGCTCTCATGCACAGAAAAATCTCCAGCTACAATGGAGAGAAGGTAAGTCGAATAGGGAATTTCCAGTTTATAATGGTAAAAGGATTCGTTAGCACTTTCACTTTTTTTAAGAAGACGACCGTTAGACAGCCCAAACATTCCCTTGGGCAGGTGAAGCTTAACTTCCGTGGTCTGCTTGAAGTTTGGCTGGTCAAAACAGGGAAAATAATATTTGGAGTCCTCATCCTGTCCTTGGGTCCAAACCGTTTTGAACCGGCCCAGATAAGCTTCATCCGGTTTTGTAAAATAAATTCCTGCCAGGGGCCGGGAGACAGAATGAAACAGTTTCACCTGCACGGTTCCGCCATATTTGAGGGCCTTGTCTAGTGAAATGATTACCCGGTCGCCGGTATTTTCAAATTCTAGCAAACGGCGGCCCAAAACAACTTTCTCTATTTCCAGATTTGCCGCGTCAAACACAATTTCCTGAATATCATGACCATTGACCTTCAGATCATAGGTCGTGCTTCCCCAAACCCGCTCTTCTTCCCAATCAAAATACAGCTCCAACAAAAGGTGCTTGGGAAGCAAAGGGGTGTCTGGAGCAAAATGTGCGTTCGCCCCCTTTTGAGCAAAAGCCTTGCGATCCAGAATGCCCCAGTGCTGGGACTCACCGTTTTGAAAATGGCATTTACAATATCGAACTGAACTCATGCAGTGGGCTTCACAAAAATTTTAATATTGTTGCGAGTGAATGATCATTTTATAGGGCTCGCCCTCAATGTCAACCCACCACTAGGCTCAAACGTGATGCCCCTTAGCAGGGGATGCAACGGGGCAAGGGCTTGTTGAGCCGCCAATACTTCTTGCTCGCCAGAAATAGTTATTGCTAGCTGGCCCCACGCCTAGTGGTTTTGTGCGACAATATGAAAAGATAGCTTTTTCCAACTTCAATCGGGTCTATGGAAAACTCTGCACAGAAGTTTGACGCTCAAGTCCTTTCCCGTATTTCCACCTTAAAAATGACCGCCATGAATCTGGTGGAAGGACTGCTAACAGGGCGACACCGCAGTCGCCACAAGGGGGCATCGGTGGAATTTGCGGAATATAAGGATTATTCTCCAGGGGATGAAATCCGCCATATCGACTGGAAGGTGGTGGGCAAAACCGATAAATATCATGTCAAACAATTTGAGCAATCCACCAATTTGAAATGCACGATTTTGCTGGACGCGAGCGGGTCTATGGGATATCAGTCCCCCCTAAAAGATCAACATTCAAAAATGGGATATGCCTGCACTCTGGTTGCGGCGCTTGCTTATTTGCTTTTGAAACAATTTGACGCAGTAGGCCTGACTTTGTTTAACGACAAGGTTGTTGAGCATATTCCTCCTCGTTCCAAAGCTTCCCATTATCAGCATATTTTGCATGGTTTGACCAACATTCCCCCGCAGGGAACGACCCGGATCGATGATGTCCTGAGAGGCCTAGCTGAAAGACTACCTGGAAGGAGTATGCTCATCCTGGTCTCGGATTTTTTTGTCCAGAACCAGGACCTGCAGAAAAGTTTAAAGCTCCTTTGTTCAAGGGGCCTCGAGGTCATTTTATTCCATGTTTTGCATCCTGATGAAATTCATCTGCCCTTTGAGGGAGATATAGTTTTTGAGTCGCTGGAAGATGATCCCACCTTGGGACTCGACCCAAAAGACATTCGCGAACAATACCAGAAGACTATTCATGATCATATAAATTCATTTAAAAAAGACTGCAACGGACTTGGGGTGGATTATGTTTTCCTGGACACTTCCGAACCCCTGGATCAGGCCTTGAGTTACTATTTACTCAAGCGTAAAAGCCTCATCAAATTATGAGCCTTAATTTTTCCTCTCCACTGTTTTTGTATGGCCTGCTAGGAATTGCCGTTCCTGTCCTGATACATCTTTTAACCCGGAGGCAACAAAAGCATATCAGGTTTTCAGCAGTCTATCTGCTTGCACAGTCACAAAAACGATCGATCCGAAAGTCCCGACCCAACAGATTGTTATTGCTTTTGACCCGTTGCCTCGCCATCACTTTGTTCAGCCTTGCCCTGGCAGATCCTTTTTTTTCTTTCAGGCAATCGGAGGCATTTCTTTCAGCTACTCCTACTTCCATCGTGTTTATTCTGGACGACTCCTACAGCATGGGAACACAGGCCGGTAAGAGAACGCTTTTTGATCACGCGCTGGAATTTGTTTTTGAAGGAGTCAAGCAGGCCCCCGATAAAAGCGAATACAGCATGGTTCTTGCCTCTTCTCCAGCACGCATCAAGCAGGACTGGACCTCAGATAAAACTATTTTCGAAAAAGTACTGAAAGAGCAGTCTGTCTCCTTCCGCACAACCCGCATCGGAGATGCTATTGACCAGTCCATCAAACTGCTTGATTCTGCCAGACAGGAAAAAAAGAAAATTTTCTTGCTTACCGACCTCGACAAAAATGGCTGGAAGGAGGAAGCGTTTTCAAAAATCACGCATTTAGCACCCTATCCGGTTAAAGTGCTGAATTTTTCAAGCCTGCAGTCTGATAACAATAAGGGAATGGTCCAAAGCGCCAAGATATCCCAGGAGTTTCTCACCCAAAGTCGTTTACTAAGAGTAAAAGTGGAGATCAGAAATTTTTCCAATATCTTGAGCAGAAGGCCACTCTCCCTTTTTCTCGAAGGAAAGATCGTGAAGGAAGAACTCCTCGATATTCCGCCTGGGCAAACCCTTGCCCATGAATTTTCTTATCCTTTAAGAAGAAACCAACCTCTTAATGGGAAAGTGCAGATCTCGGACGACGCGCTAACGACAGACAATTCCCGATATTTTTCTTTTCATCCCAGCCAGAACATCAAGGTCATGGTGGTCGATGGGGATCCAGAGACCATTTCGCATCAAAGCGAATCCTTTTATCTTGAGCGGGCCCTGAATCCTTTTTCGGTATCCTTGTCGCATATCGACCCTACCATTTCCACACTTGCTGAACTTCCATTGCGAAACCTGTCCGATTTTTCAGTCGTCATCCTGGCGAATGTGCGTGAACTTTCCCCAGACTATGAACTGGAGCTTGAAAATTTTGTTTTAAATGGTGGTGCCCTGTTGTTCGGAATGGGGGATCAGGTAAACCCAAAATATATCAATGAACGTTTAGGAAACCTCTTGCCCGTCAAACTAGACTCTCAATATCAACCCAAGGAAGGGGAACCCCCTTTGCATCTATTGTTAAAAAATAATACACACCCGGTAATGAAGATTTTTTCTCCTAAGGAGCTTGAGGAGATGCGGGAAATCAATTTTTATTCCATGTATACCATCCAAGCAAGGGAAAACAAAATATTCAAAGTAGGAACTTGGTTTTCAAACCAGAATCCCGCAGTGATCGAAGCGAATGTAGGAAAGGGTATTGTTGTACTATTTTTGAGTTCGCTGGATAGAGATTGGAACGATTTCCCGATTCAACCGACCTTTTTACCCTGGATTCAGCGCTGGACTCAGTATTCTGCCAGGGGACTGGATAGTGTTTTCCGGCAGAGTTTGCTGGTGGGAGAACCCTTTCGCAAAAGCACATCGGGCTCGGATAGCAATTGGATAGTGCACGCGCCAGATGGGACCTTACACATTTTGGAAAACGAAGTCTTTAGCAACACCTTTCAACCGGGGATCTACCATCTTTTCTTTTTACCTTCCAGTGAAACAAGTTCGAAGACACTGGAAAAAATTCCTGTTGGAGCGGAACCAGCGGGGACTTTCACTGTTAATATTGACGTTCAGGAATCAGAACCGGGGAAGATATCCCAAAAAAAAATCGAGAGTTTTCTTGCGGGAATGAAAATAGAAATTCAGGAGCCTCATTCTCAAACAACCGCGCCTCAAACCTCGGATGGCATACCTCTGGCCACCCCTTTTCTTTTAATGTGTAAGGTCCCATCTGGCGCGTGCACTATCCAATTGCTATCCGAGCCCGATGTGCTTTTGCGAAAGGG
>JYMV01029926.1_pt1 | contig 17088 bp, 11 predicted proteins | sample 338911 | NCBI WGS metagenome assembly JYMV01 (sample SAMN03354496, study PRJNA234377) | hydrothermal vent metagenome | biome: Deep sea; feature: Hydrothermal plumes at the Eastern Lau Spreading Center, Western Pacific Ocean; material: Seawater | place: Tonga | collected 2009 | depth 2000 m m
GATGGATGAAAAATATTTTCAACAAAGTGAAAATTTTAGAGAAATGCAGAAAGAATATCGTGGCCAGGGAGGAAGTTTAACCTCTGAGAAGGCAGCGGGTTTTTATAAAGCTCAGGCAGATAACCAAGAAGAAGATAATCCCAAAACACAAGAAGAAGTATTACAACTAATAAAAGACAACCAAGAGTCAATAGACGACGTAACCGAGGTTTTTGAGAAAACCGAAGTTCCTGTAATACAAATCAAGGATCTGTATACAGAAGATGAACTTGGTAAGCTTGACAATGCCACATATACCGAAGCTTATAAGGCAGGAAAATGGACATCATTACAGAAAGATTCAAAAGATATGTATCCAATCGGAGGTTCAGAAGATTGGCCTTCAGTAGATGAGATAAAGGCTAACCCAACCGAAGAATTTTATATAGTTAAGGGCGAGCAAGGTGAAGATGTAGTTATGTATAAAAAGCAAGACCGTCCAAATCTATTAAATTTATCAGACCCAGAAGTGATAGATATCTTGGGCAATCTCACCGAGCTTGAACAGCCGGCTACTTGGGGGGAAGGAGTCCTAAAGGTTAAGGAAGGAGGAGCATACCTGTGTATGAATGATAAAGACGGAGAGGTTTATCTAATTCAGAAAGATGAAAATGGTAATCCAGAGAGTTATCAAAAGGTACACAAAGACGATGGTATGAGTATAGATCAAGCACGAGAAAAAATCAATGATGGCACAATCACCGCCAAAGACCCAGCCAAGAAAAAACATGATGTATCGAACGACATGTAGTTAATTACATCCATCCAAACACAAAAAACCGAGCAAAAGCTCGGTTTTTTATTTTTAACTTTTAAAAATTAATTAGAAAGCAGCTTGTTGCTGTGGAGCATCAGTGGTGTTAGCAGTTGCTACTTTTGCATCTGTTGATGTTTGTGAGTTTTCCCATTTTGCAGGAACAAACATATCACCATCAAAAGCATTAACCATCATGCCACGAACTTCAATGCCATCTTTTGTAGTGAAGTTATCAGGTTGTAAGCGACCAACGATACCGACTTGAGTTCCAGCTTCAATAGTAGTATCACCCCAAAGCATCGTTTTTAAGCCCTTACCATTAGTCCAGTTCTCACCGTCTTTTTTAGCCACAGAGATTTCAAAAATTTGATATTTCTTACCGTTTTGGGTAACACCAGATCTGATTTCATGTTTCTTAGTTTCGTTGTTCCATAAACCACCAACACGACCAGCAACTGAGATTTGATTTTCTTTTAACATATTATTTCTTCCTTTTATTATTTAATTAAGATTCATACCAAGCTTTTCTTGGTAGTTGTAATAATTATAACATTTATTACAAAAAAAATATTTTATTAATAAAAAACCCAGAAAATAAGGTAAAAAAATAATAAATAAAATACATTGAAACGTGACGTCATTTATATACAATAATAACCATTAATACCACCAACACCAAAGATAATAAAAATGTCAAAAAACATTGAAACGAATCAAAATAAAATAAAATATTACTACGATACATTAAAACACGAAGATCAGTTAAATCAGATGTTTGAGCAAAAAAATGCTTATAGGGACGGCGTTTACTTAAAAGAGCACGTAATAATAACGGAAGGTATAATGAGGACCAAGACCACAGATGTGTATGAGGTTGGTTCCATAAAAATAACAAAAGCCGCAGAATTAAAGAATTCAATCTTCAATGTAGAGATAGATTATACCCAAGAGGGGAATAATATCGCAATATTTACCCCATTCTATTTCGAAGACCTGCAGAAAAAATACTTATTTTCCCCAATATACTTCATATTTAGCCAAACGGGGAATGAAAAGCACTTTTACGCCCAAATAGATTCTCAAAATTTTAATTTATTTGATGCGGATGCGGTAAATCAATTTAATCTAGATGATACTGGTATGTTTGATGCGCATAACTTGGAAGAAATCGAGAATATAATAGTTGAATTATTAGGAGCAGGCTACGAAACTATATTGTCAAATGTTAGTGCTTCAAAGGTGAAAGGTGATAGTGAAGCAATAAATATCAGATTTGTAAATGAATTTGCATTTATTATTAAGGAAGATAAAGAGATAGGAAACTCTATTTTAAAGGGCCTGCTAAGCTTTTATAAGAATGAGTTAATAGACAAAGAAGTGAAAAAAAGAAGTGTGTTGGATATTATTCTTAATAGATCCGAATATGATCATTCGTCTATGCTTTATAGAACAAATAATAGTAAAGACTCATCATTGGTGATGTCAAAAAATGATTTTATTGACTTAAATAAAAAGCATATGGGATCAATGGCAGCTGATTATGGTATGACGCCTTCGCAAAGAATGTCAATGCTAGCAACAGACTCAGATTTAAAGGTAATACCGGTAAATGGACCACCAGGGACTGGAAAGACCGAGCTTTTGAAAAACATTTTAGCAGATTATATAACACGCGGTGTTTTGGAAATGGAGCCAGGAGTGACTGCTGCAAAGGACAGCGTATCTGAAATAAGGTGTTTTAAACCTATATTAGGAGCATCATCAGTGAATCAAGCTATTATAAATATAATTGATGGCATTGATAATTCTTTTTGGGATGCGGATATGCATCGATTGATTAGCTTGCCTGATATGATTGTTGGCGAAGAGCATTTTTCAGTCGACGATTACTATGTTCCGCTTATAAGCTCTACCACTAAAATAGTTGATGGAAGCCGATTGATGATAAGTTTGCAAGGTATCTATAATTATATTAGAGGTATTGATGCAGATGAATTAAAAAATGAGTTTATAGAAAGCTACAATGACGTATATGACTCAGATTTTGAGGATATATATCAAATAGCAGCAGCTTTATACACAAAGATGAAAGAAAACGTTGAAAGTCTTGAAGATGATATAGATATAGCAATAAATCCACCAGAAATCAACGATACTGAAAGGGAAGAGCAAATAATAAGAAATATCAAGTTAGCCAAAAAATCCCTGCAAACCCACGCCACCCAAATAAAGTCTTTCCAGGCGAAATATACTTCAGGTGCTATTGAATATAAGAAGCAATTAGCAAATAAAAATCCCAAAGACAGCATTCTATCTAAAATAAAGTCAGTATTTGATAAAAAAGAGCCAGCGATATCCAAAGAAATTTTGTTAGAATTGAAAGCAAAATTTATTAAAGCCCGCACAGACTATAATGATACAAAGCAACAAATTTTAAAATGGTACGCAGAATATAAAGAAATAAATGATGCAAAGGCGACATCATCAGAAAACGAAATTACAGATGATGAGTTGGATGCCATGGTAGAGTTGGATATGGGTCCAAGAATGGCTAATTTCCAATACGCAATGACAATTTTGGAAGTAGTTTTCATTCATAACTTACAGCAGCTGGGCACAGCGGAGACTTCACCTATGTCAAATTGCCCAAATTGTAATTCTGAAATTGATGAGACAGCTAAATTATACAAGTGTAGAAACGCGAAGTATGCTCCTGATGAGAAGAAGTGGAAGGGATGTAATTTCCGTATATTTAAAAACCAATATATATGGTCAGATAGAGAGACTAAATTAAATCCATTCAGCATAACGCGCGATGAGCTTGGCGTATTCTTGCAAAAAGGATATTTGAATAAGGGCGGACGTTCGGTAGTAATGAAGCGTTTTGGTGAAGAAAGAGAGATTAGGGTTGAGGTAAAGGGTACTCCAAGCTATGAAAATTTCACCATAGAAAAGTTAGATTTAATAACGCCACTCTTCCCAATGGTAACAAGCACTATGCATAGTCTATATACCAATTTTTCATTCCAGGATCCTAAGAATACAGAAGAGAGGATTAATGTTGAAGCAGAGTTTTTTGATTTAGTTTTGACAGATGAGTCGGGTATGATCTTGCCATCAGTTGCTTTGCCAGCTGCATATGTAGCGAAGAAGATGGTAGTTGTTGGTGATGAGAAGCAGATACAACCAATTTTCACTATCGATAGAAGAATCGATAGAAAGTATTTTGAGGATAATTTCCAAGACATTATTGATGTATTGAGGAATGAGCACGATGATGAAGATGAGATATTAGGCGCCGAATTATGTTCAAGGGTTTCTTTGTTCACGAATACATTAATGAGTATGAGTAATTCCGCAACTTATATAAAAGATCCTATTATGACCGATTCCGAACTTCGATTGGGAGAGCTGTGGTTAAGGGATCATTTTAGATGTAAAGATACTATTATTAAGTATTGTAATTACATAATATACAAGGATATCCTACTGCCACGTAAGTTTGAAATAGAGGGCGAAGAATTGCTGCCACTATATGATTCAAATTCATATGAAGATGTGATGATATTGGATGTTGATACTATTAGGCATAATAATACGTCTGAGGTTGAGGCGAATACAATAGTAGAACATATAGTTAATAATTACAATTTATTGATGGATGAATACGAGAATAGGGATCTGGATACACTTATTGGTATAGTAACGCCATTTAACAATCAAGCATCATTAATAAAGAAGAAGTTAAGTGTGAATGGCCCTAAATATCAAAATATCACTGTTGGTACGGTGCATAAATTCCAAGGTTCAGAACGCGAAATAATTTATTTCTCACCAGTGGTGTGCAGTGTAAATGATGAAGACCACTTCATTAATAAAGATAATGGTAATATGATGAATGTTGCCGTTTCTAGAGCAAAACACTCTTTTGTTGTAGTTGGTTCCGTAGTTGGAATGCGCAGAGTTGGCGGATATACCCAGGCTTTTGTCGAATATATAGAACAAGAGATGTACGACCAGAGCGTAGATAAATTAATCAAATAGTTGTGCCAACTAAAGTCATAACCACCAAAAATAAATAATAAAAAGTAATATATTAGGATTTAAAAAATCTCAAAATGATGTATTATGTATGAATCAATAAAATCAAACAAATTTAATTCAAAAGGGGAATTTAAAAATGAAAAAAACCAATTTAATATTAGCCGCGGCTATATCAACATTTCTAGCTGGTTGTGGCGGAGCACCAGATGGTGATGACCTTTTCACTCCGGTAGTAGACGATGGCACCGAAAATCCTGATTTTAAGTTTTATGGAGAACTGACAGGATCTGTTAACGAGAATCAAACAACAGCTGTATCATTGTATGCAGCAAATTATGAAATTACTGACGCACCATCTACGTATTCAATTTCAGGAACGGATGCCGATAAGTTTTCAGTAGATACTGCAAGCGGCATCGTTACCTTTAATACTGCTCCTGATTTCGAAAATCCTATAGACACAGATACCAATAATACATATATTTTTACAGCAACAGCAGTTCATGAAAATGGTGATGTGGCAACAGCAGAGTTTACGGTTACAGTGAATGACGTGAATGAAGATGGTGGTAATACAGCTCCATTGTTTACTTCTTCTTCAACGGCGAATGCTGCGGAAAATCAAGCAGCAGCAATAACTTTAGTAGCCACCGATGTTGATAGTGATAGCATTACATATTCAATTTCTGGAACGGATGCGGCTAATTTTAATATTGATGCATCTTCCGGTGTGGTTACTTTTTTAACTTTCCCAGATTATGAGGCTCCAACGGATATTGGCGCCGATAACGTATATAACTTTACGGCATCTGCAGCAGATGGAACGGATACGACTTTAAAAGATATAACAATTACGGTTACAAATATATTGGATGGCGTAAATCCAACATACTCAGAGGCTGCTATTAGCATTAATGTAGATGGAAGTAGTGTTATTGTTGGGGATGAAATATCCACGGCGTTAGCTCAAAATGCAACAGCTACAACGCAATATTCACTATCGGGAACAAATGCTAATTTGTTTAATATAGATCCAGAGACGGCGGCCATAACTGTCGCAGCAACATTAACCGATGGGACGTATGCGATAACAGTAACCGCGACAACTCCGGACGCTCAAAATACAGCAACACAAGATATCACGGTAGAAGTTTTATCTGATACGGGTGGTCTTGATTTGGGTGCTAGTGATGCTATATCAGATTTATTTGATCAAGTTTGGGTAGAAATAGATAGAGTAACAGCGATTGGTCCAAATGACAAGGTGCATAACCTAACATCAGGCGTTGATATTCCGCCATTAGATTTATTGGCATTAAGTGGAGTTGCCGAAGGATTGGCAAGTATTTCTTTACCAACAGGCACATATACTCAGGTAATAGTTCACCTAAAGGATGACTCAAAGTTAAAACTGTTTAAATTTGACGGAACTAAAATCGAAGTAAGTATTATCGGAAATGAGCTAGAATTAGCATCTGGTTTTATTATCGGAAATAATGAAGATACTACTACTAAATACGTAGTTGATTTTGACGTAGAGGCATGGCAAGAGCCATTAAAGCGCGCCGGAGTTATAACGGAAGCTGGTGATGTTACTGATAACATAATTGATATACAGCCAATATCAGCAGATGAGATGGATATCATTGCCGTCGATGAAGCCGAGCTAATGAAAATTAAAGTTTCATTAAAGGGCAAGGTTTATCCATCATCTAATATTTTAAGAGCAAATAATGGCAAAAAGTATTATTTAGAGTTCCCTGATGGCAAGAGTGCACAGGATGCCCTAGACTTATCAGATGAAGAAGTAAATTCTGGTGAATATAGCCACGATATTTATATTGAAGGATTACTCATTCCTGGTATTGATGGTTCTAGTATAGTTATGGTAAATGAATTCCGCCAAGCGCAGGTCTTCACTGAAACAAAGGTATATGGAAAGATTATTACAGTGATGATGGACGACAATGGCGCGGTTGAGAGCTTTATAATTAAGCCATATAAGTCCTCGAAGAAGTTACCGACACAAAAGATCAGGGTTTATGTAGATGCACTTGCGACTGATTTTGAAAACGGAACAATTGATAACTTGGGGCTTGGTGCAAAAGTAAAAATCTATGGTTCATTATCAGCGGATGTTGAGGGCGACTTCACTGCCACGATGATAGTTATAAAAGATGGTGTTATTAACCCAGATCGCATAATTGAAACAATCAATGAGACTGAAAGCATTGAATTTGATGCTTTAAACGAAGTTTATAGTTTTGAATTAGATTCGGACTACGCCGGTACAGCGTTGCTTATAAGTGGTAGTACATTGATGGACGGGAATGCTAGGACTTGTTTCGATAATGTTAATTTTGCCAAAGTAAAATTATCAGGGTATTTCAATAAGGATGGCGCCATTGTAGCGAAAGAGGTTCGTGGCTTACAGAAATGTGATGATGATGTATTGAGGATTGGATTCTTGAAGGAAGGAACTTCTTGTGGTCCGATGGAAAACAAGTTGGCTGAGGTTCCGTTAGAAGGTTCATATGATGTCCATATGTTTGTCAATATAGAGGATTCAGGGGAAAGTCAAATCCTTGAAGATACTCACATTGATATCTTACCAGGTACAGGTGAATTAAAAGTTACTTATAAAGAAGGCAATGTCAGCGACGAAGAAAAAAGGGCCGAAGAAGAAAATGTAAGGACATTCTTGGGTATAAATCTTGATGCTCCAAGACCAGGTCTTTTAGTTAAGGATGGAAATATATTCTCATACAACGATGTAGAAAATATTGTTTTAAATACGCAAGTAATGAAGCTTAAATACGTCGGTGGAAATATTCAAATTAATACCAATTTACCGTCAGGTGCATTTGGATATACTGCATTAGATGGTGTTAGTTATGAAGCAGGCGTAATCATGTCTCAGGATGGTGATAGAGATTATCACTATAAACAAACTGCATGTGAGATAACTGTAGTTGATGAGGAAGGCAATGACTTGACTACTAATACAACGGATAAACACACTCGTTGGATTGGTGAGAACTATCCTTTCGATGCAGGTAGAGAAGTAATTCTTGAAATTGAAGATGGAAAAATTAGCACAATCGAGTTGACAGAAGAGATGCAGACAGGATTTCAATCAACAGCAATTGAATATGACGACAATGTCAGCGAGTTGTTGTGGAAAGCTTATGACGAGTATGAATATATGAGTGAAGCTGAGAAAGCAGCATTTGATTCTGAGTGGAGTCAAGAATTCGGAGATAAGACATACGCTGATGTCTTGGATGATCTGAAGAGTAGATATGTATATAGTGGTTTGGATGAAGTGCTGTTTAAGATACGCGATTTCGATGATTTAGAAATGGATGATTTTGATGAGCTTGTAGAGGAAACGAAATCAGATGCCAGTAAAATAAAGCGTGGCAGTAAGACAATAACAATCGACAGGTTAGTAGATAGGTTGGAGAGGAAGTTAGAAAAGATAATCGAAGACCAAGTAACAGAAGATTTGCAAGATATGTTTGAAAATCCAGAAGAAAATTGGACAAGGACTCAGTTCAAAGACTTCGTTTTAGCTAAATACAAGAGAGCATTTGATGAAGCAGCGAGAGATGTAGAGAAGATGATGGAGATGTATGAGTTTGATGCAGACGAAGATACAGCTGCTGAAATAGCGGAATTTCAAGCATCGATTAATGGTATCAGTAATATCTATGATTGGTTTGCAAATGATGAGTATGAGGACTTGCTGAGTGAGCCATTTGATGCAAAAGATTTAGAAGATGAAGAGGTTGAGAATGGTGACAGTATTGACCTAATAGACGACGATGACAGTACCGATCTAATTGATGATGATAAGGATGTTATTGATGATGATGATAAGGATGTAATTGATGATGATGACAGTATTGACCTAATTGATGATGATAAGGATGTTATTGACGACGATGACAGTACCGACCTGATAGATGATGATGCAGCACCAATATCGGTGGTAAATGGAGTGCTAAAGTTGGAATCAGCAATTACAATCAACGAAAAATTAACGGATGAAATCAGGCTGGGTTCTACTGGCACATTTCAAGACGAAAAAATCGGTTGGGGGTATAATGACTTTAATCTTGATTCAATATCATCAGAATTGATAACTTTAACTAAATCAGTTGATGATATTAATTTTGTTTTAACAATAAATCGCTCCGATGGTTTAATTAGAATGGTTGCAAATAACAAATTGACCGAAGAAAAAATAATAGAGATCAGTCAAAAGCCTGAACAATATGGTTTTACAGAAGATTATAACGCAGATACAGAATCTTTGTTGAAAGAGCGAGAAGAATGGTGGTCGAAGGAAATGTTTGATGGTATGGGAGATATAATTTACCAAACTCAAATTCCATACGCATCAACCAACACACCAGGAAAATGGACATCACTACAGGGTTCTAATTTTAGCTATTTGAATCTTGTGAAAGGTGCTTCTTTAAAGGGGGATTTAGCAATAAATATTGATCAAATAGTATTGTCAAATGACACCCAGACAAAGAATGAATTGTTTGGAAAAGATCTAGGGTATGCAGTATTTGATATGGATGTTTTATGGAAGGATTATCCTAAATCAATTTTTAGCGGTGAAGCCGTTATTAATGGTGCCAAATACACCGTAATATCTGAATCAGCCTATTACAACACACAGGGCGGTTTGTTTTTCTACGACGAAGATCAAGCCTTGGTATTTACAGCATACTCGGTTAATCTTTACATCCACGATGACTTCAGCACAAGCCCAATTATGATGGATGTGCCTGGGTTACCAACTAATTTTATAACCAGCCACAAAGACACAAGTATTTCTTTTGTCGGTATGATGAATGTCACCAATGATCCTGACATCGACATGGTTTATATTGATAGTGATGGTCTGTTTTCCGCAGGTAACGATCAGGTAGCAGATATGAAGTTCAACCAGTCAAGGATTTCTAATTTACCGGTAATAACATATTCAATCTCAGGATCTAAGTATGTAAAGGGTGGTTTTGGTACCAATTTATATCCTATGGATGATGCATCAGCGGGTGTTGAAGGAAAGATTCATCTTGAAAGCCATTTTAAATCTATAGATGTCTCAGGTTTAAAAATCATCAATGGCATTATCACGGCAGATAGTATGACGACAACTAATGAGAATGCTTTCTGGTATCATGAATCCAATGATGGTGGGCTGGGGTCGGATTACTGGATTGCCAAAGATGGAGAATCTTACAGTGGATATTCATTGTTTGAAGAGTATTTTTATGAGGATCCACTTCTTAGATATCAAACGCAATCAAGAGAGGTAAATCTGGGACCAATCCCTAAGGCCATTATTGATGCTATGCTTTTACAATACGATGTTGACAGTATTGATCTAGTAGATTAAGATGATGATGAAAACCACGATGATATATAAATAGTAGTTTTTAACACTACAATAAAGAAATAAAAGATCCAGGGCCTAAAAACTCTGGATTTTTTTCGTACATAGAAAGGACACAAGGCCACAATTAATCTGGTAAAATAAGAATACTAAATTAAAAAACTACCGAGAAATAGATATGAAAAACACGACAATCCAAAATTCAATTTTGATAATTTTAGCAATAGTTGCAGCTGTAATGTATAACAAGTATTTAATCCCAGCCACATCAGCTCCGGAAGCCAAAGAGTCTACTACAAGTTCAGCATTATTGGTATCAAAAGGTTTGAAGGTCTACATAGAATACACAGGCAAGCTTGAAGATGGCAAGGTTTTTGACACCTCAGTAGGAAAGGCACCTTTGAGCTTTATAGTAGGCGCAGGCCGTGTTATTGAGGGTTTTGATAGCGGTGTTTTGGGACTTGAAGTCGGTGATAAGAAGACTCTTATAATACCCCCATCAAAAGCCTACGGCGTAAATGGCATTCCGGGAGTTATTCCACCAAATGCGACTTTGACTTTTGACATTGAAGTTAAAAAGATTGAGGATCCATCAGAAAATTCAAGAACCAAAGAACCAAAGGTAAAGAAGAGCCTGACTAATATTAATAACGAAGAACTTAAAAAAATCATGACGGAAAAGTCAGCGATTTTAATTGATATCCGCCGACCAGAAGAGTGGAAGCAAACTGGCATCATTCCAACATCTAATCTTATTACTTTATATGATAAGAACGGCAAGCAAAACGATGATTTTCAAGCCAAGTTTGATAAATTAGTCCCAACAAGGGATACAGCTTTCGTCATGATTTGTAGAACCGGCAATAGAACAACATTTGCCACAACCATGCTCGCCACAAATTTCGGCTATACTAATGTCTATAATTTAGAAAAAGGTATTACTGATTGGATTTCAAGCGAAGGCAAAGTAATTAAAAATTAGCTTTTTCAACCTTAACTTCAAAAGTAAGATTACAGCCAGCTAGTGGATGATTAAAGTCAACGCTCACTTTAAAGTCACCAATATCCCGGATTACACCAACAAAAGAGTCACCAGTTGGTGTTTGAAATTCAACAGCCAAGTCTTTCTTTAGTTGCAAGTCTTTTGGAAAGCTAGAAATTTCCATTTCTTTAATAGCCTCATCATTTGGTTGACCGAAGGCCATATCAGGCGACAATAGAAAAGTTTGATTCACGCCAATCTTAGCCTCCCTGATGCATGACTCTAGGCATTGATCGAGTTGACCGTCACCATATTCAAAAATTAAAGGATTGTCATCGCCGGTTTCATCGACGATTTCATCGCTTTGCGTTCTTAGTCTATAAATTAATTTATATTTTTCACTCATGACAATAGGAATTAAAGATTTAAAATATTATTTTACCACTTTAATCACAGAAAAGAACATTCTTTGGGGAAAAAAAGCAAAAAAAAACTCCCACCGAAGTGAGAGTTTAGAGAAAAACACCAAGTCGCCACAACTGATATTTTAAACGAGAGTCTAAAAGAATGGGTGCCCCTCCCAAAAATCCAAACATAATTCTTATCCAAAATGGTCGTACAGTCGAACAATAAGTGCCTTTCGAAATACATTATACTAACAAAAAATCAATAAATCAAAAAATAAATAAAAAAAATACCGGCCATTGAAAACCAAGGGATAATAAGGTAAAATATCACCAATATAACCGTCACAGACCAACAATGAAATTAATTTTTACTATATTATTTGCATTCTTAATGAGCCTCTCGGCCAGCGCTGAAAAGTTCGGTGTTAATGAAATACCCCAAATAGAATATTCAACGTATACAGACCTAAATATCCCGGATGATCCAATAGATCCAGTATTTAATGAATTAAGTGCGCCACAAGTAGTCGATGATAATCCATATGGAATATTCTGGATAGTAGTAAAGCCGGTAGAATTCATCCTGGAGACAATTGATTCATGGATTAACAATTTAGGCATTACCTTGATTCTATTCGCAATTTTAATAAAAATCATTTTTTATGATTTAAGTCTAAAATCGTATATAGCCAAAGAAAAGATAAAGTTACACGCCAAAAAATTAATAACGATTAAGGAAAAGTATAAGGAAGATCCACAAAAGCTAAAAGAGAATACATTGGCTCTATATAGTGAAACCAAAACAAACCCAGGGCATGTATTAACATCAATATTAGCACAGATTCCTATATTTATTATTGTGATGGTGGTAATAAGAAATTTGGTCACAACCACAAATTCGACTTTTATTCATATAGATAAATTATCTATTCCCGATCCACTATATATATTGCCAATAATACTTGGACTGATAATGATATATGAACAATGGCAGAATGTGGATGAGTTCAGTCCCGCAGTCAAAAAGGCTTTTTTAATTTTTCCAATCTTTTTTATGTATATATTTACATATTTAAGCGCCGGGATTCTATTATATATAATAACAATTGTGGGTTTTGGAGTATTGCAAGAAGCCCATTTCAGGAAAACAGTTAAAATTATCAACCATGAAAAAAATTAATATTTTTTTCACTTTTGTAATAATTGAGTTATAACAGAAATATTACAAACATATAATTATAAAAATGGCCGAGAAAACCACAGAATTTGATTTGATAGAAACCGCACTTCTGCGATATCAAGACGAAAGCGGAATTGTTTTAAAAGACACTTTTAAAACAGAAGAGGAAATTGGACGCTTTCAATTCGGAAAAGATAATGAAAATGTTCTAAATGCAGCGCCTAATGATGAATTGTTTCACTTTAAGGTTATTGCCGAAGCTATTAAATATTTTCAAATGGGTTCCCATCCTAGACAAGATACGAACGAGGATATTAACCTCACCCAAATCGCCCAAAATATAGATGAAGTATATAGTAAAAGAAATTCCCTGGATCATGATGGCTATAGCCTAAATGATCAGGAGTCAAATGGAATAAAATATTCAGCATATGACGTTCCATTAAGGGCAATGGACAGTATAGAATTAAGATTAACTATCAGCGATATGATGATGACTGGAAATTTGCCAATAACCATGGAGTCAGAAGTGCAAACAGTTAATATATCAAAAGTTCTTGCAGCCAAGGGAGCAATTGAAATTGCAAAAGAAAATCAAGATTTATGGAATGTTTCTGCGGAAGCGAAAACCGCCCTAATTGAATCAATATATTCTTTTGGTGAGCTAAGCAAGGCAGATACGGATACTCTTATAAAAAAAGCCAGTACGATGATTGACAGTAAGATTCAAGGTAGAAGTAATGAATTAAAAGGTATTTCTGTTAAGACAACTGGGAATTCAATCGATTTACTATTTTTAGACAAAATATCACTTTTTGGTGATGCTATAACTGAGATCGGCGCTCCCGTTGGAGAGCAAAAAGAAGAATTAATGCGATACAGGGGCGGAGAACATTCGGTGCCTAAGGTGCCCGCAAAAAAAAAGCCTAAAAAAACAAGCAAAACCAGATAATAATTGAATATTTTTTGTATTCATTTACTATATGGGAATGAATACTGCCAATACAAGAAAACTAATCTGGATAGACTTAGAAATGACCGGTTTAGATCCACTAAATCATACAATTATTGAAATAGCTATCGTTATAACCGATGCTAATTTAAATATAGTGGCAAAGTCCGAATCGATGGCCATATCAGCGACGAAAGATGAATTATCTTATATGGATGATTGGTGTCAAAACCAGCATACAAAATCTGGATTGTTAAAACGTGTTTCTGATACCGATATAATAATATCGAAGGCGGAAAGTAAAATGCTTGATTTTATAAAGAAATATGTCGACAAGGGTGAATCACCTATGTGTGGTAATAGCGTCCATCAAGATAGAAGGTTTATGCAGAAATATATGCCAAATTTGGAGGACTTTTTTCATTATCGGAATATTGATGTATCAACAATAAAGGAGCTGGCGGGGATGTGGTCGGATAATCATCAGCCATATAAAAAGCCAGAGGCAGAGCACCTGGCTTTAAGTGATATAATCGATTCAATAAATGAATTAAAGCATTATCGAAAAGTATACTTTAATATTTAACTTATTTGATTACGCTCTTAAATATAGCACGGTGGATATCGCCCTGGCTAATAATTCCAACAAGAATATTATCACCATCAACAACCGGAAGTCTTCTTAGTCCATTTGATTTCATTGTATTAAGTGAGGCGTGAATGCCATCATCTATATGCGCACAAATAGGATTTTTAGTCATGGAGCTCTTCGCAGTTCTATTTAGTGAAGATATGTCAAGGGATTGAATGCCATCACCGTTTGATAAATCAAGTAGATCGGAAAGGATATCTTTTTCGGATATAATGCCAATAACGACCCCAATTTCATTAACAACGGGACCACCAGATATTTTAACAACCATTATCTTTTCAGCAATAAGTTCAATTGAGTCATCTTGATCAAAAGAGATTGTCTCTTTGGTCATAATATCATTTATTTTAAGGTGGGCGATAGAGGCGTTGTAGTTTTTAAAGCGAGCCATTTGCACGCTAAGCTCTGAAATCAAAGATTGACTCCATGGCATTCTTACCTCAGGATTAAGTTCTTGCCAAGACATATACTCTTCACAGAAGCTAATTTCAAATATCCGATCAATATTCCTATCAGCCCTAATTTTTTTAGAAAAAGTATCGGAATCTTTATTTTCCGAGAGGGCGATTAGTAAATATTCAATATCGTTTTGCACGATTTTTTTAATAGAATAAATGGATTTTTTCATAATAAGTTCTCCTGAACAAGTTTTTTCAATAATGTAATATATTACTACACTTATTGCAGGTAAAATCAATAGTTAGACAAGCGTTTTTTTCAATAAAACAAAAAAAAAGCGCCTTAAAAAAGCGCTTTTAAAAATATTGTTTATTTAGGTTGGTAATTAGCCATTAATACGTTGTTTTTCAATTCCGTGATACCAAGAGAATTTATCTTCTTCATCATCCAGTCCATCAATATAAAGACTTCTAATTTCAAGATTAGCAACTTTGGGAGAACAACGACCCTCTTCAATTCGATCAGCCATAAATTCAGCAGCATCCTCAAACTCTTCAAACTGCCAAGTAAATTGAGCACCAGTATTTAGAGTGACGACAACCTCAGCACCAGCATAAGCAGTGGTGTAAAGTCCAGTTAAAAGTAAGAGTCCAGTAGCGATTTTAGTAATAGTTTTGTTCATTTTAAGCTCCATGTTTATATAGTTAAATTAATGTTTATTTAAAAATAAGGAAAAGAGCCTCAAACTATTTCTTATATGTATTAATTATAACATTTATTTTAAAATAATTAGCGGTCTATATTAATAAATACTAATATAAAAGCCAAAAAAACATTAAGAGATTAAGTGTTCCTGATAGATAACTTCAATAAGGTTAAATTTTCTATTGTTATTGACTTCAAACCTCTCAACAAAATCCTCAACCGCATCCATCGCCACCAATTTATCGTAGAAAACCCCCAAGACCTCTTTTATTACAACATCTTGATCCTTATGAATAACAATAGCAATAAACACTTCATTTGAATCTTTATCGTCATTATTTTCACGATAAATATCGTTAAATTTGGCCACCGCCATATCTTTGATTGTATTTCTTATTTTTTCAAGCTCAGATCTCATCTCCTCGTTATATCTTTCAACAATAAGGTAGTCAAGAGCCGCTACAGTTTCAACCCATCCACTGACAAAGTCATCTTTTGAAAGGGTAATTTTCTCACCACTTTCATCAGTTATAATTATGCTTCGAGTTTTATTATTATCAGCCATTATAATGAGTTAATCAGTAACCTTAGCAACAACACCCGCACCAACTGTGCGACCACCTTCTCTAATGGCGAATCTTAAACCGTCTTCCATAGCGATCGGTGAAAGTAGCTCTACTTGCATTTTCACGTTATCGCCCGGCATGACCATCTCTATGCCTTCGGGCAGCTTACAAGCACCTGTCACGTCAGTAGTTCTGAAATAGAACTGTGGGCGATAGTTATCAAAGAATGGCGTATGACGGCCACCTTCATTTTTACTCAATATATAGACTTCCGCTTCAAACTTAGCATGAGGCTTGATCGAACCTGGTTTTGCTAACACTTGACCACGCTCAACTTCTTCACGCTTAGTGCCACGTAGTAGCACACCAACATTGTCACCCGCTTCACCCGAGTCTAATAATTTACGAAACATCTCAACACCAGTACAAGTTGTTGTTTGTGTATCTCTAATACCGACAATTTCTAATTCATCACCAACGTTAACAATACCGGCTTCAATACGACCAGTAACAACCGTGCCACGACCAGAGATTGAGAATACGTCCTCAACTGGCATAACGAATGTCTTTTCAGTATCACGCTTAGGTAGTGGAATGTATGTATCTAATGCTTCTACTAACTTCATGATTGAAGGGACACCAATATCAGATGTATCGCCTTCTAATGCTTTTAATGCAGAGCCAAGGATCACTGGAGTATCATCACCAGGGAAATCGTACTCGTCTAGAAGTTCACGAATCTCCATTTCAACCAATTCAATTAATTCTTCGTCGTCAACCATGTCCGCTTTGTTCATGTAAACAACGATGTAAGGAACGCCTACTTGCTTAGACAAAAGAATGTGCTCACGTGTTTGAGCCATTGGTCCGTCTGTTGCAGCAATAACGATAATAGCACCGTCCATTTGAGCAGCACCCGTAATCATGTTCTTAACGTAGTCGGCGTGTCCTGGGCAGTCAACGTGTGCGTAGTGACGAGTCTCTGACTC
>JYMV01040140.1_pt1 | contig 17082 bp, 13 predicted proteins | sample 338911 | NCBI WGS metagenome assembly JYMV01 (sample SAMN03354496, study PRJNA234377) | hydrothermal vent metagenome | biome: Deep sea; feature: Hydrothermal plumes at the Eastern Lau Spreading Center, Western Pacific Ocean; material: Seawater | place: Tonga | collected 2009 | depth 2000 m m
TAGCATCGCCAAGTTCGTTTTTCCGCAGGCACTCGGAAATGCGGCCGCTACATAAGTCTTTACACCTTCCGGGCTTTCAAGCCCCAAAACCAACATATGTTCAGCCAACCAACCTTCATCCCGCGCCATTACGGACGCTATTCGGAGAGAAAAACATTTTTTGCCGAGTAGTGCATTCCCACCGTAGCCAGAACCATAAGACCAAATTGCGCGATCTTCTGGATACTGAACGATATATTTGGTTTCGTTGCAGGGCCAAGGCACATCCTTGCCCCCATCTCCCAGTGGGGCTCCTACTGAATGCATACAAGGAACAAAATCCCCATCCCCCAATGCATCAAGCGCTGACTGGCCCATTCTCGTCATTACACGCATACTCGCGGCCACATAAGGTGAATCCGTCAACTGCACACCAAGATGAGAAATGTGAGAACCTAAAGGCCCCATACTGAAAGGGATAACATACATCGTGCGGCCACTCATACATGCATCAAAAAGGCTACCAAGTATATTTTTCATTTTATTTGGATTGACCCAATTATTTGTGGGGCCGGCATCTTTTTTATCTATTGAGCAAATAAAGGTGCGGTTCTCTACCCGAGCCACATCGTGGGGGTCGGAACGCGCTAGAAAACTGTTGGGACGTTTTTTTTCGTTAAGTGGTATTAAAGTCCCTGCCTCAACCATCTTTTTGCAGAGATTGTCATACTCCTCCTTTGAACCGTCGCACCAGTGAATATCGGATGGTTTAGTCCGGCTTGCCATTTCATTAACCCAAGCGAGCAACTTTTGATTGGTTGTCCTAATTTTGGCGCTACCGGCCATTTTAATCTCCTGCTCGTTTAAACAAAATATCAAGCTTCGAGTCCTTAGGTTTGACCATGCTGTATCCCTGTTAGAAAATAATGGGGCCATTTAATTTGACAAATTACACAACGGAGAGAAACTCTATAATCGGTTCGCTGGGGGTGCAACAAATTCCTGTCAGTTTTAAATTTTAAGTTGCCAACATTCCTATGTCTCCCAACCAAATAACCGGTTTTATAGCGTACCTTTCTGCCGATTTTAGCACCTCGAGGATGCCAAACGTCACATCTTTCTTGCTTTGGCAACTATTTGGATTAGAGCTTTTCTACAATCGTCTGGATTTTTTACTAGGGAGATAAAATTTACCCTGTGGACCGAATTACCACACCGCAGATCAAATCCTTCGGGATCCAAGGCAATCATATTCCAGTGCTTACCCCTTTTACCTAAAAGTTTTGTGCCATATAGTCTCAAAGCGTCAGGATGGGCTGAATTCATATGCTCTAGGATATCTTCCTCCGCTTCAGCTATATTCACCCAATCCCTTCGTGGTAGCACCGCCTTTTTTTTTCCAATCCAAAGAGCTTGTGCAAAACCGCCTACATAGTGATATTTTTCTATCTCCATCTTGTAGCATTGAAAATCTCCAAAGCTAGCATACAGAGACGCGCGCGGGTGACGGCTAAGAAACCGGCGTCGGAACCTCTTATCTTTAATTGACCTGATGCGCCCGACTATGCCAACCCTCGGTCCTTCTTGTGGATTCAGAAAACCTTCAGTTCCGTCGACAATGAGGCTGGAGCGGGAATCCTGAGTAATGTTTTGGGTGTGTTGGGCTAAATTGGACAACATTAATATAGGGCTTCCATCCCAAGCAGAAGCAATGGTTACGAGCGAACCAAGTGGCCACCCCTGAGCATCCTTACCTGGATGCATATTAGTGCACAAAACAGCTTTATATGCGTTTCTAACCAACTGGCGAGCGGTAAACGCCGCAAATTCGGCTGAATTTATCATTTATCAATCTCCACGCTTACAGTAAAAGATTAAAAAAATTGCACGTCCCAAGACCATATTTGGGTTATACTTATGACACAATTTAAACGCCTTTGAATCCTATTTTATTTACACTAAGGCAACACGTACAATTTAGGAGGACCCGTTGCCAAATTCTAAAACATGGAAAATTGCACTGGTCGAAGATGACCGCAACATCTTAACTTCCGTTTCAATTGCTTTGGAATCGGAGGGTTTTTCGGTAGACACATATACTGACGGGGACGATGCTCTGCGCGGTCTGTCACAAAAACCTGCGGATTTAGCTATCCTTGATATAAAAATGCCCCGCATGGATGGTATGGAACTATTATTAAAGATTCGAAAAAAAAGCGTTATGCCCATAATATTTCTAACTTCTAAAGACGACGAAGTTGATGAATTATTAGGGTTGAAGATGGGTGCTGATGACTACATCAAAAAACCATTCTCCCAACGCCTTTTAATGGAACGGATCAAAGCGCTACTGCGTCGCCGTGAGTTGGATGAAAATGCTAACAACGGCGACGATAAGAATAACGCCATCTTTCGGGATAATTTAATGATGGACCAGTCCCGTCACGAATGTACATGGAAAGGGAATCCTCTTAATTTAACTGTTACGGAGTTTCTCCTGCTCAAATCTTTAGCCTATCGACCCGGCCTCGTCAAAAATAGGGATCAACTAATCGATACGGCCTACGGTGAAAATATCTACGTGGATGACCGAACAATCGACAGTCACATAAAGAGATTACGGAAAAAGTTTCGTGCAATTGATCCCAACTTTTCCCAAATCGAGACCCTATATGGGGTTGGGTATAGGTATAACCGTTCAAATACAGAAAAAAACATACCAGGTAAAATCTATTGAATGGGAAAAAAGGATTAGAGGAAACATCTGAACGGCTTTCGGGCCAGTCCGTCAAAGCCTCTTCCATTACTAGGCGTATTCTTGCAATTAACGTATTTGCTCTCGCGGTTCTAGTAACGGGCCTACTTTATATAGGGAAATATCGGCAAGAGCTAATCGAAAGCGAAATTGCGTCATTAATGACGCAAGCAGAAATGTTTGCGGCTGCTCTTGGAGAGGCAGCTGTTGGGGGTGAAAATACTGAACAGCCTTATTTGCAAAAAATAATTGCTAGTCAAATCATCCGACGCTTGACGGCGACAACCCGCACCCACGCCCAATTAATAATAAAAGGGGGCCAAATACTAACAGATTCAAAACTACTTTTGGAACCAGGGGGACTTGTTCAAATTGAAGAGTTGCCACCACCTAACCAAGACAACCGCATTACCCGCTACTTGCTTGATGCGTTAGACCAAATTCTTCAGCGTTTTCAAAATCAAATACAGCCCTCAGCTGTTGAAAACAACAGTTTGCAGGGAAAACTAACCAGTCCAGAAGTTCAGAAAGCGATGGCCGGCGAGCACGGACACACCATCCTCCAAGCTGAGAACGGTCAATTAAGCATCAGCGTGGCGGTACCAGTTCAACGCTATAAACATATATTAGGAGCACTCAACCTAAAAAAGCAAACAACGAGCATCGACGACGCCGTATTTGAAGTCAGGCTCGAAATTTTAAAAGTATTCGGGATAGCCCTCTTTGTAACAGTCCTTTTATCAATATATTTGGCTAGAACTATCGCACGACCGCTCCATAAATTGGCAGCAGCAGCCAACCTAGTTCGCCATGGTCTAAGTCGCCAATACAGTATCCCAGATCTGGGCCTTCGATCCGACGAAATTGGTCGCTTGAGTGCCGCATTAAAAGATATGACTGAAGCTCTTTGGGAAAGAATGGATGCTATTGAGCAATTTGCCGCAGATGTAGCTCACGAAATCAAAAATCCTTTGACGTCACTTAGAAGTGCGGTTGAAACTGCGGCAAAGATCAGGGATCCGGAAAAACAACAAAAACTCATGTCTATTATTTTTGATGATATCCAGCGTTTAGACCGTTTAATTAGCGATATTGCCGATGCCTCCAGATTGGACTCGGAGCTCTCCCGCGCCAGGATGGAAAAATTTGATATGGGAAATCTTTTAAGCACTTTTAGCACACTAAACCGTAAAACCGGAGACTCCCAAGGCATCAAACTTTCCCTAAAGATAGCGGACGGCTCCCCCATGTTCGTGCTAGGGCTTAAAGATCGAATTATCCAAGTGCTGAGAAATTTACTTGGTAATGCCGAAAGTTTCAGCCCACCAAATGGAACGATCACTGTAAAGGCTGAAAGAAATGGGGAATCTGTAGCCATCACCGTTGAGGACGAAGGCCCGGGTATACCTGAAAGCTCTCTTGAAAATATTTTTAACCGTTTTTATCAAGAACGTCCATCAGAAGAAAAGTTTGGCACTCACTCAGGATTGGGCCTAAGTATTTCAAAACAAGTTATAGAAACACACGGGGGAACAATTTGGGCAGAAAATCGAAAATCAAGTAATGGTAAAATTTTAGGGGCTCGGTTTATTTTCTGGTTGCCCGCAGAAAATTAGCAGTAAAACCGTGGCATCTAAATTAATAAATATTTCTGAACAAATACACGCTACTGCTCTTGAGTTATATGGTAATGCAATACTTCTACGGGGAGAGCCCGGAAGTGGGAAATCCGATTTAGCACTCCGACTAATACATGAAGAAGCGAAGCTAATATCCGATGACCGTGTAGAACTAACTTATAAAAAAACCAACTTTGTGCGGGTTCACCGGGGAATATTAACGGTATTATCGAAGTTCGCGGTGTTGGTCTATTAGAGGTAGGATTTACAGGACCTACGCCGGTTCAGCTCGTGGTTGACCTCGCCTTAGGATTAGAAATTGAACGACTGCCAGAACCACAATTTGATGTGCTTCTTCGACGCAAAGTCAGAGTAATACAAATTGATCCTTTTTCGGTTTCTGCCACTGCAAAAATCCGCTATGCATTGAAGCTAGTAACTGGTGAAGTTATGAGTTTTGAAATGAACCCTTCCCAAATAACACCAGAAACCTGCTCCTCTGAAACTGTCGTTTTAGTTACTGGAATGTCAGGCGCGGGTAAGACTACCGCGTTAAAAGTGTTCGAAGACATGGATTTTGAGGCGATCGATAACGTTCCATTATCGCTTTTAGGAAACCTCGTTCTCGGCCGCCAAAAACCCTTTAATGCGCCCGGGTTATCAAGGCCCATAGCTGTAGGTGTTGACATCCGCACCCGGGACTTTGGCATTGAAGCATTTTTCACACGCTATGACACACTAGTTTCTGCTGGTGAGGTTGAAGCAAAGCTTGTGTTTTTGGATTGCGATGATGAGGAACTGCGTAGACGTTATGAAGAGACTAGGCACCGACATCCCCTTGCTGCTGACCGACCCGTCGCTGATGGCATCGCCCACGAACGCCGCCTAGTTTTAGCTCTCAGGGATAGAGCCGATCTCGTTATTGATACCACTGGCATGACAACGGGGGAATTTAAGAGGTTGCTCCAAGGTAATTTTACCAGCCCTCCCGATAATAGTTTGTCGATATTTTTGACCTCATTTTCGTACCGGCGGGGCGTACCACGATCGTCCGACCTCGTCTTTGATGTAAGATTTCTCTCAAACCCGAGGAGGCTGTCGGTAAATACGTTTCTAGGGACCCGAGTTTTGTGGAATTTTTTGATAGCTTAACCCACTTGATTGAACCCTTATTACCACGATACCGTGCGGAGGGAAAAAGCTATCTGACAATCGCTGCGGGTTGCACAGGAGGACGCCATCGATCTGTTTTTGTTATAGAAAAGCTCGCATTATGGTTTGAAAACACTGGGCAGAAGGTTCAAGTACTACACCGCGAATTGGCAAATTCCCCTTAATACATTAAAATTTGAAGGTTTTGGGAACTCCGGATTTGTTGAAAGAAGATGAAATGATTGGCCTGGTACTCGTTACACATGGACGACTTGCTGATGAATTGATTAACGCGTTGGAACATGTGGTAGGATCCCAAAAGAATATTGCTTCCGTTTGCATTGGGCCAGATGATGATATGGAAAGGTGAAGAAGCGATATACTTAAAAGCGTGGAAAAAGTAAATGATGGAGCAGGGGTTGTTGTTCTGACCGACATGTTTGGCGGCACGCCCTCAAACCTAGCAATCTCGATAATGGTTAAAGTACCGATCGAAGTAATAGCTGGCGTCAACCTTCCTATGCTCGTTAAGCTAGCGAGTATTAGGAAAACGCTCAATTTAGGTGAAGCTGTTGCAAGGGCCCAAGAAGCCGGCAAAAAATATATTAATATAGCTTCTCAACTCCTCATCGATAACAAAACCTGAGGCGAGCGTTGCCTGATAAGCAGCAGCGGAAATAGGGGTTTTGCCTAAAGCCTATTTGAAAATAGACAACCAGCGGGGGTTTCATGCTCTTGCTGCTGCAAAGTTCGTAAAAATTGCAAGTAATTACGACATCGAAGTCACTGTTTCGAAAGATGGGCAGACCGTTTCTGGAATTTCAATTATGGGTCTGCTAATGTTGGCAGTCATGCCAGGAGATAAGATCGTGTTGGAAACCACAGGGGCTCAAGCGATTGAAGAGCTTAAAGCTCTTAGCGACCTTATCAAAAAAAAATTTGAAGAATTGTGAACACATTTCCTGAAAATTCATTCCTATAATTGTTGTAACAGGTAACGTCTGCTGATACATCCGTCAAAATATGGCTAATTAACAACCCGCAATACTGGAGCAATATATAATGGTTATACCTGCTGATTACAAAGTTGCGGATGTTTCATTAGCCAATTGGGGTCGCAAGGAAATTGTTATAGCTGAAACCGAAATGCCGGGTTTAATGTCCCTACGTCAACAATATACTGAAAAAAAACCTCTTAGGGGGGCACGTATTGCAGGTTGCCTGCATATGACAATTCAAACAGCAGTTCTCATCGAAACACTGACTACGCTAGGCGCAGATGTTCGTTGGAGTTCGTGCAATATTTTTTCAACACAAGATCATGCGGCAGCGGCAATTGCTGAGACAGGGGTGCCGGTCTTTGCTTGGAAGGGGGAAACTGACGATGAATTTTGGTGGTGTATAGATCAGACCATCCGGGGACCTGAAAACTGGGTACCCAATTTGATCCTAGATGATGGCGGTGATTTAACGCAAGTTATGCATGAAAAAACACCGGAACTTCTTGAAGGTGTAAGGGGTCTTTCCGAAGAAACAACCACGGGCGTGCATAGACTTTACGAAATGGAAAGCGCAGGTACCCTCAAAGTTCCAGCTTTTAACGTGAACGATTCTGTGACGAAATCAAAATTCGATAATCTTTATGGATGCCGGGAAAGCCTTGTTGACGGCATTAAGCGTGCCACAGATGTTATGGTCGCCGGGAAAGTTGCTGTAGTGGCGGGATATGGAGATGTAGGGAAAGGATCCGCCGCTTCTCTCAAGAGCCTAGGAGCTCGGGTACTTGTAACCGAGATTGACCCTATTTGTGCGCTTCAAGCGTTAATGGAAGGATACGAAGTAGTCACCATGGACGACGCTGCAAAAATTGGTGATATTTTTGTAACTACTACAGGTAATATTGATGTAATCACTCTAGATCATATGCGATTAATGAAAGACCGGGCTATCGTATCTAATATTGGACATTTTGACTCGGAAATTCAAGTTGAGGCGCTCAGGAACTATAAGTGGCACAACGTTAAACCTCAAGTGGACGAAGTGGAATTTCCAGACGGTAAAAGGATTATTCTTCTCGCAGAGGGTCGCTTAGTTAATTTAGGGTGTGCAACAGGTCACCCAAGCTTCGTTATGAGCGCCTCTTTTACAAATCAAGTTTTAGCGCAAATTGAGCTATGGAATAATTCTGAAAATTATGAAAATAAAGTCTATGTATTACCCAAAGATTTGGATGAACAAGTTGCTCGATTACACCTTGGCAAGCTTGGAGCCCAACTTACCGAGCTCACCGCAAAGCAGGCCGATTACATAGGCGTCTCCCAGGACGGTCCATATAAGCCCGATTATTACCGCTACTAAAAATCATAAAAATGTTTGAACTTTGAAAATCTCCCAGCAGATCCCATTCTAGGTCATCGGTTGGAAAATGCCTTCGTTTTACAATACTCAAATCAATTATGAAATCCGAGGACACCATTATTAAAATCGGGAAATTATTTAGGGAGTATAGAAGGTGTTTGTCGGGAAGCTAAGTAGGTTATGCTTAATTAATTATCCAAAGCAGTCTTTCGTTCCCATCGGATGAGCAGTAAAAAGAAGGTATGTTCGGAGATGTCAATCTTGAAATAACTGCAACCAGTGAGGCCGACACTCAACACTTAGCCGCCACGCTAGCTCCGTTAGCAGAAGTTGGGGATATTATAGCTTTGTCCGGGGATTTAGGAACGGGCAAAACCGTGTTCGCACGGGCGTTTATCAATACTTTAGGAGAAAATAGAGAAGTCCCGAGCCCAACATTCACTTTGGTTCAAAGCTACTATCTAAACCCCACAACTGTGCATCATTTTGACCTCTATCGTTTGGAAAAGTCCGAAGATGCTTTTGAATTGGGAATTGAGGAATTATTTGTAGATGGCATCTCACTCATTGAATGGCCCGAACGGCTAGGTTCTTTTTTACCAATGGATAGGCTAAATCTCATATTTTCCTACTCAACTCATTTATCCGGAACAACCACAACCCGCCAAATCAAAATTAATGGTCCTAGATCCTGGCAATCCCGAATAAATAACGCTTTCCAAAAGCAAAAACATGGCTGATCGAAATACGATTATTTCCGAGTTTTTAGCTGCTTCTGGTTGGAAAAACGCCATTCAAACACATTTAGCTGGCGATGCTTCTTTTCGTCGCTACCAAAGGATCTCGCTGGGACAAAGGCGGGCGATCTTAATGAATTCACCACCGGATAAAGAAAATGTAGTCCCGTTTGTGTTTATCACCAAGCTTCTGCGATCATTGGGCTATAGTGCACCAGAAATTTATGCCGAAGATATGGAAGCCGGCCTTATATTATTAGAAGACTTTGGAGATACTACCTTTACGCTTATGATATCAGCGAGCGCCGACGAAAAAAAACTTTATGAATGTGCGATAGATTTATTAATCGATTTGCATAGTCGCCCCCAAACGCAGGCAATCCCACCGGGCTTACATTTCTATGATAATAGAACTCTAATACGCGAGGCCTTATTGCTAACCGATTGGTATATTCCGCAAGTTGCGAAAAACCGTCCAACAGGTGACGCCAAAATGAGGTACGAGATGATATGGGAGAACCTTTTACCGTTGTGCCGCACGATGAATAACACGCTGGTACTTCGGGACTTTCACGCTGATAATTTAATGTGGTTGCCGGACAGAACTGGTATTGCGGCTTGTGGACTGCTTGACTACCAGGATGCTGTATCAGGGCCACCAACCTATGATCTAATGTCATTGCTCGAAGATGCAAGACGTGATCTCAACCCTAATATGGTTAAACATCTTCTACAAAGGTACCTGTTAGCCTTTCCAGATCTAGATCCGGATGATTTTCGCAAAGCATTTGTAGTCCTGGCCGCGCAACGCCACTGCAAGGTCATCGGGATTTTTTCACGTCTCGCGATTCGTGATAATAAAACTGCCTATTTGTCTCACATTCCAAGAGTGTGGCAACTGCTTGAAGAAGCTTGCTCTTCTTCAATATTATTACCTCTCAAAATTTGGCTCGATCGGTTTATTGAACCGGAGTTAAGAGGAAGAGCGCTACTTGACAAATTCAAATGACTAATAACTCACCCAAAACAGCAATGATACTAGCGGCTGGGTTAGGAAAAAGAATGCGTCCTCTTACTTATAAGATCCCAAAACCTTTATTGACTGTTTCTGGACGCACCTTACTCGACTATGGGCTCAACCATTTAGCGAAAGCTGGTATAGAAAAAGTAATCATTAATATACACCATTTAGGAAATCAAATATTACAACATGTAGAAAATCGTACAGATGTAAAAATTATTATTTCAGACGAATCTGATGAGCTTTTGGAAACCGGTGGCGGAGTTGCAAAAGCATTATCACATATGGATGATGCGCCATTTTTTGTACTTAATGGCGATATTTTATGGTTAGACGGCCCAACTGCTGCCCTAAGCCGATTAGTCAGGTGCTGGAATGAACGTGAAATGGATGGTCTGCTTCTACTTCATTCCACCGTGGAGGCTTACGGCTATTCCGGAGTTGGTGATTTTCTAATTGATTCCGTTGGAATGCTGTCAAAAAGACCTGAACAGCAAGTTTCCCCTTATGTTTTTACAGGTGTTCAACTTCTTCATCCACGTTTATTCAAAAACGGCTTCCATAGCTCTTTCTCACTGAACTACCTTTACGACCGTTCAATTGCAGGAGAACGTTTGTTTGGGATAATTCACGACGGCGACTGGTTCCACATCGGCACCGACGGCGGGTTAAACCAGGCAGAAGTATATTTTCAACAGCGGTTTCCTAGAACCCGGCGCAGATAAGTTAAGGATCATGTTAAACATTCAATCTTCTAAAACGAATATTTACACGATCCACGCTGGGTTACCCTTTGTCGACGCGCTTGCCGATGGACTAAACAATAAGATTGAAAAAACCAATGACCAGCTCTGGGACTTTACAATTTTGTTACCAACGCGCCGGGCTGTGAAAACCCTGAGAGACGCCTTCCTTAGAAAATCCGCCGGAAAGCCGCTTTTATTGCCGCGGCTAATTCCTTTAGGTAATCTTGATACCGACGAGCAAGCGATATCCGGATGGGAAGAACCGAGTTTATCGGCTGGAGTTGATATAAAACCCGCTATATCAGATCTCGAGCGAACGCTTTTATTAACAAAACTGGTGCAAGCATTTGCGCAAAAAGGTTTTTCTGCTGATCAAGCTGTTAGCCTAGCAGCAGACCTAGGGCGGTTGCTCGACCAAGTCCAAACACACCGTCTGTCATTCAAAGACCTACAAGAAATTGTGCCGGCGGACTATGCCGAACACTGGCAAATTACTCTTAAATTTTTGGAAATAGTTACGAAGGCGTGGCCGGCCATATTGGATAAATACGGCTGCCTGGACCCTGCTGACCGGCAAAACAAGCTGCTTGAAAGACAAGCTAGTATTTGGAAAACGTCTCCCCCCCAAGGCTACATTATTGCCGCCGGATCAACAGGAAGCATACCCGCAACTGCGGATTTGCTGAATGTTGTTTCAAGGCTTCCAAACGGCTGTGTGGTCCTTCCTGGGTTGGATCAGACTTTGAGTGAAGCTGAGCTAACCAAACTTGAGCCAACCCATCCGCAGTATGGCATGGCACACCTTCTTTCCAAGATGGGCGCTAGATTGGACGAAGTAAAAATTTGGGAAGCCCGGGGTTTTGAAAAACATCAAACCAGTAGGGCGGAATTGATTAATATTGCTTTACGTCCACCCTCTTCCATTGAAATGTGGCAACACCTTGAATTATCGCTAAACCACGGGTTCAAAGATGTGGAATATGTGGAATGCGCTGACCTGGACGAAGAAACTGGCGTGGTTGCCCTTATGATGCGGCAAACGCTAGAGAGGAAAGGCAAAACGGCAGCTCTTATTACTCCTGACCGAGAATTAGCTAGACGGGTACAAAGCCAGCTGCATCGTTGGAACATCGAGATTGACGACTCCGCTGGACAGCCCTTGTCCAGCGTGCCGTCAGGAATATTCTTAAGCTTGACCGCTGAACTAATAATTGGCCAGTTCAAGCCAGTTGACCTTCTGGCAGTTTGCAAGCATCCAATTGCCGCTTGTGGATTTTTTCCCGCTAAGTTGAGAGAGCTAATACGCCGGCTTGAAGTGTCGGTTTTACGCGGATCCCGACTAGAACCTGGTATCGATGGGTTGTTGGCTGTACTGGAAGATAGCCATATTGATTTTCGCGAGTTTCTCGAAAGGTTAAAGAAACGATCAAAGTATTTTTCGCAATTATCAGCGAGAAGCGACGTCACTTTTCGCTCTATCCTGGAAGCCCATATAGAATTTTCAGAATATCTTGCGGCCAGCAATACAGAAACAGGAATAGAACGCCTATGGGCGGGTACTACTGGAGGAACCTTGTCGAAATTTATGTCCGAACTGGCGAGTTTTTCCGACGCCATCGACAATCTACCAGGATTAATTTATCCCTCTTTACTCAAGAGGTTGATGTCGTTTCGGAGGGTGAGACAGCAGTATAGGACTCATCCAAGATTACATATTTGGGGATTGTTAGAGGCGAGATTTCAACAGGCTGACCTGCTGATCCTGGGAGGGCTCAATGAGGGTACCTGGCCGCCCGAGGTCAGTGCGGACCCGTGGATGAGCCGCCCCATGCGCAAAAAATTTGGCCTGCCTCTCCCGGAGCATCGTGTAGGCCTGAGTGCCCACGATTTCACTCAGGCTTTTTGTGCTCCAAGTGTTGCCCTCACCCGTTCCCGGCGGGTAGGAGGAACACCGACCGTCCCAGCTCGATGGCTGTTGCGCATTACTCAGCTACTTGATGGACATAATTTATTATCTGTTCTTTGTCCCAAGCACCCGTGGAAGGACTTGCAAGCCCTTTTGGATAAACCAAAGAAAATGGAGAGCATCACACCTCCTGCGCCAACCCCCCCGGTTTCAGCGCGCCCGAGACAACTCTCAGTCACACAGGTGGAGACCTGGATGCGTGACCCGTATTCAATCTATGCAAAATATATCCTTAAACTGATACCATTACCGGCTCTTAACCTGGCTCTCGAAACCGCTGACTATGGAACCTTAGTCCACCAAATTCTCAACCAGTTTTCTGAGACTTGCCCAGCCCGTCCGGGCGACCCATTACCCGACAATGCCGAAGATATCCTGATCGAGTTAGGACGTCAAAAGTTTGGTGCAATAACAAATTTTCCCGCCGTTTGGGCTTTTTGGTGGCCAAGATTTTTGAGTATTTCAAAATGGTTTATTGACCAAGAAAGAGCCGCGCGGCCAGAAATAGTTGACATCAAAACTGAAGTTAAGGGACAGTTAGAACTGGTAGGGCCGCACGGTCCATTTACACTAGTCGCCGTTGCGGATCGGATAGATTGTCTCGAGAGTGAACGGTTACGTATCATCGATTACAAAACAGGGGCACCACCAACACAAAAAGAAATATCGGCGGGATTTGCACCTCAACTCCCCTTGGAAGCTGCAATTGCCAATTCGGGTGGCTTTAAATCTATTTTAGGAAATAACGTCTCTGCACTTAATTACTGGCGATTGAAAGGAGGCACGCCTGCTGGTGAAATTTCTAGTGCCGGAGAGAACATTCATAAGCTTGCGAAAGATGCTATTGAAGGTTTGGAAAACTTGATCAAAGCTTTCGACCATGAAGACACCCCTTATGAAGCTCGGCCAAGACCAGAACAGGCACCAAAATATTCCGACTATGAGCATTTAGCTCGCGTCAAGGAATGGATTGTATCAGATATGTTGTCGGAAAATAGTGAAGAATGAGTGAACCAGATCAACGCCTTGTTGACAGGGCCGTCTTGTCACAGCGCAGTGCATCAGACCCAACAACGTCTGTTTGGGTATCAGCTTCTGCTGGGACTGGTAAGACAAAGGTTCTGACAGATAGAGTTTTAAGTTTATTAGTCGCGGGAAATGATCCGCAGAAAATAATTTGCTTAACTTTTACTCGAGCCGCTGCCGCCGAAATGGAGAGTCGCATTGCCAAGAGGCTTGGCAAATGGTCAACGATAAGAGATCAGGATCTTAGAATTGAACTCCACCAACTTACCGGTACGCACCCCAGTAAACACCATATGCTACGAGCTAGACAGTTATTTGCCTTAGTTTTGGAAACACCTGGGGGGATGCAAATCGAAACCATTCACGCCTTTTGCCAATCTTTGCTTAGACGTTTCCCATTGGAAGCAAGTATTGCACCCCATTTTAAGCTAATGGATGAAAGAGATACGAACGAGCTACTGGTACAAGCAAGGGAAGACGTTCTTGCACGTGCAAATACCAGGCGAGAAAAAATACTTACTGCCGCACTTGCTGTTATTACCAGTCACACACACGAGGCATCTATTCCAACCCTTTTGGCATCCTTGACCGCTGCCCGAGGACGTCTGCACCGTTTGCTGATAAAGCATGGAGACATAGCAAAAATTCTTCAACACGTCCGTAAGTTGATGAGGGTTGATGAAGAAGAAACATCAGAGACCATATTGTCCAGCGCTTTGACCTCCCACACCAATGATAAGCCACGCCTTCGGTACGCTGCTGAGATATTATCTGCCGGTTCGAAAACTGATATTGAACGGGCCAAGAAGATCCAAAGTTGGCTGGATTGTGATAAAAACCCCATAGAAAAATTTGAACTCTATGCTGACGCATTCCTCACAGCTGCGCGATATACCGGCCCCATTGAAATCAGAAAATCTTTAGTTACAAAGAAAATCAAGGAAGCCAATCCTGATGTAAAGGATATACTTGAAGAAGAAGCAAATCGGTTGGCTAAGATATTGACGCGGGTCCGTTCCGCCATCATTGTCGAAACTACCGAGGCTCTTCTACACTTTTCTGATGCATTTTTGACCTCTTATCAAAAACGAAAGGAGCAACACTCCCTGATCGACTATGATGACCTAATCCAGGAAACTGGGCGTCTCCTAAATCGTGAAGGGATAGCGCCTTGGGTTTTGTTTAAATTGGATGGCGGGATAGATCACGTCCTGATTGACGAGGCTCAAGACACCAGTCCTGAGCAATGGGGAATAATAAAGGCTTTGGTAGATGAATTCACTGTAGGGAACAGCGCACAAGAAAATGAACGCACCGTCTTTTCTGTTGGTGATTTAAAGCAGTCGATTTATAGTTTTCAGGGTGCTGACCCGGGGGAATTCCAGGCAATGCAATCATTTTTTCGCGAAAGGGTTTCGAACGCTGGACATAATTGGCGGGAAGTTAATTTAACGGTATCCTTTCGATCAACGCCTGCTATTCTGATGACTGTAGATGCCGTCTTCACAGCTATTGGCGCCCAAGATGGGGTCATGCTCGACGGGAATGTCATTACACATGAAGCGGCCCGGGCGGGGGATGGTGGCCTTGTGGAGCTTTGGCCCCCCGTTGAACCGCGAGAGGCCGACACACCAATCGCTTGGAAACCCCCGATTGAACGTATTCAACGCGATTCACCCCCCACACGGCTTGCACGGCTAATTGCTGAACGTATCCACCGTATGATCAAAAATGAGGAGAATCTTTTATCGCACGGTCGGGCCATTCAAGCTGGTGATATCATGGTTCTAGTGCGTCAACGTGGCACAATTGTCGAAGAATTAGTAAGGGCATTGAAATCTCGTAATATCGGTGTGGCCGGCAGCGACCGCATGGTGTTAACGGAACAAATTTCTGTGTTGGACCTCATGGCATTGGGACGTTTTTTATTACTGCCGCAGGATGATCTGACGCTGGCTATCGTACTGAAAAGTCCGTTTATCGGATTTGATGAAACAAATTTATTTGATCTCGCTTACAACCGATCTGGATCTCTTTGGCAGGAACTAAATACACGCTTTGGTGACGATAATATGTTCCAAAAGGCATATGAGTTTCTGTCTAATATGCTGTCTAAGGTGGATTTTGTTACACCTTTTGAACTTTACAGCTACCTTCTGGATGCGAAGGAAGGACGAAAAAACATCCTATCTAGACTCGGTTCCGAAGCCGCTGACCCAATTTCCGAGTTTCTCAACTTGGCGCTAGCTTATGAACAGAACCACACTCCCTCTTTGGAAGGTTTTCTTGACTGGATGGAGGCTGGCAACGTAGTAATCAAACGTGACCTCGAACAGGCAAGACCAGAAGCAGTCCGCATAATGACCGTGCATGGAGCCAAGGGTTTGCAAGCTCCTATAGTTTTTCTTCCCGATACAATGCAGATGCCTGTCCATTTACCCCCGCTTTTATGGCCACAAGATCAAAGAGGCGGTGACATTGCATTTATTTGGCCACCAAGAAGAGGCTTGTTTGATAATATTGCCGAGGAGGAACGGAAGAAGGCGATAAACAAAAGGGATCAAGAATATCGTAGACTTCTTTACGTTGCTATGACACGTGCTCAGGATCAACTTTATATCTGTGGGTGGCACACAAAAAAGGCCGTTTCAGAAGACTGCTGGTACAATAAAATGGAAAAGGCAATCTCTAGGATTGGAAAAAAAATTGAAGATCCGTTGTTAACGGAGTTAAAGGAAACCAGCGACAACCAAATAATACGAATTACATCTCCTCAAAGATCTATAGTCAGGGTTGTTAAGACAGCAAAAGAAAAGATCGCACATAAGCTTGATCAATGGGCCTTGTTACCAGCACCGGACGAACCCATCACACACTTACCCCTTACACCCTCCTATTCAAGTCATTTGGAACCAGTTGTGTGTTCTCCCCTAAGTGATGATAAAGGTCAGCGCTTTAACCGAGGAAACATCATTCATAGATTGCTACAAACGCTGCCCGATATAGCAGGTGGCTCTAGGCGGGAAGCCGCTCGGAGATATTTGGCATTAGACACTCATAAATTAAGTAACAACGCACAAACTAAGATATTAGAAGAAACGTTAGCCGTCATAAACGATCCGAAATTCCATACAATTTTTGGTTTGGCTTCCCGAGCGGAAGTGCCTTTGGTAGGTGAGGTAAACGGCAAGGTTATATCCGCCCAGATTGATCGGTTGGTGGTACAAAAGGATCGCATTATGATTGTTGATTACAAAACTAACCAATTTCCACCGACTGATCCTATGGACGTGCCTGAAACCTATTTGCGTCAAATGTCGGCTTACAAAGTCGCCCTCGAACAAATTTATCCTGGGCGCAACATTGAGTGCCTTTTGTTGTGGACGAATGGACCAACTCTGATGCACCTCAATACAGAATTATTAGCTACTTATTCACCTTGACGTCTTAGACATGCATAAATAAATTCAAGTTGAATAAGTGTTATTTCTCAATATAAATACTTCCAAAATCACACATAGGATTGAACCTCATGGCTAAGCAAGTTACCGACGACACCTTTGAACTCGATGTCCTGCAGGCTGATGGTCCTGTGCTAGTTGATTTTTGGGCGGAATGGTGTGGCCCATGTAAACAGATCGCACCATCTCTCGACGAAATTAGCGAAGAATTGGATGGAAAGATGTCACTTGCCAAGGTCAATATTGATGAAAATCCTGAAAC
>JYMV01047354.1_pt1 | contig 17074 bp, 15 predicted proteins | sample 338911 | NCBI WGS metagenome assembly JYMV01 (sample SAMN03354496, study PRJNA234377) | hydrothermal vent metagenome | biome: Deep sea; feature: Hydrothermal plumes at the Eastern Lau Spreading Center, Western Pacific Ocean; material: Seawater | place: Tonga | collected 2009 | depth 2000 m m
TGGTATTATCCACTTTTCAGCAATAACGGCAAGTTTTTGCTAAAATCGGTTTTAAGAAAAAATTAACAGAGGAGTTGAACCACCTCCCTGCTCAGGAAGAACTGGAAGATGGTCGAAAAAAGCTGAGTTTATTCTAAAGTTGGAGACGGTTTGGTCGGCTGCGAACCATATTTAGAGAGGTAGTTTGAAATACTATCCAGATTATTGGTGATGCTCGCTCCCGAACCTCCGACATATTAGCCGGGTTGTAGTACTATTATTATTTATGTCAAGCAAATAATATTTTTTGAGTTATTTAAAATCCCTAAGTAGAGCTCACTGAAAAAGTTTTTCTTTTGACATCCGGGACTTGATCCGGGATCCAGGTCACCGTTTAACTTGATTACAAGATTTGAAACATTTCCCCGATTTCCGGGTCTATGCTGTACTTTGACCGGAATGACAAAGGAGTAGAATCCAAAGAAGCACAACTATTTTATCGTGGGTTCACCTTGTTCAAAAAGGGGGTCAAACAACAGAAGTACAAGGTTTTTTAGTACTTTTTTAGGTAACACCTTGAAGTTGTCATAATCAAACTATAATTACTTTTTGATATTATTGAACAATATTATTTTTCAGCATGTCCTAAGTATATGTTAAACTTTAGTGATAATTATTCTTATTTTTATACTGTTACTGCAGATTCATGTGACTACTCAATACTCCTCACAAAATAGAACAAGGCTTTTACAGGTTGCGCGGAAATCGCTGGAACATTTTCTGAAAAATGGACAACGAACTGAATTTACAATTGAAACACCTGAATTGCAAACAAAGCGGGCAGTATTTGTGACGTTGAGGGAAAGAGATTCCGGAGATTTGCGTGGATGCATCGGTCAAACCGAGGCCCACCGCACATTGATTGAAGCCGTAGCGAGGACTGCTATTTCCGCTGCTGTGGATGATTCGCGTTTTCCTCAGGTGAAACTGAATGAGTTAGCGAATTTGCTGATTGAAATAAATGTACTCACGCCAATGTTCGTCATAACTCCTGATAATGTGGTGGTTGGAAAACACGGATTGCTGCTCAGCAAAGGATCATGCAGAGGGCTATTTTTACCGGAAGTAGCAGTTTCACGAGGCTGGGACCGCCTCACTTTTCTGGACGATTTACCAAGAGGCAGTTGGAGGGATGCTGACGCTGAACTTCAGGCCTTTGAATCAGAATCTTGGGAAGAAATTGAAAATGCTCTTTGATTTTATTTTTCGTCAGCTGCGCCCGCTTATTTTTTCCGGAGACGCCGAAACCGCACATGAGCGGATGCTGACGATTGTTGAAAGCATTTCAAAAATTCCCGGGCTGATACCGTTTTTACGACGGCAATTCCTAGAGGAACATTCCGTTTTGCGGACCCAACTTTTTGGTAGATCTCTGCAAAACCCAATTGGACTTGCAGCAGGATTTGACAAAGACGGACGGATTCATCCCGCGTTATTTGCCCTCGGTTTTGGTTTTGTGGAAATTGGAACGGTTACTCCATATCCTCAATCCGGTAATCCACGTCCACGTCTTTTCCGTCTCCCTGAAGATGAGACATTGATAAACCGTCTTGGTTTCAACAATCTTGGTGCCCAGGAAATGGCAGAATTACTTGTTTCCGCACCAAAGAAAATCATGCCGGAAGATTCTGATATTATTGATCGAAAAAGTGACTTTCCGGCAAATATTGCTTACGGAATGCTCGGCATAAATATTGGAAAAAATAAAGATACCATTTTGGAAAAAGCCACTGATGATTACGTTTCTTGTCTCAACACCCTCCATCCATTTGCAGATTATTTCACCCTCAATATCAGTTCTCCAAACACAGAGGATTTGCGAAAATTACAGGAAAAAGACGCTCTGCGTGTTTTACTTGATTCTGTCTGCGCGCACCGTGATAACCTGGACCAGAATCATATCCGGGAAACACCTCTGCTTGTTAAACTGTCTCCGGACCTGGATGAAACTGCATTGGAAAACAGTATTCGTGTGATTAAGGAGTTTTCAATTCAAGGCGTGATTGTCGCCAACACGACTGTGAAACGTCCGGAACTAAAAAGCAAACATCGCTTCGAAAACGGAGGTCTGAGCGGAAAACCGCTGCAGAAACGCAGCACGGAAATGATAAGAAATGTGTTTCAGAAATTAGGAACAGAAATGCCGATTATAGGTGTGGGTGGGATTTTCAGTGGAGCAGATGCATATGACAAAATCAGAGCCGGCGCATCCGCAGTACAAATTTACACGGCACTGATTTACGAAGGTCCCGGACAGGTCCGGAAAGTAAAACGGGAACTGGCGAAATTATTGAACGAGGATGGATTCACTTCTGTTTCAGATGCGGTAGGAGTGGACAGTTGAAACTGCCGCGTTATCTCTTTTGGTAATTGAAGTCAGCTTCAGCCTGGGACGCCCCTGCGCCTCACCTGCTTCGGTTTCATGAGCATCAAGCAGCTTCCAGTCTGCAAATGAAACATGGTCTACTTTTCTTGATTCCAGCAGAGAAACAATGTCCGGAAGCACCACATTTTGACCGGCTTCCATTTTTTCTGCCAGGAAAGTTTCCAGCATGCGATGCACGGTTTCAACTGCATCCTGTTTATTGGTACCAATCACACCGCTGGGACCACGCTTAATCCAGCCGGCAACATATTCACGATTCCGGAGAGAATTGCCGTTTTCCGGATCTTTGACTTGTCCGCTTTCATTTGGAATCGTTCCGGATTTTTGATCAAAAGGCAGGTCCGCAAGTGGGTTTCCTAGATAACCGATTGAACGGAAAATCAGGCCTGCATCTTCTTCAATTTTATTTTCAGTTGCCTGGGGCCGCAAACTGCCGTCATCCTGTTTCACCAGTTGATTTCGTACCATACTTATTTTTTCAACCTTGCCGTCTCCGGAAATTTCAAGAGGTGAAGCAAGAAAGAGGAAATGGACCCGTTTCTTTTTTCCAGACAGTTTCCTCAATGAAATTTGTGTAAGTATTTCAATGTTTTTCTTTGTATCTTTGCTTGCTTCCGTTTCCAGAATCTTCTGGCTTTCTTCGTCCAACTCAAGGGAACCTCCCTCCAACATAACATCGGCATCATCCAATTCTAAAAACTCTCTGACTTCAACAGGTGTGAATGCAGCCTGCAGAGGACCACGACGCCCTACCAGCCAGATATTTTCAATTTGACTTTTACGCAGTGCCTCAAGGGCATAATCGGTAATATCAGTTGCAGCCAGTTCTTCCGGAGTTTTTGCCAGAATTCGAGCCACATCCAGCGCAACGTTTCCCATGCCAATCACAAATGCATTCTTGACAGACAAATCAAACTTATATTCACGAAAATCGGGATGTCCATTATACCAGCCAACAAACTCAGTTGCAGAATGACTGCCCTCCAAATCCTCACCCGGAATTCCGAGCGCACGATCGGATGAACTTCCAACTGAATAAATCACTGCATCATAGTGTTTAAGCAAATCCGGCTGGTAAAGGTCACTCCCAAATTCAACATTGCCAAAGAATCTGAAGTTTGGGTTTTCCGCAATGCGATTGTAGATTTTTGTAACAGATTTTATTTTCTGGTGATCAGGAGCCACTCCTCCGCGAACCAGCCCAAAAGGAGTAGGCAGTCGGTCAAACATGTCAACTTTTATTTCCCATGACTGCTGACGGAACAACTCCCCAGTTGCATAAAAACCTGCAGGTCCGGAACCGATTACTGCAATTTCCCAGGATGTATCCATTTCTTAAGTTTTTTTATAGCCTAATTTAAATTTGAAACTGTCGTTAAAAGTCCAAAACCGTTTTATTTCAGACTTTCTGCGAAACCATCAAAAAGATTTATAAGATTCTCAAAAAAATATCTTTCCAGTGAGTACTGGTACAAACAAAGCTCTCATTCAGCTTTTATTTTTCTGCATCAACAGCCCGAAGTAAAATTTCCTCACCGCCATTTTTCAGCAGCCACTGTGCAACATCTTTTCCCAATTGCAGCGCATTTTGTCGTGGTGCACTTGCTTCATAACGTAATTGGATTTTTCCTTCAGAATCGCCAATAAAGGCCCTCAAAAACAACTCTTCTCCGTTCAGTATGCAATATCCTGCCAAAGGAAGCTCACAATTTCCTTCAAGTTCTGCCAGCAAAGAGCGCTCTGCAAGCAGGCAGTCCCAGGTAAGCGGATCATGAAGATGCTGAATCCGACTCAGCGTAGCTTCATCTCCAGCTCGTGTTTCAATTCCAATAGCGCCTTGACCAATTGCAGGAAGCATCCATTCAATCGGCAAAATCTCAGTGATTCGCTTCTCCAACTTGATCCGCTTTAATCCTGAAACTGCTAAAATCACTGCATCTACTTCTCCCTGATCCAGTTTTCTGAGCCGGGTTTCAACATTTCCACGCAAACTCATGACAGTCAAATCCGGTCGATGATGCTGCAATTGTGAAGCACGACGCAAGGAACTTGTTCCTACAACAGCACCGTCTGGAAAGTTTTCGATACTTCCGAATTTTGGACAAATCCAGGCGTCTCCAGGATCTTCCCGCTCTGCAATCACAGAAATCTCAAGTCCCTGAGGTAAAAAACTAGTCACATCTTTCATGCTGTGCACAGCCAGATCTGCACGTCCCTCAAGTAGAGCATATTCCAATTCTTTGACGAACAGACCCTTTCCTCCTATTTCTGAAAGCGGACGGTCCTGTATTTTGTCACCGGTAGTTTTGACAACTAATAACTCAACCGAAATTTCAGGATATTCATCAAGTATCCTTTGCTTCACCCACTCTGCCTGCCAGAGCGCAAGTGAACTTCCACGAGTTGCAATTATTAAATTGGTTTGCTTGTTGTCGCTTGTCGAAAAAGCGTTAGACATGTGTCAGGATTTTACAATTTTAAGCCTGTGATGTTTTTCCGGTAACTTTTCCAGCTTTACTGGAGTTGTACTCAGATCAAATATTTTTGACACATATTCAAGGTAGAGATGTGCATCTTCATCGTGTGCAATTTTTTTCAGATTGCGGGATGGATCATGCAAAAGTCTGTGAATCAGCCTGTGGACCAGTTGTTCAACTTTTTTGCGCTCAGACTCAGGTATGTTTTTCAAATTCTTAAAGGATTTCACCATTTCTTCTTCAGCAATTGAATGGAATGCTTTGCGCAAACTCCTGATTGTTGGAACTGCAGAAAGAGACTTAAACCAGAGTTCCAGCTTTAGTAATTCATTTTCAATAATTTCTTCAGCCTTAATGGACTGCTTCTTTCGTTCAACCTGATTTTGAGAAACAAGAGTTTGCAAATCATCGATATCGTAACAAAAAGTTCCATTTAACTCATTTATTTCAGGATCAATATCCCGCGGTACCGCAATATCGATGAAGAACATTGATCTGCCCCTGCGTCGGCGTAAGCAGTTCTTCACCATTTCCTTAGTGATAATAAAATCACGTGCTCCAGTTGAACTGAGAATAATATCTGCTTGATGAAGATGCCGCTCCAGATGCTCAAATGGTACGGCCAATCCCTGAAATTTTTCTGCAAGTTTTGCTGCACTTAAAAAAGTACGGTTGGTAACAAAGAGCTCCGAAATTCCATTGCGCATGAAGTGACGAACAGCCAGTTCTGCCATTTCACCTGCGCCGATAACCATTACAGTCTGTTTTGAAAGATCCTCAAAAATATGCTTTGCCAGTTCCACTGCTGCATAGCTGACGGAAACAGCGTTACTGGCAACACTGGTTTCCGTTCGCACACGCTTTGCTGTAGAAAAAGCTCTAGTAAAAAGAGGATGGAGCAGTTTTCCCGTCAAGTCTGCCTCATTGAATGACTGAAATGCATCTTTCAGTTGTCCAAGAATTTGCGGTTCTCCCAGAACCATTGAGTCTAAACTCGAGGCAACCCGGAAGAGGTGACGTACTCCGTCTAAATTTTGAATGGTATAGACTCTTTCCCTTAGTTCGTAAAGGTTCCAATACGACTCCAGCATCTCAATGATTTGATCAAGCTGCTGTTCTGCATTTACAAGATATAACTCTGTGCGATTGCAAGTACTGAGAATTACAACTCCACCCAGGTTAAAACGGGTCCTCAACTGTAGTCCAAGCTCCACTTGCTCCTTTGGAGTCAAAGCAAGACTATCCCGGATTTCAACAGGTGTTTTTCTAAAATTCCAACCAATTACAGTAAAACGCATGTTTAGAAGTGTTTTTGCAAAGTTGTTAAATTTTTCTTACTTAAAAAGTGACTAAATAAAATCAATTTACACTGAAAGGTAAATTGCTTTTTTTACTGAATAAGCGGATCATACAGTCTTGATGAAATAACTCAAGCAAGGAATAATTTTTCATGGTTGCCTTTTTTTCCAAATGGCTTACTGCCAATCATTTAACCACATTAAGGGTAGCATTGGTACCTTTTATTTACCTGGGTATGGTATTTGGGAAAGACGATCAGACGATTTTGTTCAGCACCTGGCTGGTCTTTTTATTTGCATGCCTGACCGACTACTGGGATGGTGTGTTGGCCAGACATCAAGGACAAACAACCAAACTTGGTAAATTACTGGATCCTGTTGCAGACAAAATTTTGATTGGTACCCTACTGGTTTTATTAGTAGGAATGGGCAGAGCACCAGCGTTATTAGCAGTCATACTGATTTCCCGCGAATTTATTATCAGCGGTTTACGCTCCATCGCTGCAGCAGAAGGCGTGGTGATTTCCGCCAGTTCCGGAGGAAAACTGAAAACAATTTTTCAGATGTTTGCTGTAGGCTTCCTCATAATTCACTATCCCACATTCAGCATTCCATGCCATGAAGTAGGAATCATTCTGCTCTGGATTTCTACAGCGGTTTCACTTTGGAGCGGATTTAATTATGTTGTGGCCTATTTTCGTGCTTCCCCTGGAAAATAACTGCCAATCCGATTTTCAGTTTCAGTGAAGAAATCATCTCTCGTCTGGACATTAACTTTCCAACTGATACTATATAATGTGTCTGAACGATGTAATTAATTTTATTGGAGAGTAAGAAAATTCGATTATGAAATCGAAGATTTGAAACGAAGCTGTCATCCGTCAGCTATTCGTTTTTTACATCGTTTTTCAGACTTATAGCAAACAGCTCAAATCTGACAGCTAAGTCTTTATTCATTTTATAACGATTGAAATATTGATCAGCACCGGATCAAGATATTTTCGGTAAATCGCTATTTAGACAGAAAAGTATTTTAAGATCACTAAAAAGTCTATGACAACTATTCTTTGTGTTCGAAAGAAAAATCGTGTAGTGATGGCTGGAGACGGACAAGTCTCCATGCAAAACACCATCATGAAACCTTCAGCCCGTAAATTACGCAATACCTTTGACGGAAAGGTCATTGCCGGATTCGCCGGTTCAACTGCAGATGCCTTTACCCTCTTTGAAAAATTTGACGAAAAACTGGAACAATACAACGGAAAACTTCTGCGCTCTGCAGTTGAACTGGCTAAAGAATGGCGTACCGATAAAATGCTGAGGAACCTTGAAGCCCTGCTGGCAGTTTCCAGTGCGGAAGCCTCTCTGATTATTTCCGGAAATGGAGATGTGATTGAACCCGATGACGGTCTGATCGGAATTGGTTCCGGAGGAATGTATGCTCTTGCGGCTGCACGTGCGCTCATTGATACGAACCTCAGTCCCCGAAAAATTGCAGAGAAATCTATGAAAATTGCCTCAGAAATTTGTATTTACACCAACAACCAGATTACTTACGAAGAATTGGAATTTTAAGCTCATGGATTCTGCTCCTGAACTCAACATGACACCGCAAGAGACCGTTGACGCGCTCGACCGTTATATCATCGGTCAGACTGATGCAAAAAAAGCAGTAGCGGTAGCTCTGCGTAATCGGTGGAGACGCCTGCAGCTGGATGAAGATTTGAAAGACGAAATTTTGCCTAAAAATATCATCATGATCGGTGCAACCGGCATAGGTAAAACTGAAATTGCACGACGTATTTCAAAGCTGGTGAATGCTCCTTTTGTGAAAGTTGAAGCATCCAAATTTACTGAAGTGGGTTATGTGGGACGTGATGTTGAATCAATGATTCGTGATTTGACAGATTATTCAGTAAACATGGTTCGTCAAGAGCAAATGGAACGTAAACAGGAAGCAGCCAAAGAAATGGTTGAAGAGCGTTTGCTGGATCTGCTGCTGCCTCCCTTGGAAAGTGAGAAAGATGCTTCTGAAGGAAAAGCTTCAACAAATCCTACTCGTGAAAAATTTCGTAAAAAACTTCGCTCCGGAGTTTTAGATGAGCGAATGGTTGAACTGGATGTTTCAGAACGGCCTTCAGGGGCAGTTATGGAGTTTATGCCTGTTTCCATGAATGACAATATGGATATGAATATCCGTGATATGCTCTCAAATATGATGCCCAAACAATCAAAGCGTCGGCGGGTCAACATTGAGGATGCAAGAAAAATATTGCAGCAGGAAGAGGTCAGCAAACTCATCGACATGGATGAAGTCATCCGGGAAGCGTTAACAAGAGTTGAACAGAGTGGAATTGTTTTTTTGGATGAGATTGACAAAGTTGCTTCACGCCGAAGTCACTCTCATGGACCGGATGTTTCCAGAGAAGGAGTACAGCGGGACTTACTGCCGATTGTTGAAGGTTCGACCGTAAACACCAAACACGGACCTGTTCAAACCGATCACATTCTGTTCATTGCCGCAGGTGCATTTCATCTAACAAAACCGTCTGACATGATTCCGGAACTACAGGGTCGTTTTCCAATTCGTGTTGAACTGCAGTCACTCAGTAAAGACGATTTTGTCAAGATTCTAACAGAACCAAAAAACGCGCTGATTGTTCAGTATACTGCCTTGATGAAAACAGAAGGTGTTGAATTGGAATTTACAAAAGCCGCCATTGATACTATTGCGGAAATTGCCTGCCAAATCAACGAAGATTCGGAAAATATCGGTGCACGCCGGCTGCATACTGTAATGGAACAATTACTCGAAGAAGTCAGTTTTACTGCCCCGGATTTAAATGGACAGAAAATATCTGTTACTCCGGAATATATTCAGAGCCGACTCTCAAACTTGTTGAAAAATCAGGATTTGAGTCGTTATATTTTATAAAATAAATTCCTAAAAAGTTGTAACTTATAGAGGAAAAACTTTGGATTATCCTACTTTGCTGCTGAAATTAGAAAATCAGTTGCAGTCTCTTCATAAAAAAGGTTTCCATTACATGAACATTGAAGCTATGCCCAAGGTTGAACTCAGGCGTCTGCTTGACGGTTTGGGCGAGATACTGGATTCTCCAACTGAAGATGTAGACAAACGGTCCAAATACAACTTTTCGGTTTCAGCAGCAACTCAGCCTGCAGTCAAAATTAAGCACGAAAATGCTGATTCCAAAATATTTCCTCCGTCAACAGGCATAACCGATCTTCAAGAAAAATTGTCAGCGGCAAAGCAACAAACTGTCTTAGAGGCTTTCAAACAATTAATACCTGAACCGGAAGCAGAAATAAAAGTAAGTTCTCTTTCAGAGTTGGCAGATAAGTATAAGTCCTGTCAACGTTGTTCATTGGGTAAAACCAGAACAAATCTGGTATTTGGTAATGGTTCGATTAATTCCAGGGTGATTTTTCTAGGAGAAGGCCCCGGTGCAGACGAAGACGCTCAAGGTCAGCCCTTTGTAGGACGTGCCGGCAGGCTGCTGACCAAAATGATCAATACAATAGGCATTGAACGCGATGATGTTTATATTACAAATATTGTCAAATGCCGCCCTCCGGAAAACAGGAATCCTACTCCTGCTGAAATTTCATGCTGTCTCCCAATTATCAAACAGCAACTTGAATTATTGAATCCAAAATTAATCGTCACTCTTGGGAATATTCCAACTAAATCACTGATCCCGGATTTACCCGGAATCACCAAGGTACGTGGTAGAATTATGCAATATGAAAATTGGACCGTGCTGCCCACCTTTCATCCTTCTTACCTCTTGCGAAACCGTTCTGCAATGCCTCTGGCATGGGAGGATTTTAAGAAAATACCAGAACTGGCTTTTCATTCGTGATGCGGTTCAAACAGCAGATATTCAATTTTCAACAACAGTCCACAGATAAACATTTATAATGATTGATTTGCAGCCTGTCAAGGGTACGAGGGACTTCTTTCCGGACGAAATGCGTTTACGCAACTGGCTATTTGAAGTGTGGCGCAATGTCTCTGTTCAGGCAGGTTTCGAAGAATATGATACTTGTGTGCTGGAACATGAAGAGCTTTATATTCGCAAGGCCGGAGACGAAATCAGCAAGCAGCTTTACAGCTTTGAAGACAAGGGTGGACGGCGTTTAAGTTTGCGTCCCGAAATGACCCCTTCATTGGCCCGTCTGGTGCTTCAGCACAAAAAATCATTGTCCTTTCCAATAAAGTGGTTTTCAATGCCGCAATGTTTCCGCTATGAGCGCATGACAAAAGGGCGGAGGCGCGAGCATTTTCAGTGGAATGCAGACATCATTGGACAAGCTGAGATTGTGGCTGAAGCAGAAATTCTGATGCTGTTGATTTCTGCATGCGAATTAATGGGACTTTCAGCAAAAGAAATCCGTGTGTTTATCAATGACCGCCGGATTCTGAACTCGATTCTAAGTCAAATTAGTGTACCTCAGGAAATGCACAGTGAAGTACTTGTCATAATGGATAAGCGCGATAAAATTTCCATAGAAGCACTGTCAAAATTGCTGCAGGATATTGGAATGTCCACAACTCAGGTGGACCAGTTAAATGAATATTTATTAAAATCAGACTTGATTGAATTGAAAAAAGACCTGAATGACACTCAGGGTATTGACGAATTGCAAAACTTGATGGATATGATGGAAACAGCAGGATTCAGTGATTATCTGCAATTTGATATTTCCATCGTCAGGGGTTTATCTTATTACACAGGTGCAGTCTTTGAGGTTAACAGTCCAGCAAAACAACACCGGGCTATTTGCGGCGGCGGACGCTACGATTCCCTGCTCTCAACATATGGCGGTGAAATTGTACCTGCAGTCGGATTTGGGTTTGGAGACGTGGTGGTTTTAGACGTACTTAAAGATTTGGAGCGCTTTCCTGAATTACCACGGAAACTGGATTACACTATTATTCCATTTGCCAGAGAACAGGTGGGTACTGCTCTCAATATTGCAGCAATACTGCGGCAGCAGGGTTCAACTGTCGACTGTAACTTTAGCATGAAAAAAATGAAAAAAACTTTGCAGCAGGCTGGTGAGTCCGGAGCAGCAAAAGCGATCCTTCTCTTTCCGGATGAGTTATCTGAAAACAAGGTGGTAATCCGGGATTTGCGGCTTCATGAACAGAATCCAATTAAAATAACCGATCTACTTTCTTCTGGGGAGTGAAAATTTTGGCTATTTCAGAATCAGTTTTTTCAACTTCTTTCAGGACCAACTGGATTATAATGATCATCTTTTTGGGCTTGGATCTTAGTTCAAAAATATGGATCAGGTTAAACGTACCTCTGTATGAAACAACCGAGCTACTGGCAAATATATTAGACTTGACCCACGTGCAGAATCGCGGAGTAAGCTTTAGTTTTTTGGCAGACTTTTCTGATTCTTTTCGAGTTCCTCTCCTGGTTGGAGTGTCATTGCTGGCTGTTGCAGCAATGCTGTATTATCAAACACGCTACTGGAGCGAACTTGATTTTTTCACACGGTCAGGATTAGTCTTGGTATTACCGGGTGCGACAGGGAACTTGATTGATCGTGCAGTTTATGGCTACGTCACTGATTTTTTGCATTTTCACTGGTATGAAACCAGTTTTTTTGTCAATAACCTTGCGGATTGCTTCATCAGTCTCGGTGTAATTTTTTTCATTGTTCCACTTTTGTTTTCGAAAAATGGAAGCACTTCATCAAACTCAGCTTAATTCATTTTTGTTTAGTAAAATAAAATTCGTGCTGATTTTTTCTGCACTTTTTTTATCCTCTAATTTTATTGTTTCCGGAATCTTTGCAAAGGAAGAAATACGATATGTCAAAGGACTGGGAGCAGTCCTGCGGGAACAACCGTCAATTCTGAGTAAAAAACTCACAAAACTTTCTCGCGGCACAAAAGTTCTGGCATTAGAGGCAAAAGGTATTTGGCATAAAGTTATTGCAGGAGAAATTCAAGGCTGGCTTTTGCGGGGACAGATAACAAATATTCCTGTTAAAATCAAAAAATTAGTTTTGGGACAAAAAATTCGACTGACTTCCTCTTCAGGACGGAGGGTACGCTTACGTACTTTTTCTGCAGTAGTTGGAGTGAGGGGTCTGGTTGACAGTAAAGGGGAAAAAATCAGCCCCTATCAAACAGATTATGTGGCACTGGAATGGCTGGAAAAACAACCTACTGATGAAGAAAATTCTGTTCGATTTTTAACATTAGCAGAGTAAAGACTATATGAATCTTTTCCGTAACCATCTTTGGTTTTATATTTTTATTATTTCTTTTGTCTTTGCAAGTTTTGGAAATGCACAGGAATTCCGCCTGAGAGCACATCATGTATATTGGAAAAATCAGGAAGCAAATACTGAGCGGGAAATTGATTTCGGACGCAGTGTTTCTGCAAAAATTCTTGGTAAGTATCCAATTATGCGGAATGAACAAAAGGTACGTTACATATCCCAAATTGGTACTGGAATTTCCGCACAACTCGGGCGGCCTGAATTAAGATACTATTTTGGAATACTGGATACGGATGAGGTAAACGCTTTTGCTGCTCCGGGAGGTTATATTTTTGTAACAAAAGGTGCCTTGAAACTTATGCGTAATGAAGCACAGCTCGCAGGTGTTTTGGCTCACGAGCTGGCACATATTGATCAAAAACACATCGTTCGCAAACTCAAACTTCAAGGCGTTGACCGTTCGCTGACTTCCGGAATTGCACAGGTTTTAGGAGGAGCATCACTTTCTGCTAAAATCGCTCTTGAACGGCTCAATGACCTTGCATTTAAAATGCTGATGGAGGAAGGTCTTTCCAAGGAAGATGAAGCGGATGCCGATCAAAAAGCATTGGAAATGCTGATGTCCACCGGCTACGATCTGCAAAGCTATCTGGATTATCTTCTGTCCCTTAAACCATATTTAGAACAGGGACAGGCAAAAGTTCTTTCAAAAACTCACCCGACAATTGAATTTCGATACAACAATTTACGTGAGTTTATCATCAAGAATAACCTCGAAAAATTTCAGGGTAAGAATAATGAAATACGCTTTAAGACAAATTTCGCTAAGCTTTAGTATATTTTTTATCAGTTGTTTTGTCGCAACTCAGTTGTATGCAGATGTTGATCATTACAAAAATATGCTGGTTGGTGAACGTGCGGCAACAATGGGTGGAACCTACGTAGCTATTTCTGATGACAGCACCGGATGCTACTATAATCCTGCAGGTATCGCCTATGCGGTTGGCGACAGTCTTTCGGGCAGTGGTAACGTGCTGCACAAAATGAAAACTGTCTACTCTGAGACAATTGGTACCGAAGATTGGGTCCGTGAAAGCGAAACGCTTGTGCCTAACTACTTTGGCGTACTCAAAAAATACAAATCTTACTCGTTTTGCTTTTCATATGTGGTCCCGGAAGCTTTTATTGAACACCAGGATCTGGTCAAAATATATTATCAAAGCCTGCATTCAGAAGACATTACATATTTGATGGGACCATCGGGTGCGCTGCAATTTGGAGAAAATTTTTCTTTAGGATTAACGCTTTATTATCATTACCGCAGCTTTATGCGTCAATATCATTATTTCCTGAAAAGTACAGACGGCGGCTATCAATTATATTATGAAAGTAATAAACAACGAGAAGACGGTTTGATGCCAAAAATTGGTGTGCAGTGGAGTCCATGGAGCCTGCTGACAGTAGGAATGGCCCTGGATCAGACATTTTTATTTAATGCTACTTTTCAGGGAGATGCCTCTATACACAATACAGACAACAGTACAGGAACAGCAAGCTATACCAGCTTGATGACCCGCACAATTTCAGAAGAAAAACGTAAATTTCCTCTGCACCTGGCCTTTGGTGCAGCTTATTTTCCTACACCATCTCTACTCTACACCGTTGATCTTGATTATTACAAGGCACAGCAAAAGGGAAGAGCGGATGTAATCAATTATTCCGGCGGTACCGAGTATTATTTCGACCCGACAAATGCAGTGCGTTTCGGTTTGTTCACCAACTACACTAACCTTCCGCAAACTGATTCCACAACAATAGCTCCGTATGAATACATAGACATTTATGGAGCAAGTTTTGGATACACTTCCTATTCGTCCTCCTCGTCACTCACTTTAGGTGCGATCTACACTTCCGGTTCAGGAAAAGCCTGGCTATACTCCGGAAGTACAGAAACAAGAAATATGACACGTGACTCCCTCACGCTTTTGTTTTCAGCAAGTTCAAGTCTATAAGGCTCCGCTGCAACTGCATCATTGCTAAACTGCAGGAATTGTCCTGATCTGCAGGGATGTATTGGCAAGAACAACTACCTGCTCTTCAGCAGCAAAACCTTCCTTTTCCTGGAGAATTCCCAAAGCTTTCTGTATTGTGTCTTCCGGATTTTTCCGGAATTCCATCAGGAAAGGATAGACACTCCTGTAGAGCGTCATTGAAGAAAATACTTTAGAATTATTAGTGAATGAGTAAAGCCCAATCTCGCGTGGACGCAGATTTGAGAGATATTCTGCACCTCGTCCGTTGCGGGTGATAACAACAATTGCGCGTATTTTTAATTTTGCGGCAATTTGGATTGCAGCTTCAGCAAGGTGCTGACCTTTAGACTTTTTTATCAATTTTTCAGTATAATTCACACCGGGATAATTTTCTGTACGCCTTGCAATCCGTACCAGAGTTTCTACCGAACGGACAGGATATTTACCGACAGAAGTTTCTCCGGAAAGCATAATTGCATCTGTCTGTTCAAAAACAGCATTAGCGACATCAGTAACTTCCGCTCGCGTCGGTACTGGATTTTCAATCATTGATTCCAGCATTTGAGTTGCCACTATTAAACGCTTTCCATATTTAGCACACAAATAAGCAATCCGTCTTTGAATTTGCGGGACCTCTTCCAGCTCAACTTCAATTCCTAAATCACCACGGGCAACCATGACTCCATCAGCTTCCTGGACAATTTCTTCGAGGCGCTCAACACCCTCCTGGTTTTCAATTTTTGCAATAAGCTTAATTTGCTGAGCATGCACTCCAAGTGAAGCCCTCACCTCCCGGATTGTTTCCGAACTGCGCACGAAAGACAGAGCAATGACGTCCACTTTTTGTTCAATTCCAAAAAGGATATCCTGTTTATCTGTTTCTGTGATTCCAGGCAGTTTAACGATTGCTCCCGGCAAATTCACATGTCTATGGGCCTTAACGACACCGCCGTCAATCACTTCGCAGTCAAGCCCTTTTTTGTTTTTACCACAAACTTTTAAACTTATCAAACCTCCGTCAAGGGAAATACAACTTCCCTCTTTCAGATCATCTTTTAAATCAACATAGTTGACAAAAAGTGTACCCTCTGACTCTTCATTTGGAGGAATAGTGACACACACACGTTTTCCGGAAATAAGCGTTATTACCTTATCACCGGTCCTGATTTCAGGACCCTGGGTATCAAGCATAATTGCAATTGGGTATTGCCTGTCCTTATTCAATTTTCGAATTTGCTCAATTATTTTTTTATGAGAATGATGCGTTCCATGGGAAAAATTCAAACGCGCGATATTCATTCCTGCCTCAGCCAACTCCGCCAGCTTTTTAGGAGAGTTACTGGCAGGACCAATGGTGCAAATAATTTTTGTACTTAGCATTATTTAATGTATTTTTTGAAACTAACCCGGCATGATTCAGACATTTTTCAGTCGATGTATTGACCGTCTCTGAAACGTTTATGCTGGAGATATTCCTGAAATATAAAGGGTTTGTAGATCGATTTTCCTAGGAGCATTCGAATACATTCCTGAATGCCTTCAATAATAGACGGGTGAGGGTGGATCAATTCTGATAATTCTTCAATACCCTTATTTGTGGCAATAAGTAAAGCAACAGCCTGAATTGCACTGGACGCATGTTCACCAACTGCACGTAAACCGAGGACTTTCATTTGATCGTCATCTGTTACAAGGATTTTAAAAAAACCCTGAGTGTTGCGCATGGCAATAGCTCTTGGAATACAGCGAAAATCATAGCTGGCAACACGATAATCCAGTTCAGCTTTTTGAGCCTGCTGTTCATTCATACCCACTCCTGCAACCTCAGGATTGAGGAACATGATTGTTGAAATATTTTCGTAGATCACTGATCTTTTTGGTTTGCCGTAAATTTTTTCAACAGCATGACGTCCTTCCAATTCACCCACATTAACCAGTGCAATGTCTGCAGTAATATCTCCTGCTGCATAAATGTTGGAAATACTGGTTTGTGTGTCATTATCAATAATGTGTCCTGATTCACTCAGTTCCATTCCTATTTCGTGCAAACCGGTATTTTCAATATTCGGTACACGTCCTACCGAAACCAAAGCTTTTTCTGCATGAAAAACCTCTTTCTCTCCATTCGGATGCTCAAGAACATATTCAACCCCTCCATTCGTAATTTCCATTTTATCAAGTTTTGATTCATGATGAATGAGCACTCCATTGGCCTCTAAATTTGCTTCAATCACTTTGGCCAGGTCCGGATCTTCAAAAGGTAAAATCCGATCTTCTTTGGAAATAATATGAACTTTTGTTTTTCCGAAATTGGAAAAGATAGTGGCAAACTCACAGCCGATTACTCCTGCTCCGAGAATTACGAGAGTCTCGGGAAACTCTTCCAGCGAACTGATGCCATCGCTGGTCATGATGATATCCTCGTCAATTGTAATTGAGGGGATTTTACGGGGACGACTTCCGGTAGCAATTATGATATTTTCCGCATTTACCTTTTCTGTACCGGAGTCGGTTTCCAGCTCAATTTCACTTGAGCTGATTAAATGAGCACTTCCTTTGATGTAGCGAAAG
>JYMV01005211.1_pt1 | contig 17064 bp, 4 predicted proteins | sample 338911 | NCBI WGS metagenome assembly JYMV01 (sample SAMN03354496, study PRJNA234377) | hydrothermal vent metagenome | biome: Deep sea; feature: Hydrothermal plumes at the Eastern Lau Spreading Center, Western Pacific Ocean; material: Seawater | place: Tonga | collected 2009 | depth 2000 m m
AATTCCAGCACCGTTGGATCGAGCTATTACATATCGTTTGATGATGGAAACGCTGGAGATTTTTGGGTAGGCACTGATACGGGCTATGTATACAATAATACTGGGCTCTACTACGCCACCTTATATGCTTATGATAGCCTGGGAGGATATATTGGCAGTAATTATATAGCAATTAGCGTTAATGCGGCACAAACAGACTTTTCCCAATCCACAACATCGGCATGTCCCGGAGATAATGTGGGATTCAGTGCCTACTACGAGCAAGGATCGACCTATTCCTGGGATTTTGGAGATGGAAACAACGCCACCGGGGCATGGGTCAGTAATACTTACATATCATATGGAACTTTCGCCGTATCTCTTATTACCAACGGACAGTGCGGAATAGACACAATTATACAAATGGTAACAGTCGACAGTACAGGATTTCCAAGCGCTGACTTTGGTTTTTACCCGAACAAGATATGTCCATTACAACCAGTTCAATTTTATTCGTACAATGGTGGCGCTGCTTCCTATTACTGGGATTTTGGAGATCTCAGTAGCTCCACTATGGAATATCCTAACCATGCATATACCAGCACAGGATTCTATACAGTAACTTTTGCAGTAACAAATGGCTGCGGAAATTCGGATACGGCCACTGTTCAGATTGAAGTGATAGACAATGCAAGTTTTCCTTCAATGCAGCTGGACGTATATTTTTCGCCTGCGTGTCCCAATGAAAGTATATTTTTCTATGCACCGGGAGGGTATCTATCCTATGTGTGGGACGCTGGTGATGGATCACCGGCTGATTCCACGCCCAACAGCAACATAGGTTTTGTTTATTCGGATACAGGCACCTATTACCTAACCTGCAAAATTTATGACTACTGTGGTAACGATACAACGCTTGTAGATACTGTTGTAATTGGAGACAATGTTGGGTTTATCGCCGGTAATGTAGGACCTATCAACGTTAAATCTCCGATTTGCCCTGGCGAATTACAGTATATCAGTGCACCTTATGATTATATGGCCTATGTGTTCGATTATGGCGATGGCACTCCGCAAGACTCATCCGGACAAAGTCAATTTGGTCACACATATAACACCATAGGAACTTACTATGTTTCGGTAACGGTGTATAATTACTGTGGATTTGATACAACCCTGTTTGATTCGGTGGTCGTAACAAATAATGCTGGATTTCAAAATGGTATAAGCATTGGCGTCAATCCTTTGCATTGCCCGGGTGAAGAAGTGGACATGTACACTTATGGAGGGCATGCAGCCTATGTTTGGACCTTCGGAGATGGATCTCCGCAAGATTCAAATGACTATGGAGGCTCTGGGCATATTTACGCAGATACGGGCACCTATGGAATATCTGTAACGATCACCAATTACTGTGGTATTGACACCACAATTTATGATACGGTAATCATTGATGATAACGTACCTTTTCCCAATAATATGGACTTATATGGTTATCCAAACCCTGTTTGTCCGAATGACGATGTGAGCTTAAATACTAATTATGGATATCTTAACTACTCCTGGGATTTTGGCAATGGATATACAGTTCAATCTGGGAATGATTATGCCAGGAGCAGCTATGACTCCGTTGGGACGTATCAGGCCTATGTAACCATCACGAATGGCTGTGGTTTAGATACAACGCTAACAACGGGAATTCTGGTTGATACCAATGTTCCATTTCCCATTCAGATTGGATTGTATGCCTCCAGTCCGGTTTCCTGTCCTGGAGACATCATTACTTTTTCGGTAGGTGATAACTTTGCACTGTTCTTTTGGGATTTCGGTGGCGATGACACCCTAACAACTACAAATTCAGAAATGTCATTCACTTATGATTCAGCAGGAACTTATACAATGTCCGTTACTGTTTTCAATGGTTGTGGAAATCAGACTACCTTAAATAAGACCGTATTAATAGATAGCCTGAACACAGTTGTTGAAGCTGACATCTTCACCTTAAACAATACGGTTTGCCCTGGTGATGCTATATCAATTGGCCCGAATGGTGAAAATGGCACCAGCTATACGTATTACTGGGATTTTGGCGATGGAAATGTGGATACCACATATGGCTTTGGAACGTTGCATTCCTATGCTGACACGGGAACCTACATTGTAAATGTAATCGCCGTAAATGGCTGCGGTTTTTCTGCTACTTCAGCATTGACTATCTATGTTTTGGACAATGCTATGCCTAGTCTTGGGAACAATAACGATTTCTACGGAGTAGCAGGGGGGGATGGCCCGGCAGGATGCGCGGGAGACGCGGTTATATTCTATTTTGCCGGACTTTATGATAATGTATGGGATTTCGGAGATGGTAGCTCTGCTACCGCAACAAATACGATTACCGTGGGTTTTGGCGAGTTTTCGATTATTACACACGCCTATCAGGATACGGGGTCTTATTGGGCCACATTAACCATCACGAATGGCTGTGGCAACTCATTTACCGATTCTTTGCAAGTCGTAATTGGAGGTGGCCTGGCAGTTGATGGCCAAATATTTGCTGAGCCTCCAACTACCGGCTCATACACTACCTGTGAAGGAATTACATTCCTCGCCATGGGTGGGAATTCTTATGATATCGATTATGGAGATGGAACAACGCTGACCACGGCGAGCTCTACAACGACGCATTTTTTCTCAGTGCCAGGTACGTATACTGTCTCCGTAACAATTACTAATTCTTGCGGAAATTCAGCTACAGAGTCAGTCAGCGTTACGGTTATAGATGGCGGGGGAGCAACAGTAAATTCTGCTGTTACGGGAAGTATTACCTGTGCCGGTGGTAGTGATGGCAGTGTAGGCTCTGCAGCCAGTGGAGGATCCCTGCCTTACACTTATAGCTGGAATGACCCTTCGAGCCAGTCTACTCAAATTGCGACTGGATTGAGTGCTGGAATCTATACCGTTACGATTACAGATGCTAACGGCTGTTCCGGTACATCTAACGTTGGATTAGCAGATGCCCCAACCATTGCCGGAACGGGCTCAACTGTTCCTGCTGGATGCGGAAGTTCTGATGGTAGCATTACTGTAACTGGCCTGACCGGTGGAACGGGCCCGTACACATTTTTATGGGAGAATGGTGACAATACCAATACGGCAGACAGCTTGGCCTCTGGTACGCATTCAGTAACCATTACAGATGCAAACAGCTGTGTGGCGGTGGAGGCAATTACACTAAGCGACAGTGGAGGCGTTAACATTTCGGCAGTTACGGTCACCAATACATCTTGTAATGGAGGTTCGGACGGTGCGATTGATATTACCTCTACCGGTGGAACAGCTCCCTACTCTTATCTATGGTCTAATGGTGACACTATCGAGGACATCTCAGGCATTATGGCCGGCACATATACAGTTACGGTAACAGATGCCAGTGGTTGTAAAACTATTCAATCAGGACCGGTTGGAGAGCCGGATGCTATAGCGATAAGCAGTGCTATCGTCGATGCCAACTGTGGAGTAGCCGATGGAAGTATTGTAATAACAGTCTCAGGAGGTACACCAGCCTATTCCTATAACTGGTCAACGGGTAATACCACATCTGCCAATTTGAGTTTGGTTGCAGGGGCCTACACGGTAACTGTTACAGACGACAACGGTTGTACAGGCAATTTCACAATCACGGTGAGCAATGCAAACGCACCGGTTATTACTGCGGTTGTTACCGATATAAGCTGTAATGGCGCCGGAGATGGAATGATTGATCTGACAGTTACCGGAGGAACAACTCCTTACAACTACTTGTGGTTACATGACGGTAGCTTCACACAGGATGTAAGTGGGTTGAGCGCGGGTAACATTACAGTGATTTTGAACGACGGTGGAGGGTGCCAAACTGCGCAGACTTACACCATAGTGGACCCAGAAGTTATTACTGCTTCCTCAACCACTACTGGTAACCATTGCGGCTATAGTGATGGCACTGCCATGGCAACAGCTGCCGGTGGAACAGGTGCCTATACCTACTCGTGGAGTAGCGGCGGATCGAGCTCAACAGAAACTGGCATGAGTGCCGGAGGAGAGACGGTTACCGTAACGGATGCAAATAGTTGTTCTGTTGTCGATTCCGTGACAATTGTTACTGTTGTAGACGAGCAGCCAATTTGCATTATAACTGTTGATTCTTCATCTACAAGGAACGTAATAGTATGGGAGAAACCGAGCCCGCCCTTAGGTATAGAAAGTTTCAATATTTATCGCGAGATCCTGAGCGTTTATACACTTGTTGGCAATGTTCCCTATCTATCACTGAGTGAATTTACGGACACAACAAATAGTGTCAATCCCAACACTACGTCGTACAGGTATAAAGTATCGGCTGTAGATTCATGTACGAATGAAGGAGCGCAAAGTGAATACCATGAAACAATTCACATGACTGTAAATCTGGGCATACCCCCAGCAATAAATTTGATTTGGGATAACTATGAAGGTTTCACGTTTACAAACTACCACATCCTTAGAGACTCTATGGGATTGGGTAACTGGGATACATTGGCTTCATTGAGTAGCTCCAGCACAACGTATACAGATGCTAATTCTCCGCAAACCAGTGGGTTGAGATACCAAATTGTGGTTATTGCACCTTCGGTATGTCTCGCGGAGAAGGCAAAAAGTTACAACTCCTCGAAATCTAATACAACATCCGCGAACAACCCGCAAGCACTGGGCGGATCGACAAGTGTGACCAATGAAAATCAGCCATTGTGTGATGGAACTGCAACTGCAGCTCCCACAGGCGGCATACAGCCTTACACATATGCCTGGAGTACCACTCCTGCTCAAACCAATGCCACGGCAACTGGATTGTGTTCAGGAAATTATACAGTACTTGTTGCGGATGACAATGGAGACACGATTACATTAAATGCGACAGTGGGTGTTGTGCCTGGTATAGCTGAAAGCGGCAATGTAACCTTGATACATGTCTTCCCGAATCCAAATCGCGGTAATTTTACTGTAAACTTCACGCTGGCTGAAAAAGAATCTGCTGAAATAAAGATCTATGATCTTCAAGGCAGACTCATTGAATCCAGAAAATTGGGAAAGATTCAGGGCACACACGTGGAAGAGGTTGACATTGCACGATATGGATCAGGATTGTATTATGTACAACTCAAAACTGAGACTGGTATCAATATCAAAAAAATTATTCTGGAATAAGCCAATGACCTTATATAGAACTTGTTGGTACCATGATGTAGTCTTAGCCTGTACTAGCACAAGAAAAGGCCAAAGCCAGAGCGCTAACAACCTCGATAAATAAACTCAATTCGCCAAAGGTGGATTGAGTTTGTTTTATTATAGCGCTTCATCGAGAATTTAATTTATGTAGATAAATAACAGTATATTTACATTACGCTGTCTTACTCAGATAACAATGTAAGCAACCATATTTGCAGAAGGACGCAGGCAACCATTTGTGTTCTAAAACGTCAATAAACCGGGGCTACCACATATGCATCATCAACTACAGGGGAAAATCTACAGAATACATCTAAATATTATTCCTATGAAAGCAAAATTACTATCTTTTATACTCATGCTCAGCACTTTTTGCATTGGTATTAATTATTCTGCTAAAGCACAGTTCATAACGTATGCAGAGAATTTCACAAATGGCACCAGCTATCTTGCAGGTACGCCACAGTATGACAACTGGGTTACATTTCGTGCCCAACTCGACACCTCCATATATAATTTCAAAAGTGTTACAATAAGTGGATCCCTGGACAATGCAGGTAGATCATGTAACGATCCGGCTACCGTGCAACAGATTGCAGGCTCTCTTAGAGATGGAATGATAGGGAATTGGAATTGTGGTGGTTTTGCCTGGAAAGTGGATACCGGCTGCACTACTGGTAATACACAGCCAGGAGACGGCGTTGAGTTTACCACCAGCACGAGTGGGTGCACATGCAGCAGCGGCTATTTGCTTAGGCCCTGTATAGCCAATGGCAATTGGGGAGGTGTGAATTCCGCAGGTTGCTCTCCCCCATCGCAGCAAATGATTGTAAAATTTGAATATTTCTGTACACCAACTTATACTAATAGCTGTCTTTCTGATGACTATATTGATGGGGTCACTTTTGCCGGAATTTCAAATTCTGGAACCGGCTGTAACGGAAACGTTGACAACTATATTTATGACACGAGTGACACAGCAAAAGTAATTGCCAGTAATAATTATAATATCATGCTTACGCCGACTACGAATTGGAATGATGGTTTTGGTGTGTGGATAGACTTCAACAACGATTCTGATTATACGGATGCGGGTGAGTTTGTTTATAGTGCAGCGCCAGGAATAGTTCCCGTAAATGGTAATATTTCAATTCCTTCAGGAGCTACTAGTGGTCTGACTCAAATGAGGGTTAGATGCGCTTACAATTATCAGCCTACTGCGGCTGACCCATGTACAGTCTTCACTTGGGGTGAAACGGAAGATTATCCAATCCTGATCACTGCTCCTGAAGTTAGTTTCACGGTGGATACCAACGCGGGATGTATGCCTTTAGATGTTGCGTTTACCAATACCACTACTTTTGGAAATGTAACTTCTTACACCTGGCAGTGGGGAGACGGAACACCCGACACCTCTGGGGTAAATGCAACGCATACATTTGCCAACGGAGGATCGTATACTGTCTATCTAAATGCTTACGATTCTCTCGGCGGCTTCCTTGGCTCATATAACATGGGGATTCAAGTAATAGGAGGTGTAAACTGGCCGATAAACGTATCCGATACACTAGTTTGCCCTGGTAGTTCAATCTGGTTTGACCAGTGGGACTACAGCGACACCCGAGATTGGGACTTTGGAGATGGAAATACATCCACCGATTGGTATGTGCAACACACGTACGCTGACACTGGAATTTATACAGTTACGCTAGACTTGGGTTTTGCAGGATGCCCTCCAACTACACTAACGACAACCATTTACGTCACAGATACACTAATTCCTAATACATCTATAACTATGAATATGAATCCAGCCTGCCCTGGCAAGCAATTAAATTTTTACCCTTCTGATTGGGGCATGACCTCCTATGCCTGGGATTTTGGTGATGGAAACACTTCAGGTTTAACCAATCCCTATCATACTTTTGCAGATACGGGTTCATATGCGGTCTTACTTACCACAACCAATATATGTGGAAACTCAAATACGGACACAATGACCGTAGATATTACAGATACGTTAGCTCCTCAGAACAACGGATTTAGCTATTACCCCAGTTCTCCATTATGCCCTGGAACACAAATTAGCTTTAACTCTTCTAATTACGAAAATGATCCTTCGTGGGACTTTGGTGACGGCTTCACTGCTTCGCAGCAATTTCCAAAGCACTCCTATGCTGCACCAGGTACGTACGTGGTTACGCACACCATGACCAATGCCTGTGGAAACACTACAGATGTAACGGATACCGTCGTTATTGATAGTTCGTTAATACCAAATTCTGGATTCAGTCATAGTCCTAGCCCTGTAGCGTGCCCTGATCAACCTATAAATTTTTACGCACAGGAAGGCAATGCAGATTCTTATGACTGGGATTTTGGTGATGGCAATACCTCCGTTCTTCAATATCCCTTTCATCAGTACGGTGCTATAGGATTGTATGTCGTGTCTTTAACGGTTGTGAATGATTGCGGAAATCAGTCCACTACTACAGATACGCTTTTTATCGTTGATACAATTACGCTCCCAGGGTCCATAAATACGATGGTTAGTCCGAACAGCTCCTGTCCTGGAGAGCAGATATATTTTGATGCTCAATGGGGCTTTCCCACCTATGTTTACGACTACGGTGATGGAAATATTGATACAATGAGCAATCCATACAGTCAGCATATCTACAGTACTCCCGGTACGTATTATACTTCTCAAACGATCATGAATTATTGCGGAAGCGACACTACTATTTATGATACCGTGGTTATCAATAGCTCTATGGGAATTCCGAATAATGTTTCCTTAAACACCTACCCAAGCTCGGTTTGTCCCAACCAACCCATGAGCTTCTATGGCCCATATGGATATGCTTCTTATGATTGGTTTATGGGCGACGGTTCAGATACGATATCCACCAATAGTTACTACCTAAATTACAGTTACGCTAATGCTGGAACCTATAATGTTGCCGTAACTATAACCAATTATTGTGGTGATGACACCGTGCTATACGATTCAATCATTATCGACAATAACATTCCGGTGTCCAATTCCGTATACATAAGTGGATATCCAAATCCAGCTTGCCCGGGAGAAACCGTCAACATAACCGCGTCTAACGGCTTCAGCACATATGTATGGGACTTCGGAGACAGTAGCGCAACTGTCACAACATCCAATCAGTCAGTGACTCACCAGTATGACACTGCAGGAGTTTATACAACATCGGTAACCATGACCAATTATTGTGGAAATGATACTACCATATCCACCAGTATTCAGATTGACACGAGTATTCAGGTTCCCAACTGGCTCTCGTTTAATGTTTACCCGGATGAGGTTTGTCCAGGTCAGGAGGTAGGTTTTAATACCGGCGCGGGCTACGCTTCCTATACCTGGGATTTTGGTGATGGATATACGGCAATGGGATCGTACAATACATCATACACGTATGACTCTGTTGGCACCTATAATGTAGCGGTTACCGTAGCTAATGGATGTGGTAACAGCGTAGTCTTAACCAATACTGTTCAGGTAGATTCGAACGCGAATTTTCCTTCATGGATGAACATGTGGTTCAGTCAGTCTCCGGTGTGCCCCAATGAATTGGTAACACTTCAAACTTACTCGGGATACAGCACCTATATTTGGGATTTTGGCAATGGAGACTCTATTCTTACTACTACCAGCTCACAAATAGACCATGCATATCCTGCAGCGGGTGATTATCAGGCCAGCGTAACCATTGTAAACGGTTGCGGGGATTCTATAACAGTTTATAAAACAATTGACATAAATAATAACGTTTCAATCGGCTGGCTTGACATATTCGTGCCTAGCAACCCTTCTTGTCCCGGAGATGATGTAGTAATTAGCATCTATGGATCGAGTAACTATACATATGCATGGGACCTGGGTGATGGAGCTGTAGACACAACCGTTGGAACGGGGACTACCCATGTTTACGATAGTGTAGGCAACTATAATGTAGTGGTAACCGCTACAAACGCTTGTGGTAACTCGTTGTCTGCCAGTAAAACTGTAAGCATTACGAACAATGCAGGTCCAACACTCTATCCCTGGACCTGGGGAACGTTGGCGCAATCTACTATTGTGGGTTGTCCCGGTGATGCTGTTACCTTCTATTTTGAGGGAATTGTACCCGATAACATGTGGGATTTCGGCGACAGCACATCAGGTGTTGCCACGGAAGTATTTATCAACCAATATGGTATGCCTATTACCATTATCAAACACGCCTTTACCTCAGCTGGCAATTACATTGTTTCGCTTACATTGACCAATGGATGTGGAAATGTGGCTACATCGTCTAAAAGCTACACTGTTGGAACGAACCTCCTTGTAGATGGTGGACTGGTAATTGAGCCACCGACCAGCTCCAGCGGATATACAACTTGTAGATCAATCGGATTTGTGGCCTATGGAGGTTCTAGCTACTCCTGGGATTTTGGTGACGGAACAACCATTCTTAACTCTCCTACTCCCACATCTAGTCATACCTACTCAAACGATGGTAATTATACGGTAAGTGTTACAATAACCAATGGTTGCGGTAACTCTACTTCATATGTTGAGACAATGACGATTCAGGATGTAGGAGGTACTGTAGTATCCGCAACTGAATCCAGCGCGATTAGCTGCGGAGGTGGGGCTGATGGAGAAGCTTTGGGTACTGTAACTGGCGGAACCGCCCCCTATACGTATAGTTGGGATGACCCATCTGTGCAGTCAACCGCAACTGCGACCGGGCTTTCTGCGGGAACGTATAACGTAATTATAACAGACAACCTTGGATGTGAGGGAACCGCATCAGCAACGCTTACTGATCCAGCAGATATCGTACTCTCCACATCAACTTCACAGGCAAGCTGTGGAAGTGCAGATGGTGATGCGACTGTTTCTGTGACCAGTGGAGGAATTAGCCCGTTCACATATGCCTGGTCAAATGGGGATAATACCGCGCAAGCAGATAGCTTATCAGTTGGAACCTATACAGTTACCGTATCAGATGCTAACGGATGTTCTTCCACAGACAATGCAAGTATTTCTGAAAATGGAGGGGGTAGTATAACCGTTGACGCCATTACGGATGCAACTTGTAACGGAGATGCTGACGGAGCCATAAATATTAGTATCTCGGGGGGGACTTCACCCTATACTTACCTGTGGTCTAATAGTGCCACCACTGATGACATCACTGGACTTGAAGCAGGTAGTTATGAAGTAACTGTCACGGACAGTGCAGGATGCCAGGCTACTGAACTTGTAATGGTATCAGAGCCTGATGAGCTAAGTGTGACCTTCACTACCGTAGATGCAGATTGCGGAAGCTCTAACGGAAGTGCTACTGCCAATGTAACAGGGGGAACTCCTTTATACACCTATCAGTGGGATGCAAATGCTGGTTCAGTAACCACTGCATTAGCGTCTAGCCTGTCTGCGAATTCATATGATATCACTGTCAGCGATGCAAGTGGATGTACCACAACAACCAATGCGGTGGTAAGCAATAATAACTCACCGCAAATTACAATCACTGTTACAGACGTTAGTTGCTATGGGGCTGGAGATGGTGCAATAAACACATCCGTTACAGGTGGCACAACTCCTTATCAATATATCTGGACATGGTCTGGTGGTGGAAGCACTTCGCCCAACTTGTCGGGATTGGATGCTGGAGGATATACGCTCCTCTTGCAAGATGGTAGCGGATGCTGGGCCGGTCAGGGAGTTACAATTACGGAACCAGATTCTATGGTAATTACGACTACGACTACAAATGCAACATGCAATAATTCAGACGGAATGGCATCTGCAACAGTATCGGGTGGAATCAGCCCGTATAGCTTCAGCTGGTCTAGTGGTGGAAGCAGCAGTTCGGAACCTGGATTATCGGCAAATAGCTATACGCTTACGGTAACTGACTCCAATGGGTGCAGTCAGATAGAAAACTTTACGATTGGTTCCGGCCCTTCTGTACAGCAGATCTGTATAGTTACTGTAGACACATCCACATCTACACAAAATGTAGTTGTATGGGAGAAACCAATTCCCAATGGAATCGACAGCTTCAGAATTTACAGGGATATCTTAGGCGTATATACGCATATTGGAAGCGTTCCTTACGCTGACTTATCTGAATTCGTAGATGCCACGAATGGCGTTAATCCTCAAACAACTTCATACCGTTACAAAGTCTCTGTTATAGACTCCTGCGGTATCGAGAGCGCCATGAGTGATTACCACGAAACAATTCACCTCACCGTAAATCTTGGTACTCCTCCAACAATGAATTTAATATGGGATAACTATGAAGGTATTGCATTCGCATATTACACCATATGGAGGGATACATCCATTTTAGGTAACTGGGATTCTTTAACCTCACTTACCAACACCAGTACCACTTATTCGGATGCAAGCCCTCCTCAAACAGTAGTTCTGAGATACATGATTGAAGTTGTGCATCCAGCAGGTTGTTTGGCAAGTAAATCGAAGAGCTATAACTCTTCCAAATCCAATACAACTGCAACCTCTGACCAGGCGTTAGGAGTCTCTTCTTCCGTCACCAATGCAACGCAAGGTAATTGTGATGGAGTCGTTACAGCGACGGGTACAGGTGGTGTTCCACCTTACACTTATCAGTGGAACGATCCTGCGAACCAAACAGATTCAACTGCAACGGGATTGTGCGCAGGCGATGTAACCGTGATCGTAACGGACGCATTGGGAGATACAGTTTCAACAACAGTTACTGTTGAAACCACGGTTGTTCCATTATCAGGTACAGTTGCTACGACGGATGCAGCTGATTCTACCTCGTGTACTGGCACAGCCACGGTAACACCGGCAGGTGGCCTTTCACCCTATACCTATCAATGGAACGATCCTTCCGGGCAAACCAATGCAACCGCCTTTGGATTGTGTGTGGGGACAATAACCTGTACGATAATAGATGCGAATGGCGACACGGTTTATGCCTCAGGTACGGTGGCTGTTCCTGTTGGAATAATCGAGTTCAGCGACAATACTATTGCCATGAGCGTTTTCCCGAATCCCTATTCTGGTGAAACCCAAATAGTGTATTCCCTGGTTACGGATGCTCACATAACACTTGAGGTTTTTAATATTCTGGGTGAGAGAATTATCACACTCGCCAATGAACAACAAAATATCGGTGAACACAGATATGAGTTCGGCGCGGTAAGATTGGGATATCCGAATGGAATATATCTGGTTAAACTCACGGCAAATAATCAGGTGCACTTTGAGCGGCTGGTGGAGCTGAAGTAATTACGTCACATGTATTTTGTTGATCTTTTATAATCAAAACCCCTGGGAATTGAAAATCTCAGGGGTTTATTATTTTTGTAACAACCCCCTAACAATTCCCAATTATGAAACCAACCATCACAACTCTCTTGGCGCTACTATTTTCAGCATCAATCTTTAGCCAGAATATTGTCTGGGAAAACTCGGTTGGTGGCAGTATGAACGATGGTGGATCTTCAATTTCAGGAACTTTTGACGGCGGATATATTGTAGCGGGGTGGTCTGAATCTGTAGATGGTGATATTCACGGACACCACGGTAATTCAGCCTTTGCCGATGCACTGGTCGTTAGATATACCGCGGATGGTGATACCTTATGGACTAAATCTCTCGGAGGCACCAGGGATGATGTCCCAGATGAAATACTACAAACACCCGACAGCGGGTTTATCATGGTTTGCTTTTCCCAGTCATTTGACGGGGATGTAACGGGCCACCATGGCTCGGGTTCGACCTGGGATATCTGGGTTGTAAAATTGGATCCTTCCGGAAATATTACCTGGGAAAAGTCCTTTGGTGGCACGAGCCAGGAATACGGTCTCGGCCTCGACATAGTTGGAAATAGTGGCTACATCGTTGCCGGCAGCGCTCGATCTACGGATGGTGATGTTTGGGGCAATCTGGGAGGTGCCGATTTCTGGGTATTGAGGCTTGATCTTAATGGCGATACCATCTGGACTCGATCATATGGGGGTACGGGATATGAGTATGCAGAGGACATCAAGACAACCAATGATGGTGGCTTCATTGTGGTGGGTGAATGTGAGTCCAGCAACGGAGATGTTAGCGAGAACTTCGGGTCTCAGGACTATTGGGTAGTAAAATTAGACAGTGTAGGAACAATACAATGGGAGAAATCGTATGGAGGATCTTCCTTTGAGGTACCCTATGATGTAGAGCAAACAGCGGATGGAGGATATATTGTGGGAGGATATACCTATTCAAACGATAAATACGTCCATGGCGCCCATGGAAACAATGATTATTGGATAGTTAGGCTGAACAACATTGGCGACACCTTGTGGACCAAAGCACTGGGGGGATCTGGAAGTGATAAGGCATTTGATTTATTTGAGTACTGCGATGGTAGTTTTACAATCACGGGCTATTCCCTGTCTAATGATGGAGATGTAACGGACCACAATGGCTCCGTTGATTCAACTGATATCTGGAATGTTAACCTCGATGCCAATGGAAATATCAATTGGGCGGAATCCATTGGCGGATCACGTCCTGACGAAGGTGCAGCTATCTATTTGGCATCCGACGGCTACTATGTAACCAGCGGGTATTCCAAATCGCTGGACTCAAATGCAACAGTAAATAAAGGTGGATATGATCAATGGGTTGTAAAGCAATTCGCAAATAGAACTATACCCAGCATTTGCATGGTTACAGTAGATAGTACCTCTACAAAAAATGTAATTGTTTGGGACAAGACAGGAATGGCCAACATCGACAGCTTCCGAATTTATAGAGATATCATCGGTATTTATACGTACGTTGGAAGCGTGGACTACAATTCACTTAGTTATTTTACCGATACAACCAATGGTGTTAATCCGAACACTTCGCCCTATCGATATAAAATGACATCCCTTGACAGCTGCGGCAATGAAAGTGATTTTAGCACTTTTCATAAGACAATACTACTTCAGGTCAGCCTCGGTGTACCGCCGGCTATGAATTTGGACTGGGATGATTACCTGGGATTCAATTACACTTTCTACAGGGTTTTCAGAGATACCACCAATCAAGATAATTGGATAAAAATCGACTCACTTGGTATTGGTCTTACGAGCCTGATTGACAATCCCGTTCCTTCTACCTTTCTCAGATATCTGGTAGAGGTAGTTCCTCCCAGCGTTTGTGTGGCAGATAAAGCGAAAAACTTCAATTCGAGCAAATCAAACAGTACAAGTGTTTCAGCGCCGGAAGCATTAGCAGCCACTTCTACAGCTACCATGACCTCAGCCCCTGGAGTATGTGACGGCACAGCAACCGTAACGGCAACTGACGGTACAACTCCTTACACCTATTTGTGGGATGGAGGAACTGGATTTCAAGCCACAATGACTGCTGTAGGGCTTTGTGCCGGAACTTATACTGTTACTGTAACAGATGCTGCAGGAGACACCATTACAAGCACTGTTACCGTTGACGATCCTGTAGGTATTGAACAGTCTTTGCTGGAAAAATCATTCAACATATCGCCAAATCCAACCAGCGGAAAATCATACATTGAGTTTACTAGATTAGAAGAGAATCTAATGTTGGAAATTTACGACTTGCTTGGTCGAAATGTATACAGTACAATTGTCAGGGCCAAAAGATCAATACTCGATCTTTCAGGGCAACCAAAAGGAGTTTATCACTTGAAGATATCTTCTAAAAGTGGATCCTTTATCAGGAAGATCGTCATCGAATAAGGAATTCGTCCATTCTTATTGCCAGCTCCTCAACAGGAAGGCCCATAACATTGGTATAAGAACCCTCAATTTTTTCAATTTTAAGAGGCCCTATTTGCTCACCGCCGGGTGAAACAAGTTCCTGAATTCCATAAGCTCCTGCCTTGTCAAATGGTTGAAACTTATTGATATATGTGTCAATATGACGATCCTCAAATATCGAAAAATGAACCTGGGTTAGGCAACTAAAGGTGTGCTCCATTTCAAGTGATCGGAGCGTAACACCAGTGATTACGTCGTGACGCTTGCCCGATAGCAATTGCAGCATCAATTTTGCCTCATTTGCATTTGCGGGTTTGCCCAAATGTAATTCGCCAAGATAAACTACAGTATCTGCGGCTATAACAAGCTCTTCCTCCAGGTCTATGGAAACCGCCGCCGCCTTCTGTGCGCTTAAGAATTCAGCATGCTTATCTTTAATTAAATGGCTGGGATAAATTTCTTCTACGCGGGTTTCCTGAATAGAAAACTTAAATCCCATCTCCTCGAGCAATGTTTTTCTCCTGGGAGATTTTGAAGCGAGAATAATATTATAGCTAGTTGGCAAAATAAAAAGGGACAATTTAATGGTACTACAGGCCAAAAATAGCCAATCGCGGTTCCACAACAGCAGAAAACACTATACCTGCTACCATCACGAATTTCATGATCCAGCTGGCCCTGTGATAGTCCTTTGGATCTGCCGCCTTAATAATAGTCCATATCAGGAAAAACAAAGGAATGTGAATCAATATCGAAATATAAACAACCGCTTGCCAGTCACTGAAAAACAAAAATTGTAAATATGCAATTGAAAGAACCATAATCGCCACTATACAGATTACGACGTATTTGGTTTTTTCCAAACCGTAACGTACCGCCACTGTTACACTGCCATATTGTTTATCTCCCTCAACATCTTCAGAATCCTTTATGATCTCTCGAGCCAATGTTGCAACAAATGCAAATATGGAATATCCTATGATCCAAAACCAGATTAGCTTGTATTCGGGAGTATTTACAATTTCAGGACTCAGTTTTCTAAGAAGTGGTAGCTCATAAAGCCCGACGATTAAAGCTACCAGGGCGGCGAGCATAGAGATAATCAAATTTCCTATTATCAGCTGATGCTTGAATCGGGTTGAGTAAAACCATAGTAATACCACCGTGAAGAAATTGATCAGGGCTAGCTCATACAAATGGTTCTTTAACGCTATGAAGATTCCAATTAAAATACCTATGGCACTCATAACAACGTGGAGCACCATGGCAACCCTGCGCTTGATGGTTCTGCCAACCACAATCTTATCCGGCCGATTCTTGAGATCCACTTTCGTGTCAAAGTAATCGTTGATGGCATAACCGGCCGCTGTTATCATGAGCGTGGCGAGCACCAGTAAACTGAAGTCAAATGCGCTCATTTGTAAAACCAACCCATTTGTAACCAGGAGCTGTTCAATTACCAAATACCTCATAAGATATAAGATAAGTGCGATTATTATCAAGTTAGGGAATCTGAATAATTTTAAATAGTCGAGCATCTATTTCCGCTTTATTATACTGTTACTTATTAGCGTATAGAGCGCTTTATAATCAGGGTCCGGTTCAAGCTCTCGCATGTGTTCCTGCATTACTTTCACATCACCTCTTTTAGCCGGACCTGTTTGTGCCTCCTTGGGATTCATTCTTTTTACCTTTTCAGCTGTTTCCACAATTAATGGACGAAGTATGTCAAAATTCAAATCTTCCCTCTTCAAAAGTTCTTCGGCAATTTGATACATGTGATTACTATAGTTCGAGGCGAATACCGCAGCTAGATGCACGGCTTTGCGTTGTATGGTATTGAGCTCATAAACCGATCCAACACCTACAAGTTTTGCAGCCAGCTCCTTTAGGCTGTGCAAATTTTCTGAGCGCGTTGCTTCCACACAAATAGGGAACTCTTTATTCTGAAGTGGATTAATCCTGGAAAAAGACTGTAAAGGATAAAAAGAATGAATCCCAAGGAGGCACAAACAGGTCCGGCTAAAAGAGGTGATGTGAAAGTAA
>JYMV01051655.1_pt1 | contig 17064 bp, 18 predicted proteins | sample 338911 | NCBI WGS metagenome assembly JYMV01 (sample SAMN03354496, study PRJNA234377) | hydrothermal vent metagenome | biome: Deep sea; feature: Hydrothermal plumes at the Eastern Lau Spreading Center, Western Pacific Ocean; material: Seawater | place: Tonga | collected 2009 | depth 2000 m m
TTGTCGTTAAAAGGCACAAAAAGGCTAAAAATCTTGGAGGCATAAAACCAACTTTCTCCTTAAAGGGGAGGGTTGTCCGTTATGATGTTTATTCTCTTAAATTGAGTTGATTGACCTCATGCATAAATTCTTGGTTGAAGAATTGTTGGAATTCTTTTTGAACCCTCTGAGTTATTCTTGAAGCGGATAACTTGTTGCTTGTGTTTTCTTTTATATATCTATCTTCTAAGAGCTTAGTTATAAAAAATTGAAATTTAGAAGCATCTGAGAATTCTGTGTACAACCAACCTTCAATTTGTTGGAGTTTGTTTGCGATAGCAACACATCTTTGCTGGAGTTCAACTACATCCGTCCCTTCTTCTTTCCACAAGGTACTCATGACAATATAGAACCTTTTGATGCTCGGTTCACTGATATTGCTTAGAGCCCAGAAATCCCTATATTCTTTACCATTTATTTCTGGTTTGCTTAAAAGGCCCTTGTCTTTTTTAACAATTAAACCTGATTTAATTAATGTCTTTAAATTTTTAGCAATAACCTTGTTGATTTGTTCGCCTTTCCAAGGTAAATAAACATCACTTTGAAGGAATGGGTAGACAAGATTTGTTAACCTTATAATTTCTTCTTCAGACAACTTTTCTACATACTTTAGTGACAGACAGATTAACGAATAGAGAAGGTAGTAATGAGAAATATTATTCTGATAAAAACTAAGCAGAGCAGCTTCGTTTCTAGTGGGTCTAAATACTCTTTCTCCTCCGATCAATTGACTGTTAATTAATCCCAGAGCTTCTGTTTTAGCGATTACTTTCTTGGGAGATTCTTCTGTCAGCCACACATCTTTATAGTCATCGTTCTTTTTTAGAAGATCAATAAACATTTCAATCCGTTTGCTTATCGAATTTGAATCTAAGGTCTGGGTTGTCTCAGTGAGAAGGCTCAGAGAAAACAAACTTGATGTAGTAACAACAGCAGATTCATTTATACCCTTCATCACTTCTGTACCTAAGTTATTAGTAGCTTTTTTTAGCCAGTTTGGTCGATCTAGAGGTGAATTAATCTTATAGTTTTTTTCACCCAGTTCACTTTCGAGGAAATCTTTAAGGTCTATAGGGTCCCCAAAATTTATATAGACACTACCAAGAAAATTTCTAAAGTCCTTAATTGATTTAAATACGTCTAGAAAGCTCTCTCTTTTCTTTTGTTCTCCCAATAATTCCGATAAATAACTATTACCTTCAATAATTTTTTCATAACCAATATAAATAGGAATCAATTTAACATTCTCATTGCTTAAACTAGCAAAGCTTCGTATTGTCATGGATAAGAGGCCTGGCCTAGCTTGAAGGGAAAACCCGCTTCTACTTCTACCACCTTCAGGAAAAAATTCAACAGACGATCCTCTTTGCAATAATCGTTTGAAATATTGAAAGAAGATAAGGCTATACAGCTTGTTACTTGCGAATGATCTGCGCATAAAGAATGCTCCACCGCCCTTACCTATAGTTCCTAAGATAGGCAGATTCATGTTATTTCCAGCAGCTACGTGTGGAAGCATCAAACCTTTTTCTAGCAGAATGTAAGAAAAAGCCAGGTAATCAATATGGCTCCTGTGACAGGGCACATAAATGAGACCATTCTCATCCGCTATTGATTTAATTTTATCCAAGTTTTGAATTTGAATACCGTCATATCTTTTATTCCAGAACCAACCCAAACCTCTTTGTAGATTTCTTACAATTGGATAATTAATATCTGAACAGATCTCATTGGCGTACTTAAATGCTTTTTTATTTAGCTTTCTTGTTCTCTTAAGATCTCCATTACTTTGAACCTTTATCTCTTCTCTTACTACCTTGTCTCTAGCTAAAGATCTAACCAAAGTTCTTCTATGAGAAATGTCTGGTCCAATAGCAGCTTTCTTTGTCTTTCTAAAAAGGGCTCTTAAATAACGACTAATCAATCTTGAGCTTTCTTCTACAGTTCTATCTCTTTCTTTTAGTTCAGAGAGAATAAAAGGTTTGTTAAACTTAATAACTAAAGACCTTCCGTGCAAAAGCACTCTAAAGAATTTCTTAAAAGAACCACTTACTGCCCAAGATTGTGAAAAGACTATTTTAAAAAACGATCTTTGTTTATCCGGATGTATACCCCAGTAAAAGGATACAGGTACTAAAATTACTTCATCATCTTCTAAGGTTAGTATTTCAGGTAAGTTTTGGGGTAAAAATCTCTTAATTTTTTGCTCGCCTATGTTGTACTTTGGCGGTATTAAGCGAATGTATCTTTGTAAATTCGTTTCCTCAAAATATTCTTTAGGAGACGGAGCATTTAGCTTATTTGTGTACTTATCTAATGCAACTAATTCGCTAATAGACTTATCAGGAAGGGCATAAATGGTTTTAACTTTATTGAGATCCTTCTCTGAAATACCTTCTTCAAATTCTACTTCAAACCTAATAAATGGAGAAATGCAGTATTTAACTACTGAAAAAACTCTTTCCCTAAACCAAAATCTCAACATAAGATACAAGAATATAATTTTAAGAAGAGAGTTTAACCTTTCAAAGTAAACTTTTTACTAAGACTTTTTGCCGGAGTGGCGGAATTGGTAGACGCAGGGGATTCAAAATCCCCCGATTTTTTAATCATGGGGGTTCAAGTCCCCCCTCCGGTACCATTGTAGAAGGCTCTCAGGGATTCATAAGGTTCCTGAGAGCCAGTACACACTTAAGACACACTTTTTTGATAGTAGAGAGGCTAGGTATTTTGAATTAAGATAAGAGAATGAAGAAGCTACTCTTACTCTTAAGCCTATTGTTAGCGACTAATGCTTCAGCTCATTCAGGTGATACAGGTGAGCACACTCATATATTCAATCAATGTGAAACAAAAGAAAAGATAGATACTCTCAACCAGCTACCCGTTTCTTTAAAATTAAATGCACCTAAATATCCTAAGAGAGCACAACAAAGAGGTTTAGAAGGTAAGGTTTTAGTTGAGTTTGATGTTGATGTGGGAGGCAAAGTAATCAATCCAAAAGTGATATGGAGTGAAAACGAAGTTTTTAATTCTAGTGCCTTAAAAAGTGTTTCCTCTTGGCTATTTAAACCAGCTTTAGAGAATGGAGAACCTATACTTTCAAAAGGGCAGAGACACCTTATCTCTTTTCTTCTGGAAGGCAGTGAGAATACGCTAAATCTAGGAAGTGAATTCAATAACCTAGTTATGAAAGTAAAAGCTGGATTAAGGACAGGTAAGGTAGAAAGCCCCATAAAAAAGATAGATACTTTGTTAGCCAGAGAAAATCTAGATGAGATAACCAGAGCTGGTTTGTTGTATCTTAAAGCTTCGAGCCTTTATAGAGCTGAAGCTCCTAATGAAGAAATCAAAAGTCTACTTATAGAAAGTAAACAGCATTACGAAGGAGTAATGGTTCAATCTGAAACAGAGAATATTTCAGTCTTGGGTGTCACCTCTATGAAATTGCAGACTTTTGGCGGGATCCTTTTAGGACAAATGTACTTTGACGAGTCCAATTGGCAGAAAGCAGAGGAAGAACTATCTGAAGCAATTCTTGCATCCAAAGGCACGGGTTTAAAAAGCCAAAGGTTCTATCAAGCCTATCTACAGCTCGGCATGGCTAGCTATTATCAACAGAAATGGTGTCTCGCTGCAAAAAGCTGGGAGAAAGCTAAAATACTCGCAAAAGAATACCAAATTAACTTCCCTGAACAACTAGCTGAGCCTTTCGACTATGCCCAGTCTAAAATTTAAGGGAAAAGTACACACTTTAAGACACACTCGAATATGCCCCTCTGTAAACCAAGCTGGATAAGGGTTTGTTAAGACTACATCTTTTCAAAATCCCCCGATTTTTTAATCATGGGGGTTCAAGTCCCCCCTCCGGTACCACTTGGAGATAATTTGAAACTCGAAGATTTTAACTTTCAACTTCCTCGGGAACTAATAGCCTCCTCTCCTTTGGAAGAGAGAAGTTCCAGTAAACTTTTAGTTATTAAAGAAGGATTTGAAGATCTGACTTTTAAAGATCTGCCAAGACTTCTTAGACCTGAGGATGTTTTGGTGATTAATGACACAAGCGTCATTAAAGCTAGGTTACATGGGAAAAAGGAAACGGGAGCAAAAGTTGAGATCTTAATTGAAAGGATAATCGATGAAGAAAAAGCTTTAGTGCAAACAAAATCTAATGCTCAATTAAGAAAAGGAGACAAGATTCTTATTTCTAAAGGCGGAGAATCTTTATTTTTATTAGAAAAAGCAGAGGATCTTTGGAAAGTATTTTTTTCAAAATCACCAAGGCAAATAATTAATGAATTCGGCAAAGTTCCACTACCTCCATACATAAAGAGAAAAGCAAATCGTTTAGATTCTGAGAGATATCAAACAGTTTATGCTGATTCTTCAAAAGACTTTTCAGTGGCTGCTCCAACGGCTGGATTGCATTTTGAAAATGAATTATTAGATTCTATAACTAGTAAAGGGATCAATATTGCAAAAATAACTCTTCATATTGGCATGGGGACTTTTAAACCCATTAAAGACATATCAATAATAGATCATAAGATGCACCAGGAATCCATTGAACTTGGCAAAGAAGCTATAGATTTAATTACTCAATCAAAAAATGCTGGAGGAAAAGTTGTTTGTGTAGGTACTACTACATTGAGATGCCTAGAATCTATCTCAAAAGCAAATAGAGGTGTTCTAAAGCCCTTTATTGGAGAAACTGATATCTTTATATACCCAGGATTTAAATTCACAGTGGCAGATGCTCTTATTACCAATTTCCATTTACCTAGGTCTACCTTGCTTCTTTTAGTGAGTGCATTTGGGGGATATGAGAAGATACGAAAGGCTTACGAATACGCAATAAGAAAAAAATACCGGTTTTATAGCTATGGAGATTCAATGTTTATCAGTCCTAACTCTAAATAGATCATGACAATTAGCTTTAAGCTTATATCGGAAGATGGAGATGCTAGGTTAGGGGAGATTAATACTTCTCATGGGATTATAGATACGCCTGCCTTTATGCCGGTTGGAACCTACGGTGCAGTGAAAACGCTTTCACCAAAATCTTTATTGGACTTGGATGCCCAAATCATTCTTTCTAACACTTATCATCTTATGGAAAGACCGGGTACAGATATAATCAAAAAGCACGGAGGGTTACATGGCTTTATGTCATGGGAGCGACCTATCTTGACGGATTCAGGAGGTTATCAGGTATTTAGTTTAGCGAAAAAAAGATCTATTTCAGAAGAAGGGGTAAAGTTCAATTCCCCTTTGAATGGAGATTCTGTATTTTTGTCACCCGAATCTTGCATGCAGTTACAAGCTGATTTCGGAGTAGATATAGCTATGGTTTTAGATGAATGCACTCCATTTCCAATAAAAAAAGAAGAAGCAAAAGAATCGATGCTTTTATCTATGAGATGGGCTCAGAGGTGCAGGGATAATTTTTCTTCGGAAAAGTCTGGTTTATTCGGAATTGCACAAGGAGGAATGTTTAAAGACCTTAGAGAAGAATCACTTGAAAAGCTCATTAATATAGGTTTTGAGGGTTATGCTATAGGCGGTTTATCTGTGGGAGAATCTAATGAAGAAATGCTCCACATAGTAGATTTTACAAGCTCAAAGATGCCTAAAAATTCTCCAAGATATTTAATGGGTGTGGGCACCCCTAAAGATATTCTAAATTGTGTTCAGAAAGGCATAGATATGTTTGACTGCGTTATTCCAACACGACATGCCCGTAATGGTTACCTTTATACGTCCTTAGGAGTGGTAAGACTTCGAAACTCTGAGAATCGGGATTCACTGGAACCTTTAGACCCAAATTGCAGCTGCTACACATGCAAAAATTTTTCTAAAAGTTATCTTTTTCATCTGGATAAAACCAAAGAATTTCTTGGATCAAATTTAAATACAATCCACAATGTTTATTTCTATTTGAACTTGATGAAAGAAGTTAGGAATTCTATTAAAGAGAATAAATTTGAAGCTTTCGTAGAAAAATGTAGAGATACTTGGGATAATTCAGATTATCCCCATATAGAGAAATGAAATGAATGGATTTGACCCAACTTTTTTACTGTTAATAGGCTTCTTTGTCTTAATTTATTTCTTGATGATAAGGCCCCAAAATAAAGCGAAGAAAGCGCATGAAGAAATGGTCCAAGGCATTGAGGTAGGAGATGAAGTTGTTTCTTCAGGAGGACTGTTGGGCAGAGTCACAAAAATAAGTGATCAATTTTTCGAAATAAATCTTGGAGACAACACAAGAGTAAAGATGCAAAAGGGTTCAGTTTCTAATGTGCTTCCAAAAGGAACTATCAACTCAATTTAATTAACATTGTGAAACCTTTTGGTATTTGGAAATATTTCCTCATCTTAATAGTTTTAAGTTTTGGAATAATCTACGCATTGCCTAATCTTTATGCCCCTGATCCCGCAGTTCAAATTTCATATAACGACAGCACTCTGTCACCTGACATAAAGCTTCAAAAACGATTAACAAAAGTTCTTGAAGCTAATACCTCTGAGAATAAGGTTCCTGAAGTAGAAATACATGAAAATTATGCCCTAATTAGGCTTGCTTCATCAAAAGAACAGCTAAGAGTTAAGGAACTTTTCTCTACAGTAGGTGACGACCTTATCGTGGCACTCAATTTAGCTCCTACAACGCCTCAGTGGTTAAAGAATATCGGAGGTGAGCCTTTGAAATTAGGCCTTGATTTAAGAGGGGGAGTTCATTTTTTAATGGAAGTAGACACCCAAAAAGCTTTGAATAATAGACAAAATGGAACCCTACTGGATATTAGAAGAAAATTAAGAGGGGAAAAGATTCGATACAACTCTTTGTTTGTCGAGAAAGATCAAGCTATAAAATTAAAAGTTACTCAAGAATCTGTATTTGATAAGGCAACAGAATTGTTAGAAGACAATTACCCGCAATTTACTATCAGTTATACAGAAGCAGGGAATCAATTTGAAATCTCCTTGCGATTGACTGAGCAAGAAATAGAACAAATAGAAGCAGATGCAATAGATCAGAATTTAACCACTCTTCGTAACCGAGTAAATGAGTTAGGCGTATCAGAGCCGATAGTATATAGGCAAGGTAAGAAAAGAATCGTCGTTCAGTTGCCTGGTATTCAAGACACAGCAGAAGCAAAGAAAATTCTGGGTAAGACCGCTACCCTGGAATTCCATTTAGAAGCTGAACACGATACACCGAGAACCAGAAAAACTTCTTATCCTCATCGGGATAAAAGAATGGGCGTAAGCGAACTTCAAGACCAAATAATAATTGGTGGAGATCAGGTAGCAACCGCACAAGCCAGCTTTGATGAGAATGGAATACCGCAAGTTAACATTACTTTAGATGGCGCGGGTGGGGCCAGGATGCATCGAACTACAAGGGATAAAATCGGGAAAAGGTTAGGGGTCTTGTTTGTGGAACAAAAAAATAAAACTTCTTATGCAAGAGATGCCCAAGGAAATCAGGTAGCAATCCAACAAACTTTTGAGACCAAAGAAATTATAAGTTTGGCAACCATTCAGGCAGCTTTGGGAACCAAATTTAGGATAACTGGATTAGACAGTCCTCAAGAATCTTCTGAGTTAGCTTTACTACTAAGGGCAGGGGCCCTTGCTGCCCCAATGCGTTTTGTTGAAGAGAGAACAGTAGGACCAAGCTTAGGTAAAGATAATATCAATGCTGGAATACTTTCTATGGAATTAGGGATGGCTTTGGTACTTCTCTTTACGTTGTTTTATTACAGAATATTTGGGGTTGCAGCCTGTTTAGCGCTTGGAACTAATATTGTTCTTTTAGTGGCAATCATGTCTATTTTATCAGCCACTTTGACCCTTCCTGGAATTGCTGGAATAGTGCTTACTGTTGGCATGGCCGTTGATGCCAATGTATTGATCTTTTCGAGGATAAAAGAAGAGCTAAAACAGGGTACTGAACCGTTACAGGCCATAGATCAAGGCTATGATAAAGCCTTTTTAACTATTTTAGATGCAAATTTAACCACTCTACTAGTTGCGGTTATTCTCTACTCTTTTGGCACAGGTCCAATCAAAGGATTCTCTGTCACCCTTTCTATTGGAATTATAACTTCAATGTTCACAGCTATTCTTGGTACAAGAGGATTCATTTACCTCGTATACAGAAATAAGAAGAATTTAAGCAGGTTAGCGATATGAATTTCAATATAGACTTTATGTCCTGGAGGAAGATTGCACTTTCTGCCTCCATTATTTTGGCCACTGTTTCAATTCTTTCTCTAAGTCTAAAACAATTAAATTATGGATTGGATTTCACTGGTGGTTCTTTAGTAGAACTGCATTACCCAAAAGAAATCGAGGTGGCCAATATTAGGCAAAGTTTAACCAATGCGGGCTATGAAGGTGCTCAAGTTGCGCTGTTTGGTTCTACGCAAGATGTTTTGATCAAACTCCCAGGAAGCGTGAGCGATACCTTGGGAGCTGAAATCATACAAGTTTTAAGACAAGAATCTTCTGAGGACATTGTTTTAAGAAGGGTTGAGTATGTTGGCCCTCAGATTGGAAGTGAATTGAGAGACGATGGAGGCTTGGCTATGTTGTTGGCTTTAGGTTTGATGATGCTTTACATTGCATTCAGGTTTCAATCAAGATTTGCCGGCGCTGCGGTATTGGCCTTAATCCATGATGTAATAATTGTCTTGGGGATCTTTTCTTTATTCAATTTAGACTTCGATCTAACAGTTTTAGCAGCTTTATTGGCAGTTATTGGCTACTCACTAAATGATACGATTGTGGTATCAGATCGAATAAGAGAAAACTTAAAAAGTCAGCGAGGATCTGATACAGAAGAAGTCATCAACCTGTCCTTAAATCAAATGTTAAGCAGAACCTTAATTACCTCTCTGACTACTTTATTAGTTTTAACTTCTCTATATTTATTCGGAGGAGAATTAATTAAGAACTTTGCGCTTGCTTTAATATTTGGTGTTGTGGTGGGTACTTATTCTTCAATTTACATTGCCTCCAATGCTTTAGTGATGATGGGCTTAACCAGTGACCATTTAATGGTTCCTGAAAAAGAGAACGAAGAATTTAACGATTTACCTTAATCTTCAGCTATGTGGGCAAAAGGTTTTATTGCTTTGAGCATAGGTTTGAAGCATTTAGTGGTTGAAGCGAGAATATTCCCGCCTTCTCGATAATCTATGTCACCAAAATAATTACTCACTAAACCTCCTGCTTCTTGAACCAATAAACCACCAGCAGCTATATCCCAAGCTTCAAGACCACTGCCCCAGAAGCCATCCAATCTACCAGCAGCAACATTAGCTAGATCTAAAGCAGTAGATCCAGTTCTTCTGATGGTTAAGCCATGGGAATAAAGAGCTCTAAAAGTTGCAATATTATCGTGACGAATCCTACCCGTTTCTGTGTTATGAGAAGAGTTGCTGAGGAGTGCTCCTCTGATTCCTGTCCTTTTACTCACTCGAATTCGCCTATTATTTAGATAAGCACCTTTGCCTAAGCTGGCGGTGAACTCATCCTGCCTTGAGACATCCAAAGTTATGGCATGCAGAGTCTTTCCTTTCTCTACATAAGCAATGGTGATCGCGTAGTAAGGTAAACCATGAATATAATTAGTTGTTCCATCTAGTGGGTCAATAATCCAGACTGAATCAGCATCTTCACCTTTCCCTTTTATTTCTCCTATTTCTTCAGATAAATAACTATGTCTGGGGTAGGTCTTTTTTAAAGAACTTATGATGATATCTTCTGCTCTTTTATCCAATTCAGTAACGTAGTCAGTGGGCCCTTTTTCTATGACATCCATCGTATCTACTTCATCGGCAAAACGAAGGAGTTCTTTGCCTCCTGCTCGAGCAGCTTCAAGAGCGATATTTACTTTTGGTTCCATAGCTAATTCAAAGGTTGCGTATTCTATCAGAAGCTAGAAATTAGCCTGATAGAATATGAGTATGTCTGAAAAAGAAAAAGAAAAAGGAAAAGAAAAAGCATTAAAGCTGATCGAAGAATCAATAAAGTTTATTTTAGTTGAAACGACCCATCCAGGAAACATTGGTGCTGCCGCTAGAGCCATGAAGAATATGGGCATAAAACAATTGGGGTTAGTTTCGCCTAAAGAGTTTCCTAATGAAAAGGCTTTTTATAGAGCCAAGGCGGCAACAGATGTACTTGAAAATGCTGAGGTGTATAAAACTCTAAAGGATGCTATTTCTGATTCTCACTTCGTCATTGGTACCAGTGCCAGAAATCGTAAAGTTCCTTGGCCTATAGTAACTCCAAAAGAGGCCGCGGAAAAAATTCTATCTTTAAGTCAACAACCTGAAAGTAAGATAGCAGTTATATTTGGTAGAGAGGACAGAGGATTAACAAACGCAGAACTTGGTTTGTGTAATCTTCATGTACATATCCCTTCAAGCGAAGAATATACTTCATTAAATCTCTCACAAGCCATTCAGATCTTAGCTTATGAGATAAGATTAAAAGCCCTATCTGTTGAAGGTATGTTAGAAGAACAAGAATGGGATGTTCCGCTTGCAGAAAATGCAGAAGTTGAAAGATTAATAGAGCATTTTGAAGAACTGATGCAAGAAATAGAGTTTTATAAAGTTGATAATCCTAGACAATTATTGACCAGAGTCAGAAGGTTTTTTAGACGGTCTAAGTTAGATCATTTGGAAGCAAATATATTTAGAGGAGTTTTTGCATCCATTCAGAAAAAGTTAAAAAAGTAGTTTTTCTTGTAAGTGTGTTACTTTACTAATACACTTGTACGAAGGTGTTCCCATGCAATGGACTAACGACAAACCAATTTATCAGCAGGTAAGAAACCATGTTGTTTCGTTGATTATTGACGGAGTCTTAGACGCGGGAGAACCAATACCTTCTGTTAGGCAGATGGCTGTAGAGGGCGGAGTTAATCCTTTAACAGTCTCAAAAGCTTATCAAGAGTTGGTAGACCTCAAGATCGTAGAAAAAAGGAGAGGGCTAGGAATGTTTGTTACTGTGCCTGCCAAAAAGCAATTAGTTAAGATCGAAAAAGAAAAATTCTTGAAAGGAGATTGGCCAGCAGTATTAAGAAAAGCTGATCAGTTGGATATAGATTTAGTCGAATTAGTTAATAAAAGATAAAGATGGAACAAAATACAGTTATAAAGGCCAGAAATATCGAGAAGAAGTATGCAGGTAACTCAGCTTTAGCGAGTTTCAATTTAGACGTTCATTCAGGGCAAATAATGGGTCTCATCGGGCCAAATGGGGCCGGTAAGTCTACTTTTTTACAAGCTGTACTGGGTCTAGTTGATACGACAGGGGAGCTAGAAGTTCTCGGTCTTTCCCCGAATAAAAATAGACATGAACTACTAAAACGAGTTTGCTCTATAACCGATGTAGCAATTATGCCTAGATGGATGAAAGTAGGGCAAGTTCTTAAATACGTGGAAGGAGTTCACCCAAGATTTGATTTAAGCAAAGCTAGGAAAATCTTATCCAACACCAATATCAAGAGAGGTTCAAAGGTACGAACTTTGTCCAGGGGAATGATTGTGCAACTGCATCTCGCAATAATCATGGCAATTGATGCAGAGCTTTTGGTTCTTGACGAACCTACTTTAGGTTTGGATTTATCCTATCGTAAAGAATTTTATTCCCAACTAATTGAAGATTACTACGATGGTAACAAGACCATCATTATCAGCACCCATCAGGTAGAGGAAATAGAAGGGGTGTTATCCGATGTGGTTTTCATGGATCAAGGAAAAGAAGTAATGAGTGGGTCCATTGATGAATTAAATCAAAAGTTTCTTGAACTGAGACCGAAAGCTGAAAATATTGAGAAAGCAAAGGCCCTGAATCCCCTCTACATTAGAACCGAATTAGGAAGGCCCGTATATCTGTATGAAAATGTTGAAGCAGATAGACTAGGAGATTTCGGAGAAGTACATCCCCCTGCCATTGCTGATCTTTTTCTAGCGGTGATGAAAAAGAATAAAGAGGGAGAAGATAAATGAACGCCCTGAAGGCCATGATCAGAAGGGAATTGCAGGAACATAAATGGGGATTTGTGTATTTACCTTGGATTGTGGCAGCTTTTATGTCTCTTGTAGTAGTGATGGTTTACTTGGGTTTGACCGAAGTCAATACAGAAAATTTCAAATTCTCTACAGATGTCTTTTCTGACACAAAGGTAGTACAACAAATGAACGAAGCTACGTTTGATCAGAGAAGGGAAGCTATTAGAGCTGGGTTGTTGGTCTTAGGAATTCCTTTGGTAATAGCTTTAGGCTTTGCTGTTCTTGCTTATAGTTTGAGTACATTTTTTGATGAGAGAAAAGATAAAAGTATTATTTTCTGGAGATCTTTCCCTATTTCAGATTCCTTTACGGTTTTTTCAAAATTAATAGTCGCTCTAGTTATTGCCCCTTTATTAGTCATTCCTGCTTTATTGTTTTTACATTTGGTGTCAGTAACAGCAGGATCTATTTACTTTGCTGTTTCAGACATCGTCCCCTTTACTTGGGCTTGGCAGGCTTACCCTTGGCTAGACTGGATTAGAATTATTTTTAGTCTTTGGATGCAAAGCTTATGGACTCTCCCAATAATCACTTGGATTATGCTCGCTGGGGCTTATTCTCGAAAACCTGTGGTAGCCGCAATACTACCGCCCGTAGTCATAGTATTAGTGGAAGGAGTTTCTTTGTCTTCATCGGTTTTTTTTGATTCCTTAGTAGAAAGAGTGCAGCCTTGGTCACGAGCAGGTTCATTTCCTAAAGAATACGAATCCACCCTAGGAGTAGCTGAACTTAGTGATATTCCGTTGTTGTTTGGCATGACTGAGTTTTGGGCTGGAATTTTAATCAGCTCTGTTTTCATCTATTTAACTATTTATTTTAGAAGTAAGAGCGATTACGCTACGGTGGAATAGGGTTTGACCTTAAGGTCCATGATTCTTACAATGCCGCACTAAATCAAGGGTCTCCTTCGTCTAGTCTGGTCTAGGACACCTGGTTTTCATCCAGGCAACAGGGGTTCGAATCCCCTAGGAGACACCAGCTTTCTGAAACCTTGCTAGAATAAGGATTTCAGAGGTTTGCTTCCAAAAATATAGCCATATTCTCTGCGTCATAACGAATGAAAATTTATAAAATCAAACAGATTCTACTAATTATTTTTCTTGTTTCTTGCGGAAGTGGGAGTTCAGATAAATCACCAGAGCCATTTAATTTTGTTATCGAAGCGGTAAATGAAGCCTATGATTATTCAGTAATAGAAATTAAGGCTAACTCTCCTTCTTCAATATTAAGTCTTCAATTAATTTCGGATGACTTAACTTTAATCTCTTCAAACAACAGCACTTTATCAGTTCTCTTACCTATAGTTTTTAGTGATACCCTCTTTGAATATCAAGTTAAGGGAATTAATTCTTCTGGAATTAGCACTACAGTAAGTAAAAATATCTTAGTTAAGGTTTATTCTCATGGGATAGAAAATTATTCTTTACTCGGCCAAACCAATACAGAAAATTTTTTAACCAATGATTATGCAGTTTTTAATTTTTCTTTTGAGGCCATAAACACCGATGAGCCTTTTACAGAGACCCTTTGTTACCCAACAGTTAATGATTGTTCAGAGGAAGATGGTATTTTCACTTCCGACATGCACAATTCAAATTACGGAGACTTCAATGGAGATGGGTATGAGGATTTAGTAGTAACTTGGGCAGTCTTTCCTCACACACTTGAAAGAGAATCAACTAAGAGCCAGGTAGAAATCTACTTGAATGATGGCACAGGCAGGCTTAAAAAGGATCACCAATTCTTTTTTGATAGAGAACCTCCTTCAAGACACATGACTTACAGGATAGTTGTTGAAGATTTTAATCTAGATGGAATTGACGACATCTTTGTGGGATCCATGGGGTTAAGTAAGAGAAACCCTGATGGATCGTATACTTCTTTGTCAGAACCAAATGTACTTCTTTTATCAGACAATGGGTTGATGAAAGATGCTTCAAATATAATTGATTATAAGGGTGAAACCTCATTTTCACATGATGCCTCTGCAGGGGATGTGAATGGTGATGGCTACCCTGATATTTTAGCTGGAAGAACTCTATTTCTTAGCAATTTAGGTCAAAGTTTCACTAATATCTCAGAACAGTTACCCGTTGATTGGAGAGACTGGTCAAAATATCAGTACGTCATGTCATCTTTAATGGAGGATTTTAATGGTGACGGCTTAGCAGATATTGTGATGTTTTGGAATGATGATGAGTTTAACCCCAATCCACCAAAACCAGAGATAGCTTTAAGTAATTCATTGTTGGAAATTAAAGATTGGGAGATTAGAACCTTACCCGAAGGTTTTTTTGGAAGTGGTCTAACTAAGTTTAATTATGCTAAGGCTGCAGACATTGATTCAGATGAAGATTTAGACATTGTTATCGGAACCACAAGAGCAAACCCTTATTACGTTGGAAGATATATACAGATACTCATAAATGATGGGGAAGGGAATTTTTCTGATGAGAGTTTAACCAGATTGCCTAATCAAGATAGGTCTGTAAATTTTGAAGATCCAAATGAGACTTACGAATGTAAGACTTATGGAGAAGGCCCCCTTTTTATTAGAGATTTTGAAGGAGATGGGGACTTAGATATTTTTGATCAAACTGCAGCCAATTCTCCTACTCAGTGTCCAGGAATTACAATTTTCCTTAATGATGGAGAAGGGAAGTTCCAAAAAGATGTAATTACACAAATTGCTTGGGTCAGTGGTAATCAGATAGCAGGATTTGAATATGAAGGAGAGATCAATCCAATTAATAGGTCAATTCCTCTTAATTTAGACCAAAGAAACAAATTAGATTTTGCTGCAGAGGTTTACGCACCTTCTTACGATAATATCGTGTTTTTATATGAGGTTATTTCTACTGCAGACTAATGTCTATCTCATGGAAGAACTTTCTTAGTTTGGTATAGTTAGAGGTAGAGGAAACTTATGAAAGTATTTAAATGGTTGGGAATTGTAGTTGGAGTTTATGTCGTTTTTGTTTTGTTATTCGAATCAGTATTTCTGGGTTATTACCAACCTTCATTTGAGGACCCAGAAGGATGTTCAAGTCTAGGTGAAGATTGTGGAATACCAATGATTCTTATTACAACAATCGATGACAAAGGGCAGTCAACTGATCGAATGGTTGCTCGATTTGTTAGTACCGATGGGAAAATCTATGTTTCTGCTCATCACTGGACTAGAGGTTGGTACAAAGAAGCAATTAAAAATCCTAATGTAAAAGGTGAAATTCAAGGAGAAGTTAAGGATTATGTAGCAGTACCAGTTGAGGGAGATGAATTTGAAATGGTGGCTCTTGGGTTCCCCTTACCTCTTCCAGCAAAAATTATGATGGGATTTCCACCAAAGCGACAAATTCTTCGCCTGGATCCTAATGTAGAATGAAAAAACGAAAAGTATTAGCTTCAGATGAAGATTTAATTAATGAAGTAGGTATCGCTGATAAAGATACCTGGAATGGCTATCATGGACGACAGAAGCAAACCAGGCCCAAAAAGAAGTTATACTTTAAGATTCATCAGGAGGGCTTTGATTAATGGCAAAAAACTTTAATAAAAAGAAATTTGGAATTTCTAAAGGGGAACCCCAAAATAGGACTCAAGACTCAAAAGGAAACCCACCTAGGAAAGGTAACTTGACTTCAACTAATCAAGGACGCCAAGGTCAGAAATAACAGGTTAATAAATAAACATACATCTTTAGCATGAGAGTAGGGGTTTATGGAGCTAATCTTGAGGTAGAGGTTTCAGCAGATACTGACAAGCCAGCATTACTGCTTTGGAATGAGAATGAGTACCCCATGCTCAACACTGAAAATGATATTTTAAAAAATCTCTAAAAGCTTATGAAAAAGATTTTCTTAACCCTATCGGGTCTTACTTTTCTTTTCTCTGGATTAGTAAAGCCTGAGTTACTTTCCAATAACGATCCATCTAAGTACACGGTAATCAAAGATATTTTGTGGGCTTCTCCAGGGGGTTTTGACCTCACCATGGATATATATACTCCTCAGTCAGGAAAAGATTTTTATCCAGTTGTGGTTATTTTTCATGGAGGAGGGTGGTTAATAAGGAACAAATCCATTATGGATCAAATGTCTGAGTACTTAGTAACTAACAGCGAGTACGTTGTCTGTAACGTAAACTATCGTTTGTTGGGGGACAAGGGCAATACAATCACTTTAAATCAGATCGTTGAGGATGTTTTTGGATCAATTCTTTGGATTAAAGAAAATATAATCAACTATAAAGGAGACAACACAAAACTTGCAGTGACCGGAGATAGCGCAGGCGGTCATCTTTCAGCAATGATTGTTAATATGGGAACTAAGCTTAGTTCCAAAGGATTTACAACAGCATCTCAAGGGTTTAATCCTACTTATTTGCCCGAAGGAAAAAAAGCAGAGGAAGTGGCTAAAGAAAATGGTTTGCAAGTTCAAGCTGCCATATTAAGTTACGGTTCTTATGATATATATACGGCAAGTCTAAAAGGATTTGAAAAAATGAAGAACTTTTTCTGGTTGATTTCAGGGTCTTTACCTAGGGGTATTTTTGGCAACAACTTTAATGCAGTAGACAATCCAGAAATGTATAAAGCTGTTTCTCCTTCTTTTAATTTACCTATGTCTAGTGAGCGCAAGTTACCACCCCAATTATTAACTGTTGGTAGTAATGACAAGCTTGTTACTCCACATTCAGTGAAAACCTATAAAGAAAAATTAGAATCTTCTGGACACCATGCTGAATATTGGGAATACCAAGGTCAAGGTCATGCTTTCCTAGATTCGAATTCTAACGGTTTTTTAGGCAACAACTTTGAGGTCAACGCTCCACCAGCATTGGATGTAATGATTAGCTTCTTGAATAAAACTTTTTATGAATATAATTGAAGTAAGAAATCTTTACAAATCTTATCCTCAACCAGGAA
>JYMV01030188.1_pt1 | contig 17061 bp, 19 predicted proteins | sample 338911 | NCBI WGS metagenome assembly JYMV01 (sample SAMN03354496, study PRJNA234377) | hydrothermal vent metagenome | biome: Deep sea; feature: Hydrothermal plumes at the Eastern Lau Spreading Center, Western Pacific Ocean; material: Seawater | place: Tonga | collected 2009 | depth 2000 m m
GATTGCCGTAGCTTGTCTGCGGTTTTGAATTGAAAAAAATGGAGAAAAAAATGGATCGACGAGATTTTGGAAAAATGATTCTTGTAGCAGCCGGTGGTGTTTTGGCTGGTGCTTCAATTGCTTCAGCCAAGACTGCCAACTCTGACGAAAACTGGGGTAGCGAAGGTTGTCCCGGCAAAGGCGGTTGTGGTGGTAAAGGCAAATGCAAAGGCAAGAAGAAGAAAGGCAAGAAGAAGAAAGGCGACAAGCCTGCCAGTAAACCTGCTAAGAAATAGTCACGGTTTGGTTTGAATAATTGGCCGTCAGGAGTCGTAATCGGCATCTTGGCGGTCTTTTTTTTATCATGAACATTAGCAATCGATGGGATTTCCCCGACCTCGGGTTGGGAGTGGGACTGCGTCCCAAGCATTATCCGCACATTTTTGAGCATGAGCCTCAAGTGGATTGGTTTGAGATTATTTCAGAGAACTATCTCGATACCGAAGGTCGCCCTATTTACTATTTGGATCGGTTGGCAGAGCGCTATCCGATTGTGATGCACGGTGTGTCCATGTCCATTGGATCGACCGATCCTCTGGATTTTGATTATCTGGGCAAGCTCAAGGCTCTGGCAAAACGGGTTAATACTCAGTGGCTTGGCGACCACCTTTGCTGGACCGGCGTCAACGGAATCAACGGACACGATCTCTATCCATTACCCACCAATGAGGCGGTGTTGGAGCATGTCATCAAGCGCATCAAAGTCGTTCAAGATTTTCTAGAGCGGCCCATTGTCATTGAAAACCCTTCAAGCTACGTCACGTTCACGGACTCCACCCTGAGTGAGGAAGTCTTTATCCGTCAAATGGCTTTAGAGTCAGGTTGCGCGCTGCTACTCGATGTAAACAATGTGTATGTTTCAGGGCGAAATCACGATTTTGATCCGTTTGATTACTTGGACGAAGTGCCCTGGGAGCATGTTGTTCAAATTCATCTGGCCGGCCACTCAGATATGGGGACACACTGCATTGATACCCATGACGATCATGTCATTGATGAAGTCTGGGCACTTTATGCCGAAGCTCATCGTCGCGCCGGCCCACGCTCCACTCTCTTGGAGTGGGACGAGGACATTCCGGATTTTGAAACACTACATGCCGAGGTCAAAAAGGCGGCTGCTTACCGGATCGATGAAGGCTTGTCAGCATGAGCACACAAGACTTTGATCTGGCACGGCTTGAATCGTGGATGTTGGCTGTAGTCAGTCATCCAGGCGGCGTGCGCTCGGGCGTGGATGCCGCACGGTCAATTATGGACGTTGGCAACGAGTCGATTCAGCAGATTGTGCTCCCGTCTAAAGAGTTGTGTGCGCATGATCGTCTTGAGGTCTATGCAGACATGTATTTCTTACGGTTGATTGAGTCCCTGGCCGAAGATTTTGGTGCTGTTCAACATGCTCTGGGTGAAGAGCGTTTTGAAGAAATTGCTACTGCATACCTGGTTGAAAATCCGTCTCGAAACTTTCGTCTCAATCCTTTGAGTGCGAACTTTTCCAAGTTTTTGTCCCAATTGAAAGAGGATGAATTTCTGGTTCAATTGGCGCAATTGGAGCGCAGTCTTGTCGAAGTTTTTGATGATAAGAATGATGAAGCTCTATCCAAAGCGGAGATACAGGCGGTTCCTGCTGAATACTGGGGAAACACCCGATTCACGCCGATTAGAGCATTTAGACTTCACCAATTCGATTATCCGGTGAGTGCTTTTCTGAACGCTCATGAAGAGCGACGAGAGCAGATAGAAGTTCCGGAGCAGGCACCATCGCATGTCCTTGTTTGGAGACTGGATTATCGTGTTATGCACGGCGATTTGAGTTGGGAACAGCACTTGATTTTGACGGGCTTGAATGCCGGTCTAACCTTGGGTGAGACGCTCGAGCAATTTATCGATAAGCCTGAGTGTAATCCTCAGGAATTGATGGCCAATTTGGGAACGTGGTTTCAGGAATGGACGTCAGATGGGTTGTTTGCAGCGGTAGAGATTGTGTCGGCTGAGCCCTGATTGGGGGACTACGCGTCGAGCGTTTTGCCAAAGCCTGTGCGGGTTTGAATCAAGCTTAGAGACGCCATATACAGAAAACCAAACTGGAATAGCACCATGAATGGGAATGCTGCCCAGGCTCCGTAGGAAATAGCGGCGTACACTGCGTAGGTGAAATAGATGCCCAGGCTCAACTCAACGAGCGGCATCCAATCTTTCTTGCGATGGTAGTTCTTTCGTTTCTTCCAGGCTTCATCGTTAGCGTCAGTAACGGCGTACTTGGGGGTGCGTGTGAAGCCGGTTTCATAGCCTACGAGCGCCTCAAGTACTGCACGAGTGTTGTTGATGCACAGGCCGATTCCAATACTCAATACAACCGGCAAACTGCGAATGGCTACCCATTTTGAGATGCCCGCCTCTCGTTGGCATACATAGTAAAAATAACAAATTGAGACGGTGGCCAATAGGAACGCGGGCAGGTCAATGAGCATGAGCGCCGGCACGTGGAGTTCATAGCGTACGGCAATGCTGAGCGGCATGATGAGGCAGAGTGCAACCATCATGAGATAGGCCAGATTGTTGGTGAGATGGAAAAAACTCTCCAACTTGACCTTGGCCGGCAAGTCCGATTTGAGCAAGATGGGTAGTAATTTCTTGGCGGTTTGAATGCTTCCTTTGGCCCAACGATGTTGCTGGCTCTTGAAGCTGTTCATTTCGACGGGGAGCTCTGCAGGGCTCAACACTTCGGGTAAGAACACAAAGTTCCAGCCCTTGATTTGCGCGCGGTAGCTGAGGTCGAGGTCTTCAGTAAGGGTGTCGTGCTGCCAACCGCCTGCATCGCTAATGGTGCTGCGGCGCCAGATGCCGGCAGTGCCGTTGAAGTTGAAGAAGCGACCCGAGCGATTTCTTGCCGTGTGCTCAATGATGAAGTGACCATCAAGAAGCACGGATTGCGCCCGTGTCAGCATGCTGAAATTGCGGTTTATGTGTGCCCATCGGACCTGCACCATGCCGATGCTGGTATCGGTGAAATAGTGAATAGTGCTTTCAAGGAAGTCGGGTTGCGGTACAAAGTCTGCGTCAAACACGACCATAAACTCACCGTGAGCGGACTCCGTACCGGCTTCGAGTGCACCGGCCTTGTAACCCATACGGTTGCTACGGTGCATGAGCTCAATGTTCATACCCTTCTCTGTCCACTTTTTGACACACTGGCGTGCAATTTCAGTCGTTTCGTCCGTGGAATCGTCCAGAACTTGAATTTGCAGCTTGTCGCTGGGGTATCGAATGCCACAAGTGGCGTTGATGAGTCGTTCGACCACATACATTTCATTAAATGTAGGCAATTGAATAGTGACCAATGGGAGATCTTCCCATTGCTTTTTGGGCTCTTGCCCGTCGTTCTTGTGCTTGTAGTAGAGGTACGCAAGGAAGTAGCGGTGCAATCCGTAAATCGACAAAAACACCAAAAGTATTGCGTACACCAGAAGGAGCACAAAATCGAAGGTTGCGAGGGAACCAGACAACATTTCCACCCTACCTTCCGTTTTGCTTTTTCGTTAGTTCGAAAAAGGCGGCTGACTATATACCGCTGAAAAAGCTACGTCAATAACTGAATTTTCAATGATTTCAACGAGTTAGGCGCTGCCCGCGGCATCTGGAGCAAAGCGTGTTGACGGATATATGCCGGAACTCTATTGTGACGTTGTCTTTGATTTAAAGGGTTCACTTGTACGCGAGGGGCCACTTCAACGATATCAGGGACAAACAGCGATAACCAAATAACCCAGTGAGGCATTGCCCACTGAGGGGGTTGCATAAAATGAGATCTAAGAAAATAACGACAACTGGGTTGCGTGCGATGAAGGAGCGGGGTGAGCAAATCACCATGCTTACAGCGTATGATGCTACTTTTGCACGGCTTCTGGATCGTTCCGGCATTGATATACTGTTGGTCGGCGATTCTCTCGGAATGGTGATCCAGGGACACGACAGTACAATACCGGTCACCCTGGATGAAATGATCTATCATTGTCGCGCAGTCGTTCGCGGTCGTGGTGATGGACGTTCCCATGTGGTCGGTGATTTGCCCTTCATGAGTTATCAGATCAATGGTGACGAGGCGCTGAGAAATGCCGGGCGATTAATCAAAGAAGGTGCCGTCGAATCCGTTAAACTTGAAGGTGGTGCGCGGGTTGCAGAAAGCGTGAGTCGAATGGTCGCAGCGGGTATTCCCGTCATGGGTCATCTTGGCCTGACACCTCAGTCAGTTCATCAATTGGGTGGTTGGAAAGTACAGGGGAAAAGCGACGAAGACGCCGACCGCATTGTAGATGACGCTATTTGTCTGGAACAAGCCGGCGCCTATGCGCTTGTTCTGGAAACTGTTCCTGCGCATGTAGCACGTCGGGTCACCGAGGCGCTGTCTATCCCCACCATCGGTATTGGCGCGGGCCCTGAGTGTGATGGTCAAGTGCTCGTTATCTACGATTTGTTGGGATTATCACCGGAATTCAATCCAAAATTTCTAAAGAAATACGCAAGCTTAGGGATGGATGTCATGCGCGCATGCAAGGCCTTTAGTGCCGAAGTCAAAGAGGGCGCTTTTCCTGCTGCAGAGAACTGTTACTAGTCCTGTGGAACTCGTTCATCTTCCCGGCCCTCTCAGGAAATTTGTCGAACAGCGGCGTTTGGCACGCGAGTGCATTGCCTTGATTCCCACGATGGGGGCTCTTCATGAAGGTCACCTTAGTTTGATTGACCATGCACGGGCCCATGGCGCAGAGCGCGTGATAGTCACTATCTTTGTCAATCCCACCCAATTTGGGCCCAGCGAGGATCTGGCTGCCTATCCACGCACGCTGGAACAAGACTGTGCACTGCTTGCTGACCGAGACGTTGATCTGGTTTTTTCGCCATCCGTTGAAACGATCTACCCCAACGGCCATGAGAGCTTTGTGTCATTAGAATCGTTGCCAAATCATCTGTGCGGCCGCAGCCGTCCTGGTCATTTCAGGGGAGTCGCTACGGTAGTGACCCAACTGTTCAATTTGGTTCAGCCTGATGTTGCCGTTTTTGGTGAAAAAGATTACCAGCAGCTGCAAGTGCTCAAGAAAATGGCCCAAGACCTACATTTCCCTGTCGAAATATTGGGTGCGCCCATTGTTCGTGAGGCTGACGGATTGGCCATGTCCAGCCGGAACCAGTATCTGAATGAGCACGAACGAAAAAGAGCTCTGGGTCTATCTCAGGCGTTAGAACTGGCTCGCCGGACGGTTATGGAGGGTGAGACGGATGCAGAGTCCGTGATTGCGTTGATGTCAGAACATTTAGAGGGCAGTGGTGAGATTGATTATGTCGCTATTGTGGATGAAATGAGTTTGACCTCCGTCCTATCCATAGACCGTCCAGTGCGCGCGCTAGTCGCTGTTCAGGTGGGTCTAACCAGGTTAATCGATAATTGCCGTTTGGAGCCACAAGTGACAACTCCTTGACTGCGGTCAGATCCAAGCCTTACACTTCGGGGCGGCAAAAACTCGTTTTTATGAGGGATATTGGGATGTTACGTAAATTTCTCGGCCTTTTGATAGTTGCATTGATGCTGAGCCTGCCGGTACCAGCAACTGCAGATGTCAATTATGTCTATTATGTGGCGCAAAAAGTGAAATGGGGATCTGCAGAGCAATTAGTTGTGATGCCCAAGACCTTCCGCTCGTCTGAAGAGATGACGAGTAGCGGGATTGCAGTCGAAGCTTTTCATAAGCTGAAGAGTTACCGGGGAGGTGTCTATGCGGATGCAAACCTCATCCTGGATCCGGATTTTGGGTCGACGGGAGCGGTCAGTGTTACCTGTGGTAAGGCAGCTGCCGACGAGCTTCATATTGTCGTGAGTGAAATCTACTGGACTCTTAAAGCCAACGGCGTTCGTGAAATACGCATACCTGAGGTCGGGAAATCTGAACTCAAAGATAGTAGCGTACCTTTGGGCAGCGCCATGCTGGTGATGCAATTATGGCAGGTATTGCCACCCGCACGTCCGGGTCGTGGATATGTCTTTGTTGATGGCGAACTCGTGCCGGCAGGCAAAGTACGTAAGAAAGTGATGGCGCGGGTCTTGACCAGTACAGTTCACGCCCTGTTGGAGTCTCCACTCGCTTATGTGCGTCTCCATGTTGTCGAAGCATTACAGCGTCTCAAATGGGGGAGTTCGGAAGTGGCGTTGATGCCGCTTCTCAAAGACAAAGATACTGCGGTAAAGAAGGCCGTTCTCAAGGGCTTTTCAAAGACCAAGTCTATCCGTGTATTGCGAGTTCTTGAAGATGTCGTAAAGAACGATCCAGATCCCATGATCAAGTCTGCGGCTGTTCGCATTTTGAACCGCGCCGGTAACAAGAAATACGCGGTGTTTGTGCTCTTTGAGAAACTTCGTTCTTCCGATGATGGTGAAGTCATGGATGCGGTGGGCAAGTTGTCCAAGGAAAACAAGCCGGAGGTCGCAATGGCTCTCATTGAGGTCTTGCCGCATCGCAATGCTCAAGTCCGCAAGTTGGCAATGGCGGGCATCGTTGCGTTGAATAATCAAGCGGCGCTGCTCAAGATTATGGGCGCTGATAACATTGACATGAAATTCCGTAATCAGGCGGCCACCCTGTTGTCCAAGAAAAACGACGGCAGTGGGGACAAAGGGCTGATGCATCTACTGAAAAACGGCTCAAAAGAAGTTAGAGTTGATGTGATTGGACAAGTGGCCAAACGCCGCCGATATCGTCTGGTGGCCACGGTGATTACGCTGCTCAAAGACTCAGATGCAGACCTTCGTTCGGCGTCTTCCAAAGCACTTGCAGTGATCAAGGACTCCAAGGCACTGGGGCCGATAGCCGAAGCTGCTAAAGCAGACAAGACAAATTCCAAGCTTCATAAGAAAACGCTCATGACTATTCTGGGCGATTTGAGTCGGGAAGAAGTGATAAAGCGTTCCAAAACAAAAGATGCTTTGATTCGTCAGTTTGCGATTAAGACGCTCTTCAAATTTACTGAGGGCGGCAAGCCGCATCCCAGTGTCTTGCAAGTGCTGAAGCAGCGGCTTGGTGATACCGATAAGGAGATTCGTCGCAGTGCAGCGTTTGCCCTGGCCCGGATCAATGATGCCGGTGTTGTTCGATCCCTTCTAAAACTTAAGGCGGATCCTGATGGTGCCATTCGTGAGCAAGTGGCTGTGAGTGTGGGCGCATCAAAACATCCTGATGCCGACAAACTCCTTCTTGAAATGCTGCAAGACACCAATCCCGGTACCAAGCGTGCAGCCATTGATGGTTTGCGCAAACGAGGCGTAAAGTCTGCTCTACAAAAGCTCCGCTTTTTGGCGACTTATCGAGTGGTTGAAGTGCGTCGATCGGTGATGCATAGCATTGTGGTCCTGGCCGGTGCAGAAGGTTGGGAAAAATTCTTCCAAATTTGGTCGAACGCTCTTTTTGATACGGATCCGGTGGTTAAGATGTGGGCCGCCAGGGGTATTTCTCTGCGCCGCGATCCCAAGGTGCCGAGTCTACTGGGAACACTCGTGACCGATTCAGATAGTCGAGTTCAATTGACGGCATTGGAAGGGTTGGGGAAGTCAGGTCAACCTTCGGCTGTCGAGTATATTGCGCGCGGATTGATGGAAACCAACCGCGAGGTCAAGGCGTCAGCGCTGGACGCATTGGCTGCTCTCAACTTGGAAGCAGCTAAGATTCCGCTCCGAGAGTTCGTCAAGAACGAAACCGACAAGAAGCTCATCGCCAAAGCGAACGATATCTACGACAAGTTGCCCTAAGCGACCGGGTTTTTACCGTACGGCGTCATCCAGTTCCTGAAGAGGAACCATGCGTTGGTGATGGAATTCGCAACCGAGTTGGTCGCAGAGATTTTCCATCTGTTGCAGGAAATAGATTTTGCGCCACGGTATAAACGCCCCTTTCCGCACTTCTTTTTGCACTTTTGGATGGTCCACTTTCATGTGTTTCTCGGGAATTACCTTGTAGACGTAGATCAGGTGCCAACCGATGGGTGAGCGGATGGGTTGCACCATGAACGGCGTCTTCTTGTTGACCTTCAAATAGGCATCCCGAACGCCGTCCATGACCTCTTTGTACAGCATGCGATAGCGAACCTTTTCAAACTGTTTTTCGTAGCTTCTGTTTATGTCGTATTGAAAGTCGAATTCGTTGACGGTTGCGGCGGTTTGGTACTGTGAACGGAGTATTGAGTTTGGGAGGTCCATGGATGCGAGCTCGTGGATACTGCGGAAATCTTCAAGGTCCTTTGCCTTACTCAGTTGAGCGTGCAGTTTTTGAACGTCGAGTTCATGAAAATCAATACATTCTTTGAGATGCTGTTTTTGTTTTTCTTTGTCGTCATACAAGTCGGTAAAGCAGTTTGCCGCCCACACGTCGTTGCAACAGAGGACTTGAATATCAACGACTAGAAATCGCTCAAAGTGGTCATAGACACCACGGTACTGTTTGTAAGCGAGATCTACATATTTCTTGGGAACATCGGCCGGGCTGATGTCCTCTTCCATGTGACGAATTATCCAGCGTAGAGTCAGTACTTTCTTGATGGCTTCACCCACGACGGCGAAGTTGTATTTTCCATTCTTGAAGGCCTCACGAGCAAAGAGTTCCATTTCAATCATGCGATCCAGGATGGCAGTGGGGTCGGCGTCTTTACCTGCGCGGTCGACCTGGTTCTGGAGTGCACTCAAATAGATGGGCGTCCCTTCTACTCGGGCAACAACCACGTCATCTTTGGGGATGTCTCCTACCCAGAGTGGGGACTCAAATGAGTCAATTGGGCGCAACTCAATACTTGGTAAGCGGGGCTTCTCGTCTCCACTGCAGGAGATTAGTGGGATGCATATGCTGAGGAGTGCGGCAACGAACGGTGTTTTTGAGGTCATGAATCGCGGTCACTTAAAAGGGCCATGCGCGTGAGCTCGATCCCTGACCGGACCATCGCAAATCCCACAAAAATTTGTAGGATCGCCGCAATATAGTCTCGTTCAGACAGAAACTGCACGCTGTAAAAAAAGAAGACGACGCTGGCGAGCACCATGACGATTCCCAGTATTTCGAACACCATCTTGCGCATTACACTGTTTTAGCCTCCGTACAGCAACACTACAACGAGAATTCCCAAACACAAGGCACCCACCATCAGTGAACTACCTAAAGCGGCACGTGCGCGATCCAGATCGGTGGAATCGGCTTCAAAGCGCATCCATTCGATTTGCCACACTTTGGGTTGAAGCAAAGAGCGACCCAGTCGCAGAGCAAGATGTCGGCCCACCAGGATGACCCAGGTCAAGAAGATGGCTAATGAGATAAGCGTGGTGGCCTGCTGTTCGTATCCTGGATAGGAACGAGCCACGATTTCGCGAGTGGGCTGGTGAAAATGAATCGCACCCATCAGCACAATTAATATAAAGCCGTGCAGAATGGTGTGAATGAGCAGTGATCGGCTTGGCGCATCATCACTTGAGGTTTCAATCGCCATGCCTCCAAGACAGAGCATCAAGTGGGCGACTGTTAGCGCCGCCAGTGCCAGGAAAGGTCCGGTCCCCATGACTCGCTGTCCTATCAGTGCCGGCACAAGGATGAGTACCGGTACAAATGCGGGCAAGAAGAGCCAGACCAACCAGCGCTTGCGCTGTTTGTAGAATGCGGCGGCGATGACGCAAAGAGGAAGTGCGCTGAGGGATAGAGCGGCGTTGAATTGAAGCTTCAAATGAAGCGCGGGAATGAGCACCAAGAAGGCCCACAAAACCAACGATGATGACACGCTGTACTTCATATTCATCAAAGTGTGTTCCGATCTTGTTTTGCGATGCATTTGACCATTTTTGAACAATCGGAATTCAAACATTTGAGCTGCGTTTCGAGCGCCTGTTGCCCCTTAGGCGTACGAATACTCTGTTCGCAGTGGGATGTGCATTGTCTTTCAATGTGCTTCAGCCCTGCCTTTTCTGCGGCTGTATTCTGGCAGTTGCTCCAGGCCTGGCACCATTGGGCGCATTCGCTCCGGCATGCGCTGCATAATAACAACACGGCTAACAAGATTCCGGTGTAGCTGAGCTGAGGTTTTTTGGGGTTCACAGGGCGCTATCTTGACTGACAAGTTCTCATTCAACAATGGGGTATTCGATGCGAAGTGCTTCTTCATTTCGTACAAGCTCCACCCTAAGAACTTGTGCCTTGTTCATCTCATTCCATACCTTGATAAATTGATCGGGTGTGGTGACAGCTTTCCCGTTGACTGCCGTGACAATATCACCCACGTGTACGCCTTGAGGATGCGGAATATTATCTCCGTACATCGCCATGATCTGAAATCCCAGAAAGCGCCCTGCTTTCTTGAAAGGCATTACCGGCATTTGTTGAAAGAACCGCCCCGGCCCTCCGTTTAGTACTTTGGTGAGTTTGACTCTCTGAATATTCAGGGGTCTTGCAACGGCTTTGGGTGCGGATAATTCCTGTGTGTTGAGTGGGGCGGCTTCCTGTGTGGTGGTCGCGCATGAACTCATCCCAACAAGAAGAATTATAATGAGTGGGCGAAGATGCTTCATAAATTGAATCGTCTCTGTGGCCTTGGCAAAGGTCAATAAATCACTTGTTGTTTGATTCGTCGGCGTCCCGGCCCATCGCGTGTTTGATGAGCTTGTGGTTTGCCTCTCTAAGGCGGCGGCTCAACTCCCGGGCAATATTGCTCAGGATGATGGTGTAGACTTCGGGATCCCACGCGTAAATATTCATAAAATCCGAGGTTGCAAGCGAGAAAAGGGTGACCGGCGTCAGGGCTCGGATATTGGCACCGCGAGCCTGCATGTCGATAAACGACATCTCTCCAACGCAATCGCCGGGTCCCACTTCAGCAATGTCATAGGGCGTGCAATTTTGTCCAAGGGTTGCCGTAATTGCACAGCGTCCCTTGGCAATGACGTATAGCGATTGGGCAATTTCATCTTCTCGGGCAATGAGCTCATTTTCTTCAAAGCTCACCTGTTCCATTAGCGAAGAAACTTTGTCCAGCGCTTCATCGGACAATCCGCCAAAGACACAGATGTCCGGTAGAATCGATTTTAGCAACATGTGCACGATGCACTATTGTCCTAGAAATGGCACCGAGTTGCAAAAGGCGATGTCGCCAAAGTTGTCGACACACACATAATCGTCACGGCAATCGCTCGATGAGTCACAGCGTGCCATACAAAAAGTGCTCTCGTCTTCAAACTTGATGCAAGCAGCTTCATCGGGGCAGCCGTTCACCACACAGGGTTTCTGGGTGCAATAGCCGTCGGGCTGTGTCAGATCGCAGTCTAAGCTAGGTCCGCACTGTGTACTGTTTTCACAAGGGTCTCCCACTTGAGAGGCACATGCGGTGGCCAGAACAACGATAATGATTCCAAATATTTTCACGGCTTCTCTCCTAACACGTGCCGCCAAAGCTCGACAAGGCTTTCGATCTCCAGTGTTTCGGCTCGAGCCATGGGATTGATGTCGACAGCGTTCAAATGTTCGGCTGCATCTTGCCCGGCGACCCGCTTGAGATTGTTGAGCACGGTCTTACGGCGCTGACGAAAAAGCGCGTGAACAAAGTCATTGAAGTCATTGATTTGATCATTCTCAATATTGAATAGCGGCTGTTCCCGGGGCTCAAACGACAGCACGGCCGAATCAACTTTAGGCGGCGGCCGAAATGCGCCCGGCGGCACTTTGACGACCATTTGAACCTTGGCCAGGAGCGATGACAAGACGCTGGGCGGCCCAAATGTTTTACCGCCTGGTCCGGCACGCAATCGTTCGGCGACTTCTCGTTGGAACATAAAAATCATTCGTCGAAAGCGATGACGGTGATTGAGGAGTAAGTGAAAAAGGATGGCTGTGCTTGCGTTGTAGGGAAGATTACCCACGATCACTGCAGGTTGATTGTGGATGAGGGTTTCCCACTCAAAGCGCGCTGCGTCTGCCTGGACCACTTCAAGTTCCGGCATTTTGGTCGCCAAATGAGCAACCATGTCGCGATCGGCCTCGACAGCTCGAAGGTTTTGGACACCCACCTGAGCGGCAAGACGTTTTGTGAGCTGTCCGGTTCCCGGCCCAATTTCTACGACCAACTCACCTTCCCGGGGTGCAGCGGCATTAACGATTGCCTGCAGCACCCGACCGTCATGTAAGAAATGTTGCCCAAAGGATTTCTTGGCTTTCATGAGTCCAGTTCCTTTATTTTGGCTCCTGCGTCCATCGTCAGGACATCATTTTGCCTACCTCGTTGAAGTAGTTGGTAGCCCAGCGCCGCAATCATGGCCGCATTGTCTGAACAATAACGCAGCGGGACCGGGTGAACACGGAGACGCTGTCGTTTTGCCCGTTCAATCATTCGCGAACGTAGTCGGGAATTAGCCGCTACCCCGCCGGCGATAACCACGTCAGCAATGCCCAATTCCTTAGTAGCCCGTAATGTTTTCTTGACCAGCACATGCGTGACGGCCTCTTGAAAGGAGGCGCACAGGTCTTTCAAATCTTGGCCCTCAGGCACTCCGTATTTCTTGAGATGAGTTTTGACTGATGTCTTGAGACCGCTGAAGGAAAAGTCGTTGGGACGGTTTGAGAGCCATGCTCTGGGAAACTCAATGGCCTCTTTGTTACCGTTTTGTGCCAGTTCATCAATGACTCTGCCACCGGGATAGCCCAGGCCCATCATTTTGGCGACCTTGTCGTAGGCTTCGCCTGCAGCGTCGTCCAGGGTTTGGCCCAGGTTTTCAATGCTCACAGGATCATCCACCCGATAGATGGCCGTGTGCCCGCCGCTAACGACGAGCGCTATATGCGGATAGCTGATTTCGGGTGGATTGGGGAAATCAGGGTCGCGTAAGTGAATCGCCGTGATGTGAGCTTGGACGTGATTCACTCCGATTATCGGTTTTTGTGTTGTGTAGGCCAATGCTTTGGCGGTCTGAACTCCCACCATGAGAGCGCCGATCAGGCCGGGTCCCTGCGTAACTGCAATGGCGTCGATGTCGTCCAGTGTACAATGAGCTCGTTCCAGAGCCATGGTCACCATGGGTAATATACCTTCCAGGTGTGCTCGACTGGCCAGTTCAGGGACGACCCCACCGTATTGGCGATGAACGGGCACTTGCGACGAAACAATGGAAGAGAGTACCTGCGTGCCTTTGCGCACCACTGCAGCAGCGGTTTCGTCACAGCTAGTTTCCAGTCCCAAAACGACGTCAATATTGGCGATTGTTGACTTCACTAGACACCTTCTAACTGCTGAATGTGGCAATTGACAAGGCGTGATTTCTGGTGCTAGGGTCCGCCGCAATGAATGGTGATTCATTCATAAGCGAGTAAGTATGCCTGTTCGAAGCCGCTCAACCGATAAACGTGAACGCATTTTGGCCGCTGCCGTTAAGGTCTTTGCAGCCAAGGGTTTTTACTGTGCACGTGTGAGCGATGTGGCTCGTGAAGCCGGCGTTGCCGACGGTACAATTTATCTTTATTTCGAGAGCAAGGAAGACTTACTTCGTGGTTTGTACGAAGAGAACATGGGCAAAATCAACGAAGGTGTACGTGAAATCGTTGATGGCGATGGGCCGGTTCTTCAAAAGGTCTCTCAATTTTTTGAAGCCTGGGCGCGATTTGCCCTGGACGATCCAGATCTGGCTGAGGTACTCACCGTTGAGATCAGGGAGTCAGGCAAATATATGAACGAGTTTGCGGCCCCCTTATTTGGCGAGTTTTTACGCCATTTGGTCTCCTTGATTGATGAAGGTCAAGCGGCCGGCGAATTTCGCACCGACGTATCACCTAAGACGGTTGCTCGGGCTATGTTTGGTGCTATGGATGAGTTGGCACTGGCCTGGGTAATGAGCAAACGTAAATGGAATCTCATGGGCGCGGGCTCTGAGGTTCTGAAAATCTTTTTATTGGGGCTGAAAAACCCCCAACTCGCAACTTCTGATTAACTTTATGTGGAGTAGACTGTGAAGGTTCTGGTTACAACAAAACGGGTGACTGATCCCGAAGCTAATATTAAACTCAAAGCGGACAATACCGGCATTGTCACCGATGGCGTTGAGTACAAACTTAATCCTTTTGACGAAAATGCCGTTGAGGCGGCACTTCAACTTCGCGAAGCCCATGGCGGTGAGGTTGTGGTGATTAGCGTCGGCCCTGAAGAAGCTAAGACCTATATGCGTACTGCGCTGGCCATGGGTGCCGATCGCGGCATCATGGTTGCCGGCGATGACGACAATCTGGACGGAGACCTTGTTGCTCGGATTCTTGCAGAACTCTACAAGCGCGAACAACCCGACATTTTCTTGCTCGGCAAGCAATGCATCGATGGCGACTCCAATCAGGTGGGTCAATTACTGGCTGAGTATCTTGGGCTTCCCCAAGCGTGTTTTGCCTCTGAGCTTGAAATTGGCGACGGAAATGCCACGGTCTCTCGTGAAGTCGACGGTGGTATCGAGGTCATCAACGTAGATTTACCGGCCATTATTACAGCAGACTTGCGCCTGAACGAGCCCCGTTTCTACGGTCTTCCCGGTATCATCAAGGCCCGCAAGAAAGAGATTTTGGATTTCACTCAGGAAGAGCTGGGAGTATCAACTCAAATCAAAGTGGCGACTCAACGCTATGAGCCACCCTCTGAACGCCTGGCCGGCGTGATCGTGGAGAGCGTGTCAGAGCTCGTCGAGAAACTACAGAACGAAGCCAAGGTGCTGTAAGGAGAGTCCAATGAGTGTACTTGTTGTAGCAGAACAGAGTAACGGTACTGTTAAAAAGGCGTCGCTGGCGGCAATCACATTTGCCCGTCAGGTGTCATCCCGAACCGGCACCGGATTTAGTATTGTCCTCCTGGGTGATGGTGCGCAAAACGCGGCCGCCTCAATGACCGCTTATGGCGCGGAGAAAATCTATTCGGTTGAGGATTCTTCTCTGACGAACTATCTGGCAATGCCCTATGCAGCCGCCGTGGCCACCGTGGCCCAGCGCGCCGAATCTCGTTGGGTTGTCATGACCGGAACAACGACCGGCAAGGACATGTTGCCGCGCGTTGCGGTTCGTCTTGACGCCGGATTGGCTTCCGACGTGATTGAAGTTGCCGGTGACGGCGCTGACATCAAGCTTATTCGCCCCATGTGGGCCGGCAACGTTTTGGCCGAAGTTCAAATACTGACCGAGGTCAAATGTGTGACTGTACGTGGTTCCGACTGGGAAAAGGCGTCGCCCTCTGGTGGCGACAGTGCGTTGGTCGTGGTTGATGATGCTGCTCAAGCAGCCGCCGCCGCTTCAGGCACCATGCGTTTTGTGAGATTTGACGTCTCTGGTGGTGATCGTCCCGACCTCACTGAGGCCGATACGGTGGTTTCCGGTGGTCGTGGACTGGGTAGCGAAGAGAAGTTTCATCTGGTGGATCCATTAGCGGATGTACTGGGTGCGGCGGTTGGCGCCACTCGCGCTGCAGTTGATTCCGGCTATGCACCCAATGACTATCAAGTGGGCCAAACAGGCAAAAGCGTGGCACCCAATCTGTACATTGCGGTGGCCATCAGCGGTGCCATTCAGCACCTGGCAGGCATGAAAAACTCCAAGACCATTGTGGCCATCAACAAGGATCCCGAAGCACCTATTTTTCAGGTTGCGGACTACGGCCTGGTGGCTGATGCGTTCCAGGCCGTTCCCGAATTGGTCACAGCCATAGAAGCTATCAAAGGCTAGTCCTCAAAGGCTTTCCCCCATTCGTTTCGCCCGCATCGAGATACAATAGCCATTTCCAGAGTTGACCCTGGAGGGTTCTAAACGTTACCGTTTCGTGATTGCGGAGGCGCCAATGACGTTGAGAACTCGATTTCTATTTACTCTAATTGTCGGACTATTGAGTGTGCTACCGGCCTGTTCAAGCGGTGGTGGCGACACAAAGATTGAGCAATGTAACGGTCCCAAAACACCTGAATGCGATAACTCAAACTTTCTAAATCAGGAGTCTTGTGAAGATGCCGGTCATAAGTGGCATGAGAAATACCTGACTCAAGCGGCCTGTGCAGCGGCCGGCTACAAATGGGTCATTGTAAGCGGTAGTGATGGAGGCTCAACTGCCGACGATGTCGATCAACCCGATATCCCGGTTGTTGAAGTTTGCGAAGATGAGAGCGACGAGAACTTCCTGATTGTTTTTGGTTATCAATACCTTCTTCCCGGGCAGCATGACTTCGACCTGTACCTGACTCGCCCCAGGCAGAAGTATCAGCCCATCAAGCTCACCCAATTTACAAAGGATGAAGAGGGAGTCACCTGTGAGTACGGTTGTGCGGTTGACGACACCTTGAGCTATATTGCTGTGACTACAGGCGCGCCTCATCAAAAGGGTTTCGATTTCAAGACCGGCTTGTTTAATGACTGTCTGCAGGTGTCACTCAATAAGTTTGATGTGCTCAAGGACAACGCCGATTTCAAATTTGCTCAGAACTATATCTATTTTTCAAAACTCAAGAATTGCAACGGCCCCTCCTGCCAATATGAGATTTGGCGATTCAATTTGGAGACCTTTCAGGGGGACCTGTTGGTGCCCTTCTTTCCGCCGGCTGAGGATCCTGACTGGGTGGGCGGGCATTCCACCTACAAAGGCCGTTTCCACGTGAGTCCCGACGGTGAGTCCATTGTTTTCCTGAGTCCCACTATTCGTAGTCAACGTGTCTACTTGTGGACACAGGGCACGCTGCACGAGGTCGACTATCTGTGCCCCAACTTCCAAAATGAAAATTGTACCGGCACCGACAAAATGCTGGAAAAGCCCTTGTCATTCACGTTGACGGTAGAATATCGGCGAGCCATCAGTTTACCGTCAGTCACTGAAAACAAGACAACAGTCTTTGAGTCGGGAGAAATGGCGACCGGATCATTGTCGCTATATTCGGAACCGGTGCCGATACAATTTTCATTTTGGAAGTTGGGGCACAGATAGTCGACCTCGTGCAGCGTGCCCTGTGTCCACAAGTAG
>JYMV01003579.1_pt1 | contig 17037 bp, 14 predicted proteins | sample 338911 | NCBI WGS metagenome assembly JYMV01 (sample SAMN03354496, study PRJNA234377) | hydrothermal vent metagenome | biome: Deep sea; feature: Hydrothermal plumes at the Eastern Lau Spreading Center, Western Pacific Ocean; material: Seawater | place: Tonga | collected 2009 | depth 2000 m m
AAGCGCAGGTAAAGAGTGATAGGATAAGGTGTATTTGAAGACTTCTATCTACTTTTTTATGAATTTTTGACGAATTTTATCAATGAGTTATGCTTAAAAAATTTAAGGGAGACGCCAAGCCTGCAAATGCGAAGAGGTTGCCGATCTGTGGAAATTTCAGAGAAAGCAATTTCTATTTATCTACATACTAATATAGAAGGGACTAATTGATAATCATTATCAATTAGTTATTTTTGGCCGTAATCGAGATAAAATTGCTTTTTTGCTTCAGGGCAGGGCACAAAACTTGAAACGTTTAGGTAAGGTAGAATAGCTGTATTGGTATTAAAAATATCTTACACATCAATAGTTAATCATTCCGTTCAAGTAAACGTATCCATCGGAACCATCCGCAGGTGGAATACTATTAAACACGGGAACTCCATAGGTCACGGCAAAATTGATACCCACGTCACTCTCATTTTTTTTTGGGATCGTTATTTTTAATCCTCCCCCGGCCCCAGTGATGTGCTGGTCAACCTCTGACCCCCGCTTATTGCGTACATAAATCTCGCCATAGTCCAAAAAGGAAACAAAAGAAAGTATCTTCGTTAAGTCTGGCAAGTCACTACGCCCCCTGTTATCCCATGGAAATGGAACCGTATATTCTACCGAAATGTTATATCCCATATCGCCAGAGTATGCGGAGATGGGATATCCACGAACCGTACCCATCCCCCCCACTCCATAAAGGAAAGGGGAAAGTGCACGTGTGTTATTGGTCTGCCCAGTAAATTTCAGTATAAAGTAGCTGTTCAGGAACCTTGTGGCCTGGAGCCGAGTCAAATTGATATTGGTACTAAAAATCTTTCCATGTCCGCCTAATCTTGAAACTAGAGCCCGGCTAGAATCCCCTTCGCGCAAGCCCATCTTAAATTTTAAGTCATAAAAAGTTCTGCCAAGATAAGAGTCTGTGAGGTTGCCTCCAAATCCCAGGTATACTTCGTCAATGTTGTCTTTGGTGGTATTGACCATTCCCGACGCATTTTCAGAATTTTTAATATCATACCCAGTTCGAACCGAAAAACTGGCCTTGCGGGTTTTATGCAATAAGTGGGAAACTTCTAGACCATAGGTGAAAGATTCGCCCCCTGCGTCCAAGTAATGAAGGGAGTCACCCAGTTCATTTTCTGAAAAACCATAAGACAGTTTCATCCGGGTTCCGTAAGCATTTACGGGGAAGGTATAAAAAGGGCTGTAGGAATGTAGTTCCTCATTAGAACGTGTATATCGAGCCGAAAACTGATCTCCTAAAGTAAAAATATTCGCGTAGGTGGCGCTAAATCCAAAACGGACTTCGCCTGTATACTGGGAACCGAAATTATCTGAATCAAAGGAAACGGCATAAGGCTTTGACTCGGTGACTTCCAGGACCAGGTCAGAGGTTCCCGGTAAGGCCCCCGGTTTTAATACCGTTGTGACGTTGACGCCCATCAGTTCATTCAATTCCAGGAGTACGCGTTCCAGAGTCTGCTCTTGAAGCGCCCCCTCTTCCTGGACCATCTTCATTCGTTGTTTAATATTTTCTTTGCTCAGTTTCTTATTTCCCTGGACCAAAACTTTATTGATCCTGCCTTCAGTAATAACCATCTCGACGATACCATCTACAATTTCTTGCTTTGGGATAAACGCACGCGCCAAAAGATATCCTTTGGCAGAGTAAAGAGCTGAAATTTTATTAGCCATGATATTCAAAGTAGTCAAGTCAACATCTCTTCCCTCTCCCAAGTCAACTATGGGCGCTAATATTTCATCACTGATTACCGTGTTGCCGGTAAGCTTTATCTTCCTGACAAAAAATTTTGGACTTGCCTCGGATTCCTTTAGGCTCTCTCTATCGTGTTTGGGCCCACCATTGGTAATTTTTGGAGCTTCGGTCTCTGGGGGAGGCGCAAATGTAGGAGGGGATTGAGGCAGCGATTTCTCAATTATCCCAGACTGACCTTCAAGGGGAATCGTCTGAGCCAATGCCACTTCGGAAGAGAAATGAATAAGCAGGAAACTCGCCGTCATCACAACCGCAATGAGCGCAAGTAACATTCGCCGCCATTCCCTTTGAAACCAGAACATAAAATACATTTAAATGATTTCTCTTTAATTTGTATCTAGTTCTAAACCGGCAGAGCTTTAGATAGGCATTTTACCGGAAGTAAAATTTTTACCCAAGCGCCCGGATTGTATCATTTTATAAGTCAATGGGCTTGCGCTTTATGAGGGGTGGCGACTGTGAAACTTACGGTCTACTGAAAGTTTCTCACAACCGGGGAGACAAACCCCTACCGCATTCTTTTTAATATCTGACTCAACCAATTTTGCCTTTGCTAGATCTGTACTTTTTAGATTTACTACAAGCTTCTAGGTTTTTTCTGGAGTGTTTTACCGAAAAACTTTTCGTAAAGGGTGAGCTTGTCTTTAGCGCAACGAAACCCGACGTCTTTTTTCTTTGAAAGTGGATTGATGTGTTCGCGATAATTTGCTCGGGATTTTAGAGCGACGACCGTCTTGTATTCCTCTTTTGGGAAATGGCCCACTCCAAGATAAGACATCCCTCGAACAACCAGCTGCTTTTTTTCTTTTTCTTTCCATTCATGAGTACTGCTCGGGTAGGGAAGATAATAATCCCACACCCACTCCCAGACATTGCCGATCATGTCATAAGTCCCATAAAAACTGACTCCTTGCGGAAAACTCCCAACTGGTTTCAGTCCGCGACCCTGTTTCTTTTTTGCTGACGGACTCACATTGGCAGAGGAAAACTCAAATTCATTACCCCAGGGATAAATATAATGATCGGGACCGCGGGCCGTTTTTTCCCATTCGGCTTCTGTAGGTAGTCTTTTACCAGCCCACTCGGCATAAGCCGCAGCGTCATAAAAGCTAACGTGGGAAACAGGATGATTCCCTGTCCCATCTGGAAACTTTTCCCCACCCCAGATGCGTGGTGGCTTATAGTCAGTAGCCTGACAGAATATATAATATTGCAGGCGGGTCACTTCGTATTTATCAATATAAAAATCTTTGAGATAAATTTTTAACGAAGGGGACTCATCGGCGTACCATGGTTTATTTAAGCCCACTTTAAGGGCGTGCTGATCGGTATCGACTTTATCGCTTCCCATGGTAAAATTTCCACCGGGCACCAAGACCATTCCCTGAGGCGGGGACTCACACCCGCTTAAAATCATACCGACAAGCATCAAATAAATTATCGTATACCGTTTCATAAAAATTTATTCTAACGACATTACTTGAATCACGTGACAAAAAATAATACGACTTACATTTTTAAATCTGTTCCCATCAAGAACATTGATGTCGATGACCAACTGACTAGTTTCTCTTTGGGTATTCCTACAGCCCCTTTACAAAAATCAATCGAAGAAGTTGGTGTCATACACCCAGTCACACTAGTACCGTTAGGCAACCGTTTTCGAATCGTCTGTGGTCATCGTCGTGTAAAAATAGCTTCACAGCTCAAAACCAACGAAATCCAGGCAAGAATTTTAGATCCTGCGCCGAGTGAAGAATCGATGCTAATGTTAAATCTATCAGAAAATCAATTTCTTCATCAATACAGCGATATTGAAAAAGGATTCATCCTTTCCAAGCTATGTGAAATTAATGTTCCGCAAATTCGTATTATAGAAAAGTATATGCCAATGCTCGGCTTGGAGAAAAGTAAAAAACTATTAGGCGATTATCTCAGTGCCAATCAATTAACAACTGGTCTTAAAACTCTTCTTCATGAAATGAATGTTCCCCTTAGAACCTTTTCAGTATTTTTCAATTGGAGTTCTGAGAGTGCCGAAGCAGCGGAACGTTTTTTTTCTACACTTCGACCTGGAATCAATAAGTGGCGAGATTTGTTGGAGTGGATCGACGAAATTTCCACACGGGATGAAACAACCCCCTCGGATCTTTTTGAGCTACCCGAATTACAATCCACCCTAAATCAAAATGATCTTGCACCCAATGTGCGGTACGACCGTATTCGTCAAATTTTTTATTCCAGACGTTACCCTATTCTTAGCGATTTGAGAATTCGTTTGGCAAGATCCCTTGATGCATTGAAACTGGATGATAAAACAAAAGTTCACGTGCAGGATAGTTTTGAAAGTGACGAAATTCGAATTGAAATGAAGTTCCGTACTCGGGAAGAGTTTGTCAACCAGGTAGAAAAACTGGTCCGCGCCTCCGATTCTGAAGCACTAGACGAGCTGATTCGTATTTTTAAATATCCATGACCAGGGTTTAGTTTTTCAAAGCCCTATAAAATTTGTTGGTTTCAAACGACGGTTGAGCTATTCTTATAAAATAGAAATGCTTACTAACTACCGCGCTTAACGAACTCAATCCGATCTATTTGTATCGTATTAAAGAAAGTTCCTATGAAAAAACTAGGCATGATCAGTTTGGGGTGCCCGAAAAACGCAGTGGATACCGAATTGGTTCTCGGGGATCTGCAAGGGGATGAATACGAAATCACTCCCGATCAGAAAGAAGCTGATGTCATCATTGTCAATACTTGTGGATTCATTGAATCTTCAAAAAAGGAATCCATTGATGCCATCCTTGAAATGGCGGCCCTTAAAACAGAAGGGAAATGTAAAAAGCTCGTGGTGACTGGATGCCTTTCCGAACGATACAGCAACGAACTTCTTAAAGAAATCCCGGAAATAGACCACATGCTGGGTGTCAACCAGTATCCGCGGTTAAAACAGATTTTAAAAGAATCCGATTCCCGGAAAGAAAACACTTCGATAAACCATGTGCACGAACCGGCAGAATATTTTGAATCCTATATGAATCGTGTATTGACGACCCCGTTTTACTCTGCCTATCTTAAACTTGGAGAAGGATGTTCCAATAAGTGCGCCTTCTGTATCATTCCAAAAATTCGTGGGCAGTTTCGAAGCCGTTCCCCTGAATCGATCATCGCCGAAGCCGAACATTTTGCCCAGCATGGGGTCAAAGAGTTCAACTTGATTTCACAGGATACAACCATGTATGGGGTAGACCTTAGAATGAAAAATGGTTTGGTCCAACTTCTAAAATCTCTTTCTAAGATTAACGGGATTGAATGGATGCGTTTGTTCTATTGCTATCCCACTTTCATCAACAGCGAACTAATCGAATACATCGCCTCTGAAGAAAAAGTCTGTAATTATGCTGATGTTCCCCTTCAGCACACCCATGACTTTATGCTCCAACGGATGAAGCGCCAGGAAACAGAGAAGGGTGTCCGCAGTATGATCGATGAACTCCGTATCAAAGTTCCGGGTATCGCTTTGCGCACAACATTTATTACCGGATTTCCAGGAGAAACCGACGAGCATTTTAGGCATCTTCTTGAATTTGTCCGAGAAATTGAGTTTGATCATATCGGTGTGTTTACTTATTTCCATGAGGAAGGGACTACCGCTTTCAACTACCAGGACCTTGTTCCTAATGAAATTGCCGTTTCACGCCGGGATGAGTTAATGAGTGTTCAACAGGAAATTAATAGGAAAAAAAATAAGGCACGAGTTGGTAAAGTTTTGCCCGTGTTGATCGAAGGAGCCGATCCTGAAGAGGAGTACCTAGTAACGGGACGCCTCGCCACCCAAGCTCCCGAAATTGATGGGCAGGTTATCATTGAAGAAAGCGACGTGGAAATCGGACAAATCGTACCTATGCTTATTACCGGATCGACTGACTACGATCTGGTCGCGCGTCAGGTTGAAAAAATGCCAACATAGTTTTTAGGATCATGCGACATGGCCCGGTTTCATTGTGACCAGATCTGGGTACACGTTGTAGATCATTTGCTGTAAAAGTTGCCGTTACCGGAAAGTTTGGTAGCATGGTGGCCCAAGGACACCGAATCTCGTACTAACCCCCTCTTAAATAATCTAGCAGGCTTGGCTAAAATAATCTCTCCAACAGACCAACTTATATAAAGCGCTGAGTCAATTGCTATTAGTCTTGGTCGGCCGACGCAATGATATCTCCTTCGAAATCAACCCGTTTCAATCTACGAATGACGATCTGACTCGATTCAAAAGATTTGGTTAAATCCTTTCAATCAAAGCTTGTCACCTTAAAAACAGTATGTTAATCTGCTGGGCAATCCGCTTTTTGTCGGAAAATTTTTCCGTGAATAGTATTTTATCTCGCACGCAGACGGATCGAACCCAATGGTGGCCGCAAGGTTTTAGGTTCGAAATGATAGCTGCGGTGGACTAACCATTTTTCGTTTAGTAAAGGAGTAGTAATGTCAGAAATTACAATGAAGCAGTTGCTGCAAGCAGGGGTTCATTTTGGTCACCAGACCACTCACTGGAATCCCAAGATGGACAAATACATTTATGGTGCACGAAATGGAATTCATATCATAGATCTTCAGAAAACACTGAAGATGTTCCGCGAGGCTGAGGAATTTATCAGGAAAACTGCCGAGGCCGGGAAAAAGATTCTTTTCGTTGCTACAAAAAGGCAAGCTCAAGAACTTGTCAGTAAAGAAGCCGCGCGGTGTGGCATGTACTTTATGAACCAACGCTGGTTGGGTGGAACGATGACAAACTTTTTAACCATTCGTAAAAGTATTGACCGGTTACTGCAACTGGAAAAAATGGAGGAGGAAACCGCGTTTGAGCATCTGACTAAAAAAGAGGCTCTCGATAAACGAAAAGATATAGCAAAACTCAATAAGTTTTTTGGTGGGATTAAAAACATGCGTGAACTCCCTCACGCCCTTTTCATTATTGATACGCAAAAGGAGCGAATCGCTTTGGCGGAAGCAAGAACTCTTGGGATTAAAACATTTGCCTTGGTTGACACCAATTGTGATCCCGATGGAATTGACTTCCCATTCCCGGGCAATGACGATGCAATCCGATCTATCAAATTGTTTGCAACACGGATTGCAGATATTGCGTTAGAAGGTCAAGAAATTTTCCAAGCCAGCCGGAAAAAAGCAGAAAAACCTGAAGAAGAGAAATCGGAATCTTCTGTAAAGTCTTCTGATGAAGGTGATCAAGGTGAAAAGGTTAACGCAGAAGCCGATCAGAATTCTGAAAATAAAGAAAAAAAGGTTCCGGTCTAATTTCACCTGCTCTTGAAGGCTATGCCACGATAACGTGGACGCCAAACTTTTAAAGTGTTTTTATAAATCAATGGAGAGAAAAGATTATTTTCCCTCTTTGATCTTTAATGCGCCTTGCCGTAGTGGGTCTACGAGGTAGGATCAATCACCTCTTTGCAAAAAGATCACTAAAAAAATATAACCCCGTAAAAATAAGGATAGGAAGAATGGAAATCACGGCTGAAATGGTCAAAAACTTACGCCAGCAATCAGGCGCAGGCATTATGGAATGTAAAAATGCGCTCAAGGAAACCAGTGGCGATATCGAAGAGGCCGTCACCTTCCTTCGCAAAAAAGGACTTGCCAAAGCGGATAAAAAAGCTGACCGGGAGACAAGTGAGGGTACCGTCGGCACTTATATACATCCCGGAAATAAAATTGGAGTCATGGCACAGGTACTCTGCGAAACAGATTTTGTTGCTAACACACCAGATTTTCAGCAGTTATCCAGGGATATTTGTATGCATATTGCCGCCTCCAAACCGAGGTTTGTTTCCCGTGACGAAGTAACGGAGGATGTACTGGAAAAGGAAAAAGAAATCTACGCGGCCCAAGCAAGAGATTCCGGTAAACCGGAAAAAATAATTGATAAAATTGTTTTAGGAAAGATGGACAAGTTTTATGAAGAGAACTGTCTTCTGGAGCAAAAATTTATTAAAGATTCGGAATACACGATTCAAGAGTTGATCAAGCAAAGCATAGCAACCTTGGGTGAGAATATACTGGTTGGCAATTTTTGCAGATTTGAAATTGGGAATTAAAACATGAGCAAGTCGGTCTACAAGCGAGTTCTTCTGAAATTGAGCGGGGAAAGCCTGGCTGAACAAGACGGTGGGTTTGGTATTGATGTTAAGGCCATTAAAAACCTTGCCAAGGAAGTTCTTGATGGGAAAAACTTGGGTGTTGAGATGGCTATTGTCATCGGTGGCGGTAATATCTTTCGCGGGGCTACTGCCAGTAACCTAGGAATGGAACGGGTCACAGGAGATTATATGGGTATGCTTGCAACGATCATTAACGCACTAGCATTGCAACATGCCTTGGAGGATGTCGGCGTACAAACTCGTGTGCAAACAGCGATCGAGATACCCCAGGTTGCAGAAACATATATACGACGAAGAGCAATCCGCCACTTAGAAAAGGGTCGAGTGGTAATTTTTGCTGCCGGTACCGGGAACCCATATTTTACAACCGATACCGCCGCATCCTTAAGAGCCGTAGAAATAGGGGCGGATGTTATTTTTAAAGCAACCAAGGTGGATGGAGTTTATTCTGCCGATCCTATGGAAGACGATTCCGCAGTAAAGTTTAGTCAGTTGAGCTACTTGGAAATCTTAAAAAAGGGTCTGCAGGTCATGGACTCAACCTCGGTATCATTATGCATGGATAATAAACTACCGATGATTATTTTTAATGTTCGAGAGAAAAGCAGTATTAAAAAAGTTCTGATGGGTGAAAAAATTGGAACCCTAGTAGGAGTAAATTCGTAAATGGAAAGCTTATTCAAAGATTGTGAACGAAAAATGAAAATTTCTCTGGATCATTTACGTCAGGAGGTTTCCAAGTTACGAACGGGAAGTGCTAACGGAGCTATGCTGGAAGACATCAAGATAGACTATTATGGAAATCCGACACCGCTGAATCAAGTCGCAACATTGGGTGTTCCAGACAGCCAAACCGTCACAGTTCAGCCTTATGATGTTTCAATTCTTAAGGATATTGAAAAAGCAATTTCAGCATCCGATCTTGGCCTTCCCCCAAATAATGACGGCAAAATCATTCGGCTGAATATTCCACCACTTACAGGAGAAAGGCGTCAGCAATTGGTTAAAATCGTGAAGAAGTACGTGGAAGAAAGTAAGGTGGCTATTCGTAACGTGCGGCGTGATTTTAACGACAAGTTAAAAACCATGGAAAAAAATCATGAGGTTTCTGAAGATGATGGGAAAAAGGGATTGGAAAAACTGCAGAAAATAACAGACGAATACATTAAGGAAGCCGCAAAGCTCTCCGAAACCAAAGAAAAAGAAATCCTCAATGTCTGATAATTGTCCTATAATAATTACCTTAGGTTGTTGTCCTCAAAGGGCATCTAACGACCCAAACTAGAAGCTTGAAGTGCTTTCGAACTCGATGGACGAATCTAGATTAATCCTTAAAATCTCATAACCACATTTATTCCGATGGATCTTTCCTCGATAAGCTCACCATTACTTGAAAAACTGGATCTGACTCAAATGCCTCGGCATATCGCTGTGATCATGGACGGCAATGGGCGCTGGGCGAAGAAAAAATTGCTTCCGAGGATACAAGGTCATTGGGAAGGGGTAAAAACAGTGGATCGTATCGTTTCTTTGTGTCGTAAACTCGATATTGAAGCCCTCACGCTGTACTCCTTCTCAGATGAAAATTGGAAGCGCCCTCCTGTTGAAATTAATACTCTGATGAAAATCCTAGACCATTACCTGAATAAAGAACTGGAACGAATGAAAAATGAAAATATTCGTTTTCATACGATAGGTCAAGTCGAGGAACTGCCACTTGAGATTCAGAAACTTCTCGCGCACGCAAAGAATTACACAAGTGACTGTGACGGCATGACGCTTACCTTGGCCCTGAGTTATGGGGGACGCCAGGAAATTTTAAAATCGGTTCAGCAAATAGCAAACAAGGTGCGTACCGGTGAATTACGTGTGGAAGACATTGACTATTCCGTTTTTGAAAGTTTTCTACAAACCAACTCTCTCCCAGAACCAGATCTATTGATAAGAACCAGCGGTGAAATGCGAATCAGTAATTTTCTTTTGTACCAGATCGCTTATACCGAACTACATTACACCAAAGTACTGTGGCCCGAATTTAAAGAAGAAGATTTGCTTCGTGCAATCATTGATTTTCAAAAACGTGAACGAAGGTTTGGTATGACCCAAGAACAGATTATAAAAGCGTAATTACTATTTTTTTAAAAACCAAATTTTACCCACATAGATTAAGGTTAGGATAATCATTGGAACGATTGTTAACGAGTATTGTTGCTGTTCCCATTGTTGCGGGAATCGTATATTACGGTTCTCCTACATTATTTCTGTTTTTTGTAGCGGCTGTTATCCTGATGGGAGTCCATGAATACTTTACTATCATTAACCGGATAGGTATTGGTGGGTTCCGCATCCCGGGCATGGCCTTGAGTTTACTGCTTCTCCTTAGTTTTCATTTTAATGGAAATTTTATGATGGAGTGGGGACCGGTCGCAGGTGTGACTCTTTTTGCAGCGTGGTTTCTTCAGGAAGATAACGTTAAAGTCGCTATAGATCAGATTTCGTTTACCCTTTTTGGAATTCTTTATATCGCGGGTCTTGGTGGATACTACCTTCTTATCCGAGATCTTGAGGATGGTAGAAACCTAGTCTTTTTCCTGCTTCTCATTGTGTGGCTAGGCGACATTGTAGCGTACTACTGGGGAAAATATTTTGGTAAAAAACCTATAGCGCCTCTTGTGAGCCCAAATAAAACCGTGGAGGGTGCCATTGCCGGTCTTGCGGGAAGTCTGGCAGCCGGATTTATTGCCGAATATTGGTTTTTAGGTCATATAGCGATGGTACATTGTTTACTTGTTGCTCTTCTTTGCGGTACCATCGGGCAGTTCGGTGATCTTGCGGAGTCTTTATTGAAGCGCTATGCGAATATTAAAGATTCCGGGAATGTTCTTCCTGGTCATGGTGGAGTTTTGGATCGTATCGATAGTCTATTATTTGCAGGACCTGCGTTTTATTGTTATCTAAAACTCGTACTTTAATCGGTTTTCTTCATCTAACACAAGCTAAAATAAGTTAGTGCTTGGAAAGTGGTTCAAAGGTTTGGTATCTGCTTATGAAAACGATTTCCATTTTAGGGTCCACCGGATCCATTGGTGTCAATACTCTCAACGTTGTGCGGCAAAACCGAGACCGGTTTGCAGTTGCAGCTATGGTCGCCGGCAATAATATTGGGCTTTTTGCCGAGCAGGTTAAAGAATTTAAACCCTCTCTCGTTTCTATTTTCAATCCTTCCAGGGTTAGCGAACTTAAAGAATTACTTCAAGGTGAAGATGTGGAAATTCTTTGTGGTGAAGAAGGTTCCATTAAAGTTGCTACCCACCCCGACATATCGCTGGTAGTCTCTGCCATCGTCGGCAGTGCCGGGCTGGTACCTTCCTTGGCTGCTATTCAATCGAGTAAGGACCTGGCTCTTGCCAATAAAGAAACTTTGGTAGTTGCCGGGGAACTGATACTTCGTGAGGCAAAAAATAAGGTTAACCTTATCCCGATCGATAGTGAGCACAGTGCTATTCTTCAGGCGCTTAACGGAGAAAAAAAAGAACGTATTAAAAAAATCATTCTTACAGGATCCGGTGGACCATTCCGCACCTTCGCCAAAGAACAAATGGCAAGTGTGACCGTCAAAGAAGCGCTCAATCATCCCAACTGGACAATGGGAGCAAAAATAACGATCGATTCTGCAACGATGATGAATAAGGGACTGGAGTACATTGAGGCGAAATGGTTATTCGGACTCGATACTCCCGTCGAAATCATTGTTCATCCGCAAAGCATCGTCCATTCGATGATTGAATTTGTTGACACTTCTATCATGGCCCAGCTGGGTCTACCTGATATGCGAGTTCCCATTGCATATGCTTTGACTTTTCCTGAGCGAATGGAGTGCGCATTACCGACTTTAGATCTTGCGGCGATAAAACAACTGACCTTTGAAGAGCCGGATTATGAAAAGTTCCCCTGCATCAAGTTGGCCCAGGACTCGCTGGAGGCAGGTCACAGTATGCCGGCAGTACTCAATGCCGCAAACGAAGTTGCCGTGCAAGCTTTTCTTGATGAAGAGATTTCTTTCAAAGAGATTGCCGAAACAATCCGAATGGCGATGAACAATCACAAGCCCCATAACATAGATTCACTTGAAGACGTGCAATCTGCAGACCGTTGGGCACGCGACGAAGTAAAGAGACTGATCACCGTAACAACGCATTGACCTTCAAAAATTCATTCAGCTATGTACAGAATAGGGAACGGATACGATGTTCACCGATTGGTCAAGGGACGTAAACTCATTCTTGGGGGTGTGGACATCCCACATAGCCTTGGGCTTGATGGGCATTCCGATGCTGATGTCCTGTGCCACGCGCTGTGTGATTCACTTCTAGGTGCTTCCGGTGCGGGTGATCTTGGAAAATATTTTCCCGACACGGATAATAAATGGAAAGGCGTCTCGAGTTTAGTGTTGTTGGAAAAATCTGGAGAACTGGTTACCGAACGCGGTTATGAAATTGCCAATATTGATACTACTATTGTTGCGCAACAACCAAAACTTGGCCCGCATATTGAGTCGATGATTACGAATATCGCGGAAACTCTTAAAATCAATTCGCACCAAGTTAACATCAAGGCAACCACCACCGAGTGTCTTGGATTCGCAGGTCGGGAAGAGGGTATCGCCGCTTACGCTGTCGCTCTTCTTCAGTCCAAATAGCTACTGAAAGCAACCCTTTTAACCTAAACTTCTTAACTAATTTTGTCCGCGCATGTGTTTTTGTGAGACAAAAAATTAAGAATCTCAAACTCCCATTTTCGTCGACTGATATAAAATAAATTTATTCTGAAAAATAATCCGTTTAAAACATGAAAAAAATAATCTGTGTTTTACTGGGTGCATTGATATTAGCTGTCTATTGGAAAGTTCAATATCACGAGTTTATCAACTATGACGATGGCCGTTATATAACAGAGAACAAACATGTAAACTCGAGTTTTTCTAAAGAAAATTTTATTTGGGCGTTCACCCATTCACATTCCGCCAATTGGCACCCAGTTACTTGGTTGTCTCACATTCTTGACGTTCAGCTTTATGGGTTAAATCCGAAAGGTCACCATCTAACCAGCCTGACACTTCATATAGCGAACTCACTACTTTTATTTTTAGTCTTTGCACGAATGACGGGAGCAATTTGGAAAAGCTTATTTGTTGCCTCCCTGTTTGCTTTTCATCCGATCAATATTGAGTCTGTTGCATGGGCAGCAGAACGTAAAAACGTCTTGAGCGCCTTTTTCTGGTTATTGACGATGTGGGCTTATATTCGCTATGTCCAGAAAAGAAATTTAGCTAGATATAGTATGGTTTTTCTATTTTTCGCGCTTGGCTTAATGTCGAAACCCATGCTGGTAACCTTACCATTTGTTTTGCTATTGCTTGATTATTGGCCCTTAAAGCGTTTTGAAATTGCACGTGATCAAAGAATTATCTCAGGTGATACGGGAAATCAAATTGAAAACAAAAAGAAACTTTTAAATTTGGTTTTTGAAAAAATTCCACTGGTAGTTTTGGTAGTTGGTTCATGCATCGTTACATTATTAGCGCAAAAATCGTGGGGGGCCGTTGTATCTTTTGAAATTGTTCCATTAACAACACGTGTTAGTAATGCACTGATTTCATATTTCGAGTACTTAGAAAAAATGGTGTGGCCTACAAACTTTTCCGTTTTTTATCCTTACCCTACCGATGAATTATTTATCTGGAAGAATCTGATGAGTGGATTGATTTTAACGGGTACCACAATAATGGCATTGCGGCTAATCAGAAAGGCTCCTTATCTTGCCGTTGGTTGGTTTTGGTATCTGGGGACCTTAATACCTGTTATTGGATTGGTGCAGGTTGGACAGCAAGCGATGGCCGACCGATATGCATATATCCCACTTGTTGGAATATTTATCATCATCGCATGGGGTCTGCCAGAGCTTTTAAAAAATTTCCCTTTTAGAAAGAAGCTGTTGTCTGTTTTAACGGGAATATTTTTTTCTGTACTAATGACATTAACCTGGATTCAGCTGCAATACTGGGAAAACAGCGTAAAACTTTTTGAACATGCCATTGAGGTGACTGATAAAAAATATCCAAGTTTTGTTGCGGTGTACAATAATCTTGGTGTCGTTCTGAATGAACAAATGAAGTTTAAGGAGGCCACGGTTCATCTAAAAAACGCGGTCAAACTTCAACCCAACTATGCTGAAGCACATAACAATCTCGGCAACTCTTTAAGCGGGTTAAATCGTTTTAGGGAAGCTGATATTCACTATAAAGAAGCGATAAGACTTAAACCTAACTATCCTGAAGCGTATAACAATCTTGCTAATTCTCTAAGTAAAAAGTTCAATCTCGAGGAGGCTATTAGCTACTATGAAAAAGCTGTCCAACTAAAACCAGAATATTCCGAGGCACATTTTAATCTTGGAGTCACGTTAAATAAATGGAATCACTCTGAGCAGGCCATCGGTCATCTAGAAGAAGCAATAAGACTTAATCCAAATTTTTCCGAAGCGCATATAGCCCTTGGAAATATTCTATTCCTAAAAAACAACTTTAAAACAGCTTTATATCATTTCGAGACAACCCTCAAAATGGATCCTAATAATGCCATCGCTCATAACAGTCTTGGAAGTGTTTTAGGACAACAAGGAAGTTTTGAGCAAGCCATTGCGCACTTCAATACCGCAATAAAAATAAACCCCGATTATGCAGAGGCCCACCTTAACTTAGGGTTAGCATTCTCAGTCCTGGGGCAGGATGAAAAAGCAATTCATCATTTTAAAATTTCGGATAGCATAAGGGTAAAAAATGGCTCATGGAATAACGCTAAAAAATATATAAAAAGTGCATCAATAATCGACGATCTTCCAAATATTCATTCAGGTGACGAAGGATACTCTTTTTATATTGCCGGGCACACACATGGAAAATCAGGAGTTAAATCTAACGGTTTATATGGTCCTTTCACTGAAAAGTTTCATATGATTAATGAATATCAGCCAATGAAATTTGGTTTCTTACTTGGCGATGTTGTGAAAAATGCTTCTCATGAAGCATGGCGGTTAGTAAAAAAAGATTTGGCTTCTCTTAATCCTAAAATAAAAAATATTGTCGTTCCAGGAAACCACGATGTCGGAATAGGGGCGTCCAACAGCAAACGTGACATTTTTCTTCAGCAATTCGGTAAGACATTTTTTTCATTTAAGCACGAAAAAGATCTTTTTATAATACTTGATGCGAATATTAACCAATGGAACATTTCAGGAGAGCAACTCCAGTTCCTGAAACGGTCTTTGCCCAATAAAAAAGACGTCATAAATAATATTTTTATATTTTCTCATCAATTAATATGGCAAGACACCAGCAAACCTGAATTTAAAAAAATAAAACCAAACAGCTTTGAAGGTCGTTCTAAAAACTTGAATTTTTGGGATGAGGTATTCCCTTTGCTTTCTGATCTTGACAATGATATTTATTTTTTTTCTGGAGACATAGGAGCTGCCCCAAATGGCAGTGAATTATTCTACACGCAGTATTCAGGTGTAACATTTGTGGCCACCGGGATGGGTGGAGGAGTGAGAGATAACTTCTTAATCGTTTCTGTAATAAAAGGCGCCGTTCAAATATTTTTTGTTCCCTTAAAGCAACGTTCACCCTGAACCTCCAACCTAAAAATTACAGGGTAAATCCTATCAATTCTTTGGGCAACCACTCGAGAGAAAATATTTTTTTGCGATATTGGGATGTAATTTCCTTATTCGCGATTCTTTTAATCATAACGAAATTGAGATTTCCTTTTCTGGAAGTTCCTCTCGAGCGCGATGAGGGTGCCTATGCCTACATAGCTCAATTACTGTTAAAGAATATCCCTCCTTATACCGAGGCGTATTCGCTTTACTTCCCGGGAATTTTTATAATCTACGCATTAACTTTTCTTATACTCGGTCAAACTATTTTTGCAATTCACTTTTGCTTGCTGATCGCTAATTTGGTCACCATTATTATTATTTTTTTGATCGGAAAAAAACTTTTTGATCCTTTAACAGGGATTATCTCTGGAGCAACCTTCGGTCTACTCGGATTAAACCCCCATGCTCAAGGCTTATTTTCACACGGTGAACCCTTTACCATGCTTTTTATATGCTCTGGGGTTTATATTTTATTACTCGGTTTTGGTTCTAAAAAAAAATTGCTACTTATGTTGAGTGGGGTATTTTTTGGATTAGGGTTATTAGTTAAACAAAATGTTTTGGTTTTCGTCGGATTTCCAATCATTTATTTGTGTTGGGAGTTTTTCAAAAATTCTTATCAAAGTAGAAATTTTTGGCGTGATGGATTACTTTTTTTCATATTTGGTTATTTTATACCGTTAGCTATTTTCTGGGTTTTCTGTTTGATAACAGGATCGTATGCCCAAATGTTTTTTTGGACTTTTATCATGCCATCAGAAATGATGGCCCCCATTTCAATAACGAGGATCATTGAGCAATTTAAAATCCTATCTATCCCTATCATTAAATCATCCCCACTATTTTTCGGGGTAGCGGTTGTAGGTCTTCTAAGTATTTTGTGGGACAAAAAATCACGACCCGCAACCACTTTTATAATACTGTTTTGGGCTTTTTCTTTTTTCACCATGTGCGTAGCTTTTTATCTTCGTCCGCATTATTTTTTATATCTTTTTCCTGCCACCGCTCTCTTAACCGGAGTTGGGTTCTATTCAATTAATGGGCTTATCAAAAAAACACCCTTAATAAAAATTAACCGGTTAACTATTATTGGACTTGCTGTACTATTTTTTTCTTATTCAGTACTAGACCAAAGGAAGTTTTTATTTCAAACAAATCCAGAAATGGTCTCCCGGACTATATATGGAGGCAACCCATTTCCAGAGTCACTTGTCATTGCTGATTATGTCAAGGAACACAGTACCCCAGCGGATAAAATCGCTATCTTAGGATCTGAACCACAAATATTATTTTATGCAGATAGAATTTCAGCATCCAAGCATATACTCACAT
>JYMV01032793.1_pt1 | contig 17037 bp, 15 predicted proteins | sample 338911 | NCBI WGS metagenome assembly JYMV01 (sample SAMN03354496, study PRJNA234377) | hydrothermal vent metagenome | biome: Deep sea; feature: Hydrothermal plumes at the Eastern Lau Spreading Center, Western Pacific Ocean; material: Seawater | place: Tonga | collected 2009 | depth 2000 m m
GGAAAAATTCAACGGCACCAAACATGTTTCCATGATCGGTAACAGCACAGGACTCAAAACCATTTTTTTTGAGTGCAGTAACCAAATCTTTGATACGGATTGCTCCCTCAAGCAGAGAATATTGCGTGTGAAGATGAAGGTGGGTGAACATAATTGTGAATTGTTTTTAGAAGAGTAGTCAAGATGCATCTTACATGAAATAATTTTTGCGGGCAAGATTCTTATGAGTATGTTGATTGAAATTTTGTTCTAAAACCGGCTGAATTCATTTCAGCAGATTTACGATTAATCCCAGCAATCTGAGACAGCATTACGGTTTTTGAGTTGTCAACTCAGCCTGTTTGATGTACCCTGTTGCACAGACTTGAATTGAAATTAATACTAAAAATCACTAGTGTCCCATTAAGTTGTCGAATAAATTCAGTTGGATAGGCATTGCGGGCTCAACTGGTTTGATTTCTGAAAAGTCAAGTAGTTGAATTAACCGCATATTTTCAAAAACGCTAACACTCATAACCTGTAGAATATTGTACAGAGATTTATCCAAATGTAATCGATTTTTGATAATTGCGACCAACAAATAAACTGAAAAATCGATCCAGATTTGCGTTTTGATAGCATTTTCTGTAGTCCCGTAAAAAGTTTTTATACGCAAGTGTTGCTTAATCCACTTAAAAAATAGTTCAAACTGCCAATTGAAATTTCAAGTCGATGACAGTCGTTTATATCATATTATTTTGATTTATCAGTTAGTTATTGGAAATATTAAAATTTTCTTGGGACACTAGTGACTAAAAATAATAAATTTTTTCCTATTTTATGATAAGACATAATTACTGATGTTAGATTACTCACGACCAGACAATCTTGAAGATGCACTACTAACGTTGTCTGAGCAACCTTGTACTTTGCTGGCGGGTGGAACGGATTTTTATCCGGCCAGGGTTGGAAAGAAGATTACTGAAAATGTTCTCGATTTAAGCGGAATCCGCGGACTGCGCTCCATTCAGGAAACAGAGGAAGGCTTTTTACTTGGTGCACTGACCACATGGACGGATATAGTTGATTCTGATCTGCCGTCTGCATTCGATGGACTGAAGCAAGCCGCAATAACAATCGGCGGTATTCAAACTCAAAACGCAGGAACACTTTGCGGAAATATCTGTAATGCTTCGCCTGCGGCAGATGCTGTTCCGAATTTAATGACGCTTGATGCTGAAGTGAAGTTGAAATCTCTGCGGGAATCAAGATCACTTCCTCTGGAAGAATTTATTCTTGGGAACCGTAAAACCGCCAGGAAAGCTGATGAATTTGTTAGTGGAATATTCATTCCTCGTCCTGGTGAAAACGCAGTCGGTAATTTTGAGAAATTGGGAACACGCAGCTATCTCGTCATTTCAATTGTGATGGTAGGAGTGGTAGTAGAATTGAATGAACAGGATGAGGTTATGGAACTAAAAGTTGCAGTTGGTGCATGCTCACCTGTAGCAAAACGGCTCAGGTTGCTCGAAGAAGATGTGGTTGGACAAAAGCTAAATTCAATAGAAATACAACCCCGACATTTGGAATCACTGCAGCCGATAGATGATATTCGTGCTTCTGCTTCTTTTCGAAAGATCGTGACTCCGGAACTTTTAAAGCGCGCTATTCAGGGAGTGAAACAGAAATGAAGAATACCGAAAAAACCTCAGTTTCATTTATATTGAATGATGCTCCACAAACCATTTCCGTCAATCCTCTGAGCCGTTTTTCCGAAGTCCTCCGCGAGGATTTGGGATTGACTGGAACCAAAGTCGGCTGCGATGCCGGCGACTGTGGAGCATGTACAATCCAAATTGACGGAGAACAACGTTATGCGTGTTTGACAGCCGTTGCCCAACTTGAAGGCCGCAATGTCCGAACAGTGGAGGGGCTTTCAAAGAATGGGAAACTGACACCTCTTCAACAAGCGTTTCTTGATGAAGGTGCAGCACAGTGCGGAATCTGCACTCCCGGAATGTTGATGGCGGCACAATCGCTGTTGGATCACACACCGAAACCCTCGGAACCTCAGGTTCTAGACGCATTAGGCGGCGTGTTGTGCCGCTGTACAGGATACACTAAAATAGTTCAGGCTGTACTCAAAGCCGGACAATCTTCATCTTCTCAATCTACTCCTGAAATCAATAATCAGAAATCCGTCGGTACCCGGATGGAGAAAGTTGACGGGTACAAAAAAATTACGGGTGAAGAAATTTTTGGTGCAGATCAGGCTCCGGAAGATGCACTTTGGCTCAGGGCTGTACGCTCCCCGCATCCACGCGCAAAATTCACACACGCCGATCCTGAAAAAGTACTGCAGAATTATCCCGGATTGGTCAGGGTTTTGACTGCAGACGACGTACCTGGAAACAATGGTTTTGGAATTTACCCCCATATTAAAGATCAACCCGTTTTAGCTAAAGATCATGTGCGCTTCAGGGGAGAAGCCGTGCTTGCTCTCGTTGGCGACCGGGAAAGTGTAGAATCTGTGTCAGATGATGATTTGGGTTTGAGATGGGAACCACTGGAGGCAGTCCGTGGCTGGGAGGGAGCACTATCCGGAAAATTGGAACCTGTCCAGGCCCAAATTCCGGATAACGTTTTGGCCAGGGGTTTTCTGAAAAAAAGTGATGTCGAAATAGCTTTTGCAGAAGCAGATTTTGTAGTAGAAGGACAATGGACTACTTCGGCAGTAGAACATGGTTACATTGAACCCGAAGCAGGATATGCCCGTAAGATTGGCCAACGCCTGGAGATATTTGTCTGTACACAAACACCTTACATGGACCGTGCGGAAGTGGCCCAGGTTATGGGAGTTGATCCGGAACAGATTCGAATTATTCCATCTGCAGTCGGAGGAGGATTTGGAGGAAAATTGGACCTTTCTCTGCAACCTCTGGTGGCTCTTGCAGCCTGGATCCTGGAAAGGCCGGTGCGTTGTATTTACACGCGTCCGGAATCACTTGCTTCTAGTACAAAAAGACATCCGGTTCGGATGAGCGCCAAAGCCGGCTGTACCGGTGACGGTAAGTTGACCGCTTTTGAATATCATGGTGATTTCAATACCGGTGCCTATGCTTCATGGGGACCGACGGTTGCGGACCGTGTTCCGATTCACTGCAGTGGACCTTATTTAATACCGAACGTATTGGCGGAAACACGCGCTCTGCTCACCAACGAATCTCCTTCCGGAGCTTTCAGGGGATTTGGAGTGCCACAGGGAGCTATTGCCCATGAAGCTTTGATGGACGAACTTGCAGAAAAGACTGCAATTGACCCGCTTGCGTTCAGGATCAGGAACGCACTCCGCAAAGGTGACAAAACCGCAACCGGACAGAAGCTTGAAAACAGCGTCGGCCAGGTGGAATGCCTGGAAGCTCTTCAGGGACGCTGGAGAAAATGGCGCGCAGATGCAGAGATATTTAATAAAAATTCTAACCATATCAGGCGTGGAGTCGGTTGCGGAAGTGTCTGGTATGGCTGCGGAAATACATCATTGTCAAATCCATCGACAATGAAAGTTGGTATAAATGCAGATGGAAAAGTGACTTTGTATAATGGGGTAATGGATATCGGTCAAGGTGCAAATACGATCATGGTGCAGATTTGTGCTGATGCCCTGGGTCTTCCCGCATCTCAGTTTGAATTTGTAATGGGTGATACGGACCTGACTGCAGATGCAGGAAAAACTTCTGCATCAAGACAAACCTTTGTCTCCGGAAAAGCTGTACAACTTGCCGGAGAAGAATTGCGGGCACAAATTATTCGTCTTGCAGAAGCATCCGAAAACGCAAGTCTGCGCCTTGAACAAACCGACGATTCCGCTGGAGGCAAACTCATTGTAGAAGACGATATCGGCAGTCATGAAATAGTTCTTTCAGATATTCTGCCTCTGAAGGGAGGTGATGTGCTCACCGGAGAAGGTACCTTCGATCCGCCAACTACAACTCTTGATGAAAATCGACAGGGGAATCCATATGCGACTTACGGATTTGGGGCGCACATTACCGAAGTGGAAGTAGATACTTTATTGGGCACAACCAAAGTACTGCGATTGGCAGCCGCACATGACGTTGGTAAAACCATCAATCCGACACAGGTTGAAGGACAAATCCACGGCGGAATCGCCCAGGGTTTGGGAATGGCTTTGATGGAGGAATATGTACAAACGGTCAGTGAAAATCTGCACGATTACCTGATGCCGACAGTGGGAGATATGCCTGAAATTGAAGTGATCCTGATTGAAGATCCGGAACCTTTGGGACCATACGGTGCTAAAGGAATTGGTGAGCATGCCCTGATTCCAACTGCACCCGCCATCCTAGGTGCTATCAAACATGCCGCCGGCGTTTCAATCCGTCATCTTCCGGCCACACCGGACCGGGTGTTTGCAGCTCTCCAGGAAGCTGGTAATAAATAATGAGCAATTCTGAACAAAAAAACACAACTGCAGAAAAAGTTAACTGTGACGCCTGTCCGATTCTGTGCAGAATCAGTCCCGGAAAAACGGGGTCTTGCGACCGCTACGGCAACGTTGATGGTAAGCTGAAAAGGATGGATCCCGTGATTTTCACGCAAAAGGCCGTCGACGGGAATGAAGCGCTTGTTCCATTTGGAGAACAAACGCAGGAATGGGATGGTTCTTTACTCGCAAATGACGTTCCAGTGAATCCGGAAAGCATTTTTCCTACTGCTGTCGGTGCCGGAACAACCTATCCGGATTACAAGCCTGCTCCTTTTATCATCGGCAGCAGGCATAAGGATGTTGACATGGTGACAGTGGTCACGGAGGGGATTTTCAGTTACTGCAGCTATAAAATTAAAATCGATACCGACCGCTACGTTGGTCCGGAACAGGCGACTGTCCGTTGTCAAGGAGAAGCAGTAGGACACGTAATGACTGCGGAATACGGTTCGCAGATGCTCTCGCTTGGTGGAGTACATCACCTGACTGGAGGCAGCAAGCAGGAAGGTCGTGTGACTTGCCAAATGATGATGGATCTGGGGAACAAAAATGCAGTGGAACTGGAAGTGGAAGAAGGATCCAAATTGGTTGTCCAGGCCGGAGCCGCTCCGGTCATCGACGGTAATCAGGAGGAAAGAATGCGCGTCGGCTGCGGTTCAGCAGCGATTGGGATTTTTGCACAGCAGTGGTTTGGACACGTGGACGAAGTGATTGTGGTGGATGAGCATATCACCGGAATGCTTTCAGAACATCAGGCCGGACGTTTTTTGGGCATGGAACCTTCCGGAATTCGTGTTCGCGGCCGACGCTCCACTCCCGGCAGATATTTTCAGGTCGCCAATCCGGGACACGGCTGGGGTGGAACGGATGTATCTGATCCTCTTGAAATCATCGAACGCATCAAAACGGGTGTCGCTTTTCCCGGATTGAGACTGCTGATGGTCAGCACAACAGGAGAGGACGCGGCCTACTTTGTTCTGGATGAAGATTTGAAACCCTGCGTACAACCAATTCCGGAAGTACTGCAAAAAGTGGTGGATCGGATTGGTGAAAACTGTGAACCCGCGCTCAGCAGCGTACTGTTCATGGCCGGAGCAGGAGGCAGTTTGAGGGCTGGAGTTACCGAAAATCCGGTGCGCCTGACGCGCTCTGTTCGGAGATTGCTCACGCGGACGACCTGCGGCGGCGCTCCCGCCTATATCTGGCCCGGCGGTGGGATCACAGTAATGGTTGATGTGACAAAAATGCCTGAAAATTCTTTCGGCAGCGTGCCCACTCCTGCCATTGTCGCGCCCATTGAATTCACCATGAAACTCAAAGACTATGAACTTTTGGGAGGACACATGGCTCAGGTGCGTCGACTTGAAGACATGACACAGGAGCGGGAAGCCAGAATCTCAAATTGGAACGAGGACAATCCCTGGCCTTTCGCTTAATACGGATCATGAACTTTTGAAGAGAACAACACAGGAGAAAATGAACAGGAAACCAACCCATCCGGGGAAGATAATTAAGGAAGATTATTTGCTTCCACTTGCAATCAGCATTACGGAAATGGCCGCAATTCTTGGAGTTTCCAGAAAGACAGTCTCCAAGAAAACCAATGAGCGGGGAGTCATTACGCCGGATATGGCCTTACGCCTCTCCAGTGCATTGGATACCTCACCGGAGCTATGGCTGAATTTGCAAAAGTCATATGATCTTTGGGAAGCAGAACATGCCTCCAATGCCTGGCGAATTGTCAAGCCTCTCTCTCCGAAGTTATTACATGCAAGTGGTTAAAGTTAGAAAAATTGTAAACAAAATCCTTAAGCAAATTTCCGATCTGGAGAATGAAATCGAATTGGAGGTTCAAGGACGCTCACTTGTTTTGAAAGCAACGGAACGCCCCCGTGCTCACTGGGAAGAGGCTTTTGCAAAAGGTGAAAACACCGATTTTGATGTGGAGCATCAAGAATGGACAACCTTCACTATCGATTTTGATGAGGAAGAGTGGAAGTGGGAGTAGCTCGACCCACGTCTTCGCAGAAGATTCCTGTCTCTGGAAAAATTAATCGCTGATGGCAGACAATCGTTTACATTTGCAGCATGGACCGATAGATATCATTGCCCATGTTGATGCACCGGAAGAAGTGCGTAAGCGTTTATATTCGACTGCGTCCCACAGATTTAGTACGGTCCTGGAGGAACTGGTTGCGGAAATGGATTTGCTAAAGCAGCCCTGGAGTGCAGACCTACCGGATTCTAAGGGCGGCATTGCTCAAAAAATGTGTTTCGCAGTGAGAGGTTCCGATATTTTTGTGACTCCAATGGCCGCAGTGGCCGGGGCAGTGGCGGATGAGATGCTGGAAACAATGCTTTTTGAAGCGCAAAAACCGGATTCTTGTGTTGAACATATCCACAGAATGTATGTCAATAACGGAGGTGACATTGCATTCTGGTTAAATACCGGAGAATCATTTTCCATTGGAGTTGTCGATAATCCGGGAATACCTGAGCTGAATGCAAGGGTCAGCCTGGCTTACGAAAGTCCGGTACGGGGAATCGCAACTTCCGGCTGGCGCGGACGTTCTTTGAGTTTGGGGATTGCTGATGCTGTAACAGTGCTGGCCGGTTCCGCCGCGACTGCAGATGCTGCCGCCACTCTGATCGCAAATGATGTGAACGTCGATTATCCAGGAATTTTAAAACGTCCTGCTTATGAAGTAAAGGATGAGAGTGATTTGGGTATGCTTCCGGTCACAGTTGATGTTCCTCCATTACCCGTTGATCAAATTTCTCGGGAATTTTATTCGGACCGGAAAAATAGAAGCTGCTTATCTTTCACTGCAGAAGCAAACACTTGTTGTTGAAAACAATCTAAAAAAGGAATCAAATGAATGATTTGATCAAAGTCAGAAAAATCGTAACACACATCGAAAATATCTACCATGAAGGCGGCCCGGCTCACACGGAGCCAATCAAAAAAGGAGCAATCATGATTGTTCTGGAAAACCCGTATGCAGGAAGTTATGTTGAAGACATCACACCGATGATGGAAGCCTTAAAACCAATTGGACTTGATGCGGCCAACCAACTCATCGAATTACTTGGAGGAGCAGATCAAATTCAAAGTTACGGAAAGGGCTCAATTGTCGGAGAAGCCGGAGAACTGGAACACGGCGCACTCTGGCATGTTCCGGGAGGATATGGCATGCGTGAGGCATTGGGCGGTGCGCTGGCCATCGTCCCTTCTGCCAAGAAAGTCGGCGGCATCGGCTGTCGGATGGATATTCCCATCACACACATCAATGCCTCTTATGTGCGCAGTCATTTTGACGCAATGGAAGTTTACGTACAGGACGCGCCAAGAGCAAATGAAATTATTTATGGACTGATCATGACAACCGGAGGACGTACACATGCACGTGTAGGCGGATTGGAAGCCGAGCAGATTTCAGCAAATGACGGATTACGTTGAGAGATTAAAAAACGATTGTCCTTTCCTGAGTTTTTGGGTGGCCTTCGAATCGACTTCATTTTGCGGATTCAGCACAACACCAAAGCGTTCCTGCGCTTCTTGAGGAGTGTAGTAGCCTCTTTGGACATCGTGCCGTACAAGATCCGGATTTCGGAGAAATGGATTTTCGTAACCACCGCCTCCGGGCGTTGATACCCGAATTGTATCTCCTGTCTGAACGAGAATATTTTGATCTTTTGACAAGTGTGCAGGAATATAGGGTTCCCCGTTTTGTTCAACTTGGACAAAATTTACGCCGCCGTCTTTGCCTCCCAAAACGCCTTGAGGACCAAAGCGTCCGTGATCCATTACCATTGATACTTTTGCATTTCCTCTACGGAGTTTAATTTTATAATTTACTCCAAATCCGCCGCGCTGCTTTCCGGCACCTCCGGAACCTTCGTGTAAAGAGTATTCTTCAAATAAGACTGGATAAAACTGTTCCATAACTTCCACCGGTGTTGTCTTGGAAATGCCAATGGTTGAACAACCGTTGGAAAGCCCATCGCCTCTAGAGTTGCCTCCATAACCACCGCCGCTGATAACATACATCACATAGTTGCGTTTGTGCTTTGGGTCGAAACCTCCGATACAGAGATTGCCACTGGTTCCTGCAGGCGCTGCAAAAAGTTGCTCCGGTATTGCTTTAACCAGCGCACTAAACACAGCTTCTGCAATGCGCTGACTGACTTCCGCAGCACATCCGGACACCGGCCGCGGATATTTTGCGTATAAAAATGTGCCTTCCGGATCCTTGATATGCAGGGGTTCAAAGGTGCCGGCGTTTAGTGGAACCTCCGGAAAAATGTGTTTGATGGCCAGGTAAACAGAGGATTTTGTTGTGGCAATAACGCTGTTCATCGGTCCCAAACAAGGTGGGCTGGAACCGGACATGTCGAAATAAAGTTCAGTACCTTCTTTACGGATCTTCATCTCAATCCGCAAAGGTTCATTGACCACGCCGTCAGAATCCACAAAACCCTCTCCTTCATAAAGGCCGTCTGGAATTTCCTGAATTCGCGCCCGCATCTGTTGTGCAGCACGGCTTTTTAATTCTTTGATCGAGCTTGTTACAGTTTCAGCACCATATCGGTCGAGGAGTTCCGTAAAGCGTTTTTCACCTAAAGTCAGTGCTGCAGCCTGGGCCTTGATGTCGCCGATTCGCTGGTCGGCAATGCGGATATTGGAAAGTACAATCGACAGAATTTCCTCGTCCAGTACACCGGCTTTGTAAAGTTTTACCGGAGGCAGACGCAGTCCTTCCTGTTCCACTTCTGTCGCATTTGCTGAAAATCCACCCGGAACTGCTCCTCCGGTATCGGGCCAGTGTCCGGTATTGGCCAGCCAGGCAAACAGTTTTCCCTGGTAAAAAAACGGTTTTACAAAGCGCACATCCATCAAATGCGTTCCGCCGAGATAGGGGTCGTTGACGATATAAACATCTCCGGCCTGTAAATCCTTGGCCCGTTCAATCACGCATTGAGTTCCGAACTGCATTGTTCCGACAAAAACCGGCAATCCCAATTCACCCTGCGCAATCAATTCACCGTTGGCTTTGTCATAAATTCCGTCAGAACGATCCAGTGCCTCGGAAATCACCGGACTGAAAGCGGAACGTACGAAGGCCAAATCCATTTCGTTGCATACCTGCTCCAATCCGCTTTGAATTACGGTTAAAGTAATGGGGTCAAGATTTTTCATTGTGTTTCTTTCTTGAATTTTACAGGATTACATAATTAGAGTGAAATGATCAGATTACCATCCAAATCCACTTCCACCTTATTATCAGGTTCTACGATAATAGTTGTGTCTAACTGTTCAATGATAGCCGGACCTTTGAAACTTGCCTTTAGTGAAAGAGACTCCCTTTTGTAAATTGGGGTTTCTTTCCAGCCGGATTCAAACCAGACTTGACGGATTCCGGTTTTACAATCTTCAATCTTCGCTTTTTGTTCTGTTACCGAAATCAGGGACGTCAAGGGAACCGGTCTGCGGCGTCCAATGACAGCAGTGTGCAGATTAACCAAAACCGCACGAATTTCGGGAAGCTCAACTTCGAATCGATTCCAGTAGGCTTTTTCAAATGCAGTCTGCAATGATTCCCGAGTTAGTTTTGTATTCTGTACCGGAAAGTTTAGTATGTGCGTTTGTCCCTGAAACTGCATATCAACATCGTGAATGATGATCAATTCCTCAATCTCAACTCCCTCTGACTCAATGATTGTTTTACCAGCTTCAATTTGAGCAGTAAAGATTGTATCAACTTGATCCATCTCCGCCAGCGCTAAGGGCACATTGATGGAGTTCACATAATCATGTCTTACATCCGCAACCACGCAGCCAACTGCATTGGTGATTCCGGGTCGCATTGGTACCAGGACTTTTGGAATACCCAATTCCTTTGCCAAAGCGACAGCGTGAAGGGGGCCGGCCCCACCGAAAGCAAACAACGCAAAATCACGGGGATCATGGCCTCTCGCCAGCGAAACCAACCGCAGCGCACCTGCCATATTCATGTTGGCAATCTGCACAATCGCTGCTGCAGTTGCTTCTGCATCCTCCAATCCAAGCTGTGCTCCAACCTGCTCCTGCATCAGTTCACGCACCGTTTCCAGTGAAACCGGATTATCTACTGAAAGCAAGGCATCCGGATTCAATCGTCCGAGAACGAGGTTCGCGTCCGTAATGGTTGGTTTTTGGCCGCCGCGTCCGTAACAAATCGGTCCGGGCTGTGCACCCGCGCTTTCCGGACCAACCTGCAGTAATCCAGCGTCATTGACCCAGGCCAGACTTCCTCCACCGGCACCGATTGTATGGACGTCAACCATTGGAACATGGATTGGCATGGCGTATTCAATTTCAAGTTCAGAAGTAACCTGGGGAATTCCGTTGACGATCAATCCAACATCACAACTGGTTCCACCCATATCATAAGTCACGACGCGGTCAAATCCGGATTTCGAAGCAGTATATGCGGCAGCCATCACTCCGGAAGCGGGACCGGACATCACTGTTTTTACCGCGTCTGTTGAAACAATTCCGGAAGAAACCGTACCACCGTTTCCCTGCATTACCAGCAAATCTCTGGAATATCCTCCTTCTTTAAGTTTTTGCTGTAAGCGTTCAATATAACGATGCAGTACCGGCTGAATGGCGGCGTTGATTGCTGCAGTCGTTCCACGCTCATATTCACGAAATTCTGAAACCAATGCACTTCCACAGGTTATAAACTGGTTTGGCCAAAGTTCTTTTACGATCTCTTCTGTTTTACGTTCATGAATATCATTTTTGTAGGAATGAAGAAAATGGATAATTACTGCTTCTACTCCGGATTCAAGCAGTTGCTCCACAGCTTTCCGGACATCTGCTTCGTTCAGCTCTTCTACAATTTCTCCGTCGCAGTCAACCCTCTCTCTAACTTCAAGACGCAATTCTCTAGGAATGATGCACTCAAAACTTCCTGTCATCCCGTAAGGTTTGGGACGGGTACGTCGTCCCAGTTCCAGAACATCACGAAAGCCCTGAGTTGTAATTAAGCCCACACGGCTGATTTTACGTTCAAGCAAAGCATTGGTTGTTATGGTCGTACCATGGATGACGGTATTCAAAGTCTCCATAGTCGCACCGGCAGATTCGAGCGCCTGCATTACACCAAATGCTTGATTTTCTGGAGTACTAGGAACTTTGGCGATTTTAACGCTTTCTGTTTCTGTGTCAAAAAGAACGAGGTCCGTAAATGTCCCTCCTACATCTACACCAACTATTTGAGTCATTAGTAATCTGTTTAGTGAAAATCTAATTTTTTATGTTTTATCACAAACACATAGAGTATTGTGAATGGTCATTCTTTAAAAAAAATCGATCATCAACTAACCACAGGAGTGGAAAGCAACCACAGTCCAAAAACCGTATAACCTATCATCAACACTGTTGCCGGAACTTGTCCCAACAAGGTTTTGTTCCAGGATACTGCTGCATGCAGTTGAAGCAAATGAGAGACAATTACCGCTCCAATATGAACCAGTACAATCCCGGAGATCTGCATGTACCAGATCAAAACCGCAGATTCATAATTTGCCAGATGAGATGAAGATACAACCCAATTTGCAGTTCCAAAAATGTTCCAACCTACTCCAAATGGATCCGAGAGTGCAATTAAAGCATACTGAATATCAACAATAAATGTCGGTAAATAATGTGCAAAGTGATAGCCGAAAGCAATAGGAATCATGGAAAATATAAAACTACCACTATGCTGAACATCCGGATTCAACCATGATGCAAGTTTTTGAGTGATATAAAAAGCAGCTGAAAATACAAGAAATGTAGCAAACAGTCCTAAGGTGTTTGGCCAAATCATTTCCGTACGACCGGGAAACTCCAGCGGGTTTATTTCTACCAGCGACATCCACCAGAAAGTTTTTGAAAAGCCATCAAATGAAACCGTTGAAAGTACAAGTATGACAAAGGCAACTCCACCGGAAGGTAGCGGTTCAGACCGAAGCAATCCTGCACAAGGCCAACGGACTGCTATTCTCCTCAAGCTATTGTTGGATACTGATGATTTTAGATAAAACGGAGAAAGCCAGCTAACCATGCGGAAAAATACAGAAAAGGCTTCTCCGGTTTGCAACCAGTATTTCCCACCAAATAATATTATTCCAAAAATTGTCACCAGAAAATACAGCAAAATCATTTTTGCCAATAAAGTTGGATCCATTGGCGAAGGATGGATCAATTCAAACCACGCAAAACCAAAAAATATGATGGCTGCAGGCCAATAGTTCCAGCGGTTTGATTTTCCTGAGGGTCGTTTTTCGAAATTTCGTGTTCCAAAAAAAAGTGAGATCAGTTTCTGCATGGCGAGCCAGGGGCTGATTTTACCCCAAATATTACCAAACAGTGCGGTTAGCATCGTAAACCCAATCCACCAAATCACCCAGACGGTCAACGGCAACAGATTCAGCTTTGGGTCCCGATTCCCTGTGAAACCAATCCACACTAATATCAGTAGTGTCAGCAATGAGAGCAGACTCAGCCAATAATTTGGCTGAACTTCACTTTCAGAGTTTTGCGAAATAAGATACTGTCCGGATAAAGGCTTGCGAAACACAAATATCATTGCCGCAAAAGTAAGTGCAACAACTGCTGCTCCACCCACTATGTATAATTGTGTGGGCAGAAGCATTACATGTCCACGAGTGCCGGCATGTGCAAAGCTAAGTTGTGGAATTATGAGGGCTACAGCTGCTGGTAAAAAACGTGTGGACATTTTGAGCAGTCTCTTTTGGATACTTCAATGAGGAGCTACAATCAAGTAACTCGGGCTTTTACACCAACATACCTGGCCAGAGGCTCCGGATTTGCGGTAAGTGCCAGAGGGTCAAATTCTTCTCTAATAAATCCATTTTCCATAAAAACTATCCGATCAGAAACACTTAAAGTACCTTCAATTTTCTGTTCAACCAGCAGTACTCCAACTTTTTCGGTTTTAAGTTTTTCAATAGTTTTAAAGATCGTTGCAATCATACTTGGCATCAAGCCTTCACTTGGCTCATCCATCAGCAGAAACTTAGGTTGAAGGCACAAAGCTCTGGCAGTTGCCACCATCTGTTGTTCGCCGCCGCTTAAAGTTCCAGATTTTTGTTTCATCCGGGTTTTCAAAACAGGAAATAATGAAAGAACCCAATCTAAAACATCCATGGAACTTTCCCTCACTAGAAGTCCCATTTTCAGGTTTTCTTCAACAGTTAGCTCTGAAAATAAACGCCGTCCCTGGGGAACATAACCAATTCCGTTTTTTGGAATTTGATGCCAATGAAATGCTGCCGGAATTAACTTCTACCAGTCCCATAATACTTTTTAACAGAGTTGATTTTCCGGCTCCGTTACGTCCCAGAAGTCCTAAAACTTCGCCATCTTTTACTTCAAGAGAAACATCGTTAAGAACTTGTACCTGAGCATACCTGCTGGAAATTCTGTCAATTTTTAGCATCAGCTTCCCAAATAAGAGGCTTGGACATCATGGTTATTTTCAATTTCTGCTGGAGTTCCTTCAGCCAGAATTGAACCGTTATCCATGACAGTGACGTGTTCAGCCAAATTGAAAACAACTTCCATATTATGTTCAATCAACAGCACATTCACAGTTTTTGAAATCTCTCGGATCAGCTGAGTCAGGTTTTCGATTTCAGCTTCGGCCAGGCCCTGAGTTGGTTCATCCAAAATCAATAATTTCGGGCCGGCAGCCAGACCCATGGCAACCTCCAATAACTTTTGATGGCCGTAAGGTAAAGTTCCCGCAATTTGTGTTTCAACACCTTCGAGTCCGACTTTTTTTAGATATTTTGCCACCTCTTGTTCAATATCAGTTTCACTGACCATGCTCCACTTTCCCAGCAGCATCTTTCCTTCGGACTGAGATCTCAAAGTTCTTTGTACGGAAAGAGCAACATTCTCATAGCAATTTAAATTACTAAAAACACTGGTTACCTGAAATGTATAAACAATTCCGGATTGAACTCGTTTTGCCGAAGACAGACCTGTAATGTCTTTACCTTTGAATGAGATTCGTCCGGAAGACGGAGCAGTCCGTCCGCAAATCAGGCTGACAAGTGTTGTTTTTCCGGCTCCATTAGGACCGATGATGGCGTGAATACGTCCTTGATTGAGATTAAAATTTACATCATCAACTGCAACCAAGCCTCCATACTGCCTGGTCAACCCGTGCGTACTCAGTAATTCTATGGCAGCCATTTTAACCATTTTTGTCTAAGAGTTCCCATAATCCCCAAAGGAAACCAGATGATCATCAAAATCAATACCACACCCACCACAAGCTGGTAGTTGCTGGTAATTCCACTGATAAAATCAATCAAATAAAATATAATTCCGGTTCCAAGAAATGGACCGATGACCGTACCTGCTCCACCGAGCAGCGTCCAGAGAAGCGGTGATATAGAGTGATGTATTTCCGCAAATGTTGTACCGACGTAAGTAAACAGCAAGGCATGCATGGCTCCTGCAATTCCGGATAAAGTCCCGGAAAGAACGAGGGCAAATAATTTATAGTAAAATACGTTGTAACCTAAAAGCTGCGTCCGGGATTCATTTTCACGAATTGCAATCAAGATCCTTCCCACTGGAGATAGCATGATCAAGGTTGTAATCAATAAGTAACAGGACAATAAAATAAGCGCAAAATTGTAGCGGATGTCGGGATTGCTGAATAGATATTCCCTGTTAAAAATAACTAATTTTCCTAGATATTTTGCAAGTGAAAACCCATCCTGCCCAAAAGTGAATTCATTGAAATACAAAATTGCCAAGTAGAATGTTTGACCAAACATCAGGGTTACTATCAAAAAAGAAACTCCACTAGTTCTGAGTGCAAACAGACCGCACAGCACTGAAATCAACAGTGCAAAAGCAGCCCCCAAAAGCAGTCCGCCCAAGGGCGAAAGTCCTAGATAATAAATGCCTAAACCTGCTGCATACATTCCGGATGAAAAAAACATGGCATGTCCGAGACTCATCAAACCTGTGTAGCCCAACAAAAAGTTATAGCCGATTGCATATGAAGCCAGAACCATGATTTTGGAAACACTGCTGTGGTGATAAGTTGGCAGGATGAACTGCAGTAGAAAGAGCAGCAGCAATATGCCGCCCTGAAAGAATAGTGAGTAGATCAAGGATTTTTTTCTCATGCCGTTTCCTCCCCGTAAATCCCGCTTGGCTTTAATACCAGGACCATCGCCACAAACAAAGTTGCCAGCATTTTGGCCAATGTCGGTTCATAAAAAACCGAGATAATACCGTCACTGATGCCGATTATAAATGCCGCTACAATCGTTCCGCGGATGCTACCCAAACCTCCAATAATAACCACAATGAAGGAAAGAAGCAGTGGCTCCAATCCCATCAGGTGATCTGCCTGCCGAATTGGAACTATGAGAACTCCAGCTAGAGCGGCCAGACCTCCACCAAGGGCAAATACGGATGCATAAATTTTTTGAGTGGGAACACCGTATGTTTTTGCAATTTCAAAATCCTGTTGAGTTGCACGCATATAAAGTCCAAGTTTACTGCGTTTCATCAAGATCCAAACTCCTAACAAACAAAATGCTGACATGCCAGCCACAATCAGTTTATAACCGGAATAGCCGAACCATGGAAACTGGATGCGGAAATACAAGGGTGCTTCAACTGCTCTCGCTTCAGGACCAAAAACCATCAGTGTAACTGACTGAATCACATATAGCACGCCGATGGTGGCCACAATCGTACTTTCCGGGTGATACTTAACTTTGCGCAGGATGAAACGATCTGAAAAAATAGCAATACTTCCGACTAAGGCAGGGGCAACCACGAGAGCAAGCAAAAAACCCCAAAGCGGATCATTGGTCAAATCGAAGGCAAACCATGAGAAAACGGCCCCCAACATGAAAAATTCGCCATGTGCGATATTGACGATACGCATAACGCCAAAAACCAATGACAAACCTAATGCAATCAGCGCTAAAACAAAGGCCGTAACGGTTCCATCCAAAAGAGCCAAAAAAAGCAAAGGTCCGTTTTCGTTAAACCAGGAAATCACAATTTAGGAGGAGATAAGAAAGGCATTAAGGTATAAAGGCACCAAGATTCTGTGCTCACTCAGTGACTTGATACCTGACTGTGAAAATTATGAATACAATGTAGGCACTAAGGCACTAAGATTTTGTGCGCACACAGTGTGACTCAGTGCCTTGATTGATTAGAGAGACTGCTTTGTGTAATCAGTTTCCGGTTCGTAGATACCGTCAGCAATCGCCGTTCTGTGAACCACGTTTAATTTTCCGTTTTTCACTTGTGAAACAAATTGCTGGCCATAACACTGATGTGTTTTGCCACTGAAGGCCTTTGCACCTTGAGGATGAGCAATTCCCTCGTTGAAACCAGTAAAACCTTCCATGGTTTCAATCAAAGTTCCATAATCTTTTTTGCTCTTGTAACCACTTTGTTCAACAGCTTCTTTGATGGCAAAGAGAGTTTCCCAGCACCCAAACATATG
>JYMV01006213.1_pt1 | contig 17028 bp, 10 predicted proteins | sample 338911 | NCBI WGS metagenome assembly JYMV01 (sample SAMN03354496, study PRJNA234377) | hydrothermal vent metagenome | biome: Deep sea; feature: Hydrothermal plumes at the Eastern Lau Spreading Center, Western Pacific Ocean; material: Seawater | place: Tonga | collected 2009 | depth 2000 m m
ACATAATGGTTTTCTGTAGTCTTTTGTATTATATTAACTTTATTCCCTATCATGTCGTAAAGAAATAATTCATATAAACCTTGTTCATTATTGGGGAAGACCAGCTTAGCACTTTTGTTGAAAGGGTTGGGGTAGATTATTAAATTATCATTACTAATCTTTTCTTCAATCTCTGCAGCAGCAGCCACTTCTATATATCCCATTTGAACCAACGTGTCACTCCCCTGGCCATTCGTAACGGCCAAAGTCACATCAAAAGAACCCGGCGTATTATAGGCTATTCCTGTTGGGTGTTGGTCCGTAGAAGCTCCTGGGACACCATTATTAAATGTCCAAGACCAAGAAGTAGGGTTATTAGCAGATAAGTCTGTAAAGTCTGTACTGTTACCAGCTGTTATGGATGTAGGGCTAGCTGTAAAATTTGCAATGGGGGTTTGTGCCGAACTAGAATTAACAGTTATTGTTCCAAATTGTGTTTTATAATGATCCCACTTTGAACAATTATAATCATATACCCCTGATGTATTAAATGTAAAACTATAATTCCACGGCGCCCCTTGTCCGGTACCTAAAGCGTAAGAAAAATATTCTGGGTTAGCGGGAAAAGAATCTATCTCTCCATTTATATTATGGGTACCCTGGATACAGTCCCACTTTACAATATCCCCTTCATCAATGATGAGAAATTGAGGATCAAAATATGGTGTAGTATTCATATTACCACCCACGGTTACAGTCCAAGTTGTTTGTGCAAATGTCAGCATTCCTGAAAAAAATATTATGAAGAGAAATAGTGTTTTATACATCTTGTATTTTTGTTGGTTAAGAAACAAATATAACTAATTATTGATTCCTAATCCAGCAGGCTCAAACCTTAGATCCACCCTTTTATATAATAACGTATAAGTGCAGCAGTACACAATATGTGATTATGGCTTCTGACTTCGTTCTTTTTTAAAAACATTCCTAACTTTAAAAACACAATCCAGTAATAGTGCTTTACTATAAGGCATAATTTTAAATTAAATATGAATTCAGAATTGCAATGAAAACAACATTGATTTTATTGTTTTTATTTTGGAGTGCGATGCCCAAAGCTCAAGACCTGAAAAGAAACATGCGCTTTGAGCTTACCTATAACAATAAAATCATCGCGCTTGGCGAGAATCATTTTTCAAAAGTCAATAATGATAGCATACTACTGGAAACGGTTAAATTTTATCTCTCCAACCTTAATTTCTACTTAGATGGCCAAACTGTAGGCTCCTTGAACAAAAAGCACATGCTCGTTGATTTTAGAGATGCCAATTCAACATGCTGGGATTTGCCAGATAATCATGGTCAGGTATTTAATGAGATTAGATTTCAGCTTGGCGTTGATAGTACCACAAATGTTTCTGGTGCAATGGGTGGGGACCTCGACCCCATCAAAGGCATGTACTGGACATGGAACAGTGGCTATATCAACTTTAAGATGGAAGGGAGAAGTAACTTATGCCCAGCTAGAAATAATCTTTTCCAATTTCACATTGGTGGTTATGCGGAGCCCTTCAAAACAATACAAAATATCCAGCTAAATGTAAATGATCAAAAAGAGATTGTAATTGCTGTAGCTATCGATAATTTATTGGATAAGATCAACCTAACGGAAACTTATGAAGTGATGTCTCCAGGCAAAAAGGCAGTAGCAATAGCAGAATTATTGCCCAGCATATTTAAAATATTGAGATGAAATTAAAGCATTATTCAATTTTAATATGTGGATCTCTAAGTATGGCATTATATGTATCATCAATCGATTTTAAATATCCGAAGTATTTCCCAAGTATTGAATACAATACAGCTAATAATACACCTTCTGCAGAAAAGGTTAAACTAGGCAGAGCATTATTCTATGATCCAATCTTGTCAAAGGACAAGACCATTTCATGTGCTTCCTGTCACTCACCTTATAATGCCTTTGCCCATACCGATCACGATTTAAGCCATGGCATCAATGACCAAATTGGAACACGCAATGCCCCTGCATTATTTAATCTGGCATGGCAAAAGTCATTTATGTGGGATGGGGCAATTAACCACCTGGACATGCAAGCTTTGTTTCCAATTACACATCCTAAAGAGATGGGCGAAACCATTGAAAAGGTATTGGATAAATTGAGAAACAGCAATATCTATCCAAAACTATTTTTAAATGCATTCAAAGACAGTATAATAGAAACTGAAAAATTATTAAAGGCTTTATCTCTCTTTCAATTGACCTTAATTTCATCCAATTCCAAATACGACAAAGTTCAAAAAGGCTTAGAACAATTTAGCGTTCAAGAGAAAAAGGGGCATGCATTATTTCTTAAAAACTGCAATTCCTGTCATACCGAACCATTATTTTCCAATTATAATTTTGCCAACAATGGATTGCCTATGGACTCTACTTTAAATGACTATGGGAGGTGGGGCATCACACATCAAAGTAAGGATAGTTTACTTTTTAAAACTCCATCTCTTAGAAATTTAAGCTTTACATCTCCCTATATGCATGACGGAAGATTTAAAACCTTAAACCAGGTATTAAACCACTATATAAAAGGAATTGAAAAGAGCGAGACCTTGTCTAAAGATTTAAAATCCAATATTCTCCTAACCAGCAATGAAAGAGCAGATATAATTGCGTTTTTACTTACCCTTAATGACAAAGATTTTATATTTGACCACAAACATCAATTTCCCAGAGACCTTTTATTAAAGCCTGAAGATTGAGCCAATTTTTATTAAGAATTTACTATATTAGGAATGTTGAAAATAAAATTTAAAAGAACTAATTTATCATTCTTTACGAATAGCAGAATAATCTATTAAACTCATATTATGAATAAACTCGTGCTTTTATTCGGATTGTTATTCCATACAATACATACAAATGCTCAGGGGCCTGCTATTACCTCATGGTTACAGAATACTACCACTACAGGCAGCTACTATACATCCAGCTCAACTGCCATAAGTAACGGCATCCTTGTCAATTGCCAAAAAGTAGAATACTCCAATGACTATGTATACGTTTCTGCCACCGGAATTCCTGCCTACCCCACTGGCCCTTTTCAAGATGGAAACCCTTCTCAAGCTGAAGACCAAAGTAAAATCTTTAAATTCCCGCTGAATCCACAGCAAAACACCGGCACCCCTACTTCTACAACGATGGGAAACATTGGAGTTTTTATCAATGGTGTTGCATTATTTGATTATCGTGATGGAGTAGCATGGAACAACAATACAGGTGCGTTGTGTGGGGGCCCAGGAAATCCTTCATGTCCCGGACCTCCTGGAACGATGGATTGGAATAGGGATGCCATACCCGCAGAAATGGATGGCTTTGACTGCTCAAAAGGACACCCTGCTATGGGAAACTATCATCACCACCAAAACCCATCTGCATTTAAATTAGATCTAAATGTGGTATCAACAATATGCAATATTTATGATGCAGATGGCTTGTATAGCTTAGACAGCACACAGCATTCACCACTGATTGGTTTCGCCTACGATGGCTTTCCTATTTATGGGGGCTATGGCTATAAAAACGAGGATGGAACAGGGGGTGTTGCACGAATAAAATCAGGATATCAATTACAAAGCATAACCACCAGAACAAATGGGCCTGCTGTAAACTCCACTTATTTCCTTGGGTATTTCAGGGAAGATTATGAATTCATTACCCACCCTGGAGAAGAAGACTATTTAGATGAACACAATGGAAGGACATGTAATACGCCAGAATACCCAAATGGCACTTATGCCTACTTTGCTACGATAGACGAAAACTGGAATTCAGCTTATCCCTACGCTGTTGGCCCTGCCTTTTATGGCGTTTGGTCAGATGCCTCTGTAAACTCTGTTACCGAGTCTACCACCGTTTACGTGCCCACTCCTTGCGTTGATCCTGTAGCTGCCTTCAGTTATTCGTCTACTGGATTGAATTCATCCTTTTCCAATTCAAGCCAAATAACTGGTACTGCATCTTATGCCTGGGACTTTGGCGATTTAAGTGGAAGCTCATCCTCCTCGAATCCAGCATACCTATATGCTATGACAGGCACATATGATGTTTGCTTAATCGTAGTTGATGACTGTGGCAGTGACACCATTTGCCAGACATTAACAGTTACGGATTCCACCTCAGGTACCGGAACTTCCAAAAAAGACATTGCCATGCTGGATATCGAGATATTCCCAAATCCCACAATTGACTTGATTGCTATCCAGGTTGGCACTTTGGTTAAAACAAATCTTCGTATTGATTTAATTGATTTAAGTGGAAAGGTTATTAAGAGCACCCGAATAAATCAAGGAAGCACCATTGCTTATTTTGATGTACAGGCTGTATATGAAGGTGCTTATTTTATAAAGGTGTCAAATGCGCATACAAGCTTTACTAAAAAGGTTATTATAACCAGAGAATAAATTCGCATAACTATAAGGCCAGAAACATTTTATCTATAATAGTTTCTTTATATTCATACTAAAAAGGAGGTTCATCTTCCTCAAGATCTATATTCCGTGCTACTGGTTTCTGCATCTTAGCAGCAAAAGCCTGATATCGCTGGTGGTTCTCCTCATTTTCCGTATACAGATAACCCATTTTATTTAACTTAGCAATAATCGCTGCTTTATTATCAAGATAACGATCCAGCACGTTATTATTTGTCAACCAAGGTTCCAGAGAGCCATCATCCATAATCCATTTTAGCAATTGCTTCTCTTTACATAATTCACCAATAAGCTTAATAATTTGTTTTTCATTTCTGGTTAGAGGACAAAATTCCTGCTGGTTTGCAAAAAGTGATAACTGCCCAGTCTTTAAAAAATAGTTTTGTTCCTTCTCATTTTTAATTTTAGTCAATTTATTTAGTTTAGAAATTTTTACCAAATCCGTTGCTCGGAATTAATTTTTCGATAGTTGATAGTTTAACATCCGTAATATGTCTTTCTCCCCAATAATCTATTAGGTTTGCTAATAAGGGATTGCCTCTATGGGGCCCGGGATTTGGCCAATTTAAAGCATCTTCTACACTTTGTTTGATCAAAGGGATATCTGATATTACTTTATTGCCGCTAACACTTACTTTATTTCCAAAGAGTTTAAATTCCATAACCAAGAGAGCTCTCAAATCATTCCTTTAATTTATATAGGATTTAGCTTGCAAGACCAATAAATTGCTTCGCAAGGTATTTACGAAGCAACCTGTTTTTGTTAAAAACTGCCGTACCACTTAATAAAAAAACAGCTTCTATACAATCGCTTAAAGATACTTTTAATTTTTAGCATTCCTTGCTAATTATTTTAGCAAAACAGAAACACCTAAATGACTATTGGACAAAGAAAACAAAAATAAGATCGTTGTTATAACAGGCCCTTGTGCTTGTATTTTGAATTATTATAGGGGTTGGGATTGATATAGCGTAGTGACAACTCAAAACCACCTTTTCCGCCTGTAGCCTCTTTTAATGATGAAGTAGTTAGGTCGTAACTAAAGCCAACCGAATAACTGGCCATCTCAAAGATCAAAGTAGGAATAAGTGCATCACCAAGACGATAATATGAACCTGCATATAGAGCTGTTTCCTTGAGTAAACCTGTGTGTTTTGACTGCTCTTTCAAAGTATACCTAAGTAATCCGCCAAAATTAATTTCTTTTAAGGGGCCCTGACTTAAGTAAAGTACTGATGGGGTTAAACCAAGATTAGTTCCTTTAATGCCAATGGAGGCGTTTGCATGGACCACGATTTGCATATGCAAGTCTTCCTCATCAAACAGTTGTGCTGGTTGATTTAAATGATAAAGAGCGATTCCAGCGTTAGCTCTAAGCTGATCATTTGATGACATATTGGTTTCGCTGCTTGAATAGGACCATGATAGTCCTGCAGAGAAGTCTCCATAACTATAATTCTCGTAATTAATACTCGAACCTGTTCCTGCTTGATAGCCTATATTCTCTTCATATTCTGCCCCCCACTGCAAGGCTTCTGCATCAATACTTCGCTGAGCAAATCCGCCCTGGATTCCCGCAGAAATGTTCTGCTTTTGGTTGATCATAATAACACTTGATACAGAAATATTGACTTGTGTGGTATTGAGCCTGGTGTCTCCTGCTTCATCCTTGAAAGCCATTAAGCCAACCCCAAGATATTTCCTGTTGAGTTTCTTTCTCAAAATAGCGGCATCATAAGCAAGGCCATATGTTTTAAATGGAGCTATTCCTGCCCACTGATCTCTAAAGATCAACATCCCCCTATGATCTCCAGGAAACACACCAGTCAGTGCCGGATTTACCATTAATGGAACACGATAAAATTGAGAGAAATGCACATCCTGTCCAAATCCAGAAAAGGCAAACAGAACAAGGCAAACGATAAATATTTTGTTAATATATTTCATGTGTTTTAGGTTTTACCGTTAGTTACTTTATTAATGTAATATTTCCTTGCTTTTCAAATTCTTCACCATCCTTAAACTTCCCTCTTAAAATATAGGCAAATGTGGCCACATTGACTTTCGTGCCATTATTTTTCCAGGTACCGTCCCATCCATTTCCATAAACACAACATTTCCCATCTCCACGGAAGGCTTCAATTACATTGGTGGACTCATGCACCTTTTCTCCCCAACGATCATATATTACCAAACTTAATTCATCTATATTGCTGCCGAAAACCTGAAGCACCTTGTTGTCACCATTTGGATCCACTGGAGAAAACACATTGGGTAAATAAACAATGTTTTTAAAGTTCATCACCGTAACAGTAATGGATGCTGTATCCATACAGCCATAATTATCTGTCCCAACAATCAAATATGTCGTTGTTTCCATTGGGCTGGCTTCAGGTGCAGGGCAATCATCACAGCTCAATCCTAATGTGGGCGACCAGATATATGTACTGGCACCAGAAGCTACAAGCTGAATGGTTTCTCCTCCAACAATAGCAGTATCAGGGGACACCTGAACGTTAGGTGAGGCATAAACCGTTATTGTAACTTCTGCTGTGTCTGCAGGACAATTAGGTGCTGAAACTACCACGGTATAAGTAGTAGTAGCTACAGGATTAACCGTAATGACTGATGTGGTCTCTCCCGTGGACCAGGCATAAATTGAACCACCTCCCGCAGCAAGCTGTATGGATGGCCCCTGGCAAAATGAAGTATCTGGGTTTATTGTTGCTATTAGCAGAACATCTCCAACACTAAGTGTTGTGCTATCCATACAGCCCATACTATCTGTAAGCACTACTATATAGCTACCACTCACAAGACCTGTTGCGGTCATTGTAGTTTGGGCAGAACCATCATTCCAAAGGTAAGAATACGGAGAAGTGCCACCACTGACATTTAGAGTAGCCGTTCCATCAGGATTGCCGCAATTGGCATCTGTTACTATACCTGAAAGGGAAAAAGCGGTTGGTTCACTTAAATAGACGCTATCAGTTCTACTGCAGCCACTAGCATCGCTAATTGTCAGAAAATAGGTGCCCCCAGACAATCCTGTTGCAACAGAATCTGTGCCACTGCCTGCCGGTGCATCCCATTGATAAGTCAGGGGCAAAATTCCACCAATGGCTGCAGCACTTATACTTCCGTTGGCATCCCCATTGCAAGCGATATCTATTGTTGTAAAACTAACATCAAGCTGACCACTGACAATTACAGGGACATTCACAGTTATGGAACAAAGTCCACTGGTGATTTCCACACTATAAGTAGTAGAAACAGATGGAGATACAATTGGGTTGGGCAAAGTAGAATCTGCGGAATTTATAGGCGACCACAGATAGGAAAAGCTTCCTGCACCACCTGACGCTCCTACATTTAGCGTTACAGAGTTTCCAGCACAAATAGTATCATAGGTCGGACTAGTTGCAATAATATTTGGATCTACACTAGCTGTAACCAAAGTACGAGGGCTTTCAGCACAACCGGGGATCGTATAAGAAACATAGAGATTAACTGAGCTCCCAGGAGTTCCTATATAAGTGCCATAAGAAAATCCACTATTAGATTGCAGCAAGGTGCCTCCAGATGGGCTATTATACCAATTATAAGCTGCAGCCCCCAAAACAGGATCCACCATTACAAATACAAATCCTGTATCACAAGCATTTACATCATTTGCTGTAGGAGCAGCAAGCGGTACTACTACAAGAGTTACTGGTATTCTGTTGCTCACACAGCCAAGTGGATTTTGTATTTCCACGTAATATGTAGTGGTAACTGTGGCACTATCAACAACATAAGCAGAGTCAGTTCCCAACAAAGACCCACCGGTTGGCTGGTCATACCAGTTATAAATAAAGTTAGGGCCATTTGTCGCTAGAAGACTCGCAGTACCACCTTCACAAATGGTATCACCCACAGCAACAGGAACTTCAGGTGGGATTACGGTAATAGAATCAACCAAGGAAGGCAGCTGTCCACAACATTCTGAATAAATATCCAAGGTAACCACATAGGTGGTAGTAGTAGTGGTGCTAGAAAAATCAATTTGTGTGTAGCTGGAATCGAAAGACAATATAGAATCAGCAGAAGGTGAAATAGACCAAGAATATGCTAAGCCTGTTGGCCCAGCTCCTGAAAAAGAGAAAAAGGCCGTATCTGGACATATGTTATTTGAAGATGCTATAATATCGCCGGCAAGATAATCTGTAACCAAAATATTTAGAAAATCCAGATAAATATTGCCATTCATATCGATTGTTTTATGGCTTGTAGTATTATATTGAACCGGCACAGTCGCTCCAGACCCGTTTGGCGGATTCGCCCCAAAGCCGAATATCCATATGGGAGCGACCGCAGATGTATTATGATCAATAGCAGTATTGGTACAAGAAATATTATCTACCACTATTGTATCCTGTGCTGCAAGACCAAATGCAGAATCTGCAACCACCAAATTTGAAAACGAAACACTTGGATCATAAAAAAGGTTGTAATTAAGGCCTGGTGATCCATCGCCGCCATCACCACCATCACTTCCTTTGCCGCCATCACCTCCATCACCCCCTTTACCAGACTCACAATTATCTCCACCAGTGCCACCAGAACCACCATCACCTCCTATGCCAGCAGAACCACCATTATTTATTGTCACATAAGAGCCCGCTTGTATAAAGCAATATGCAAAGCTCCCATTACCACCGTTATTATAAAGATAAGCACCAAAAGAAGCGCCATGACCACCTCCGCCATCGCCACCAGTACCTGCTTGGCCGCCACCACCGCCGCCGCCGCCACCACTGCCAGCATCTGCATTACCGGCAGTTGAGCCCTGACCGCCACTACCACCACCGCCGCCGCCACCGGAACCATCACTTCCATCTGTTCCCGACGTTCCATTTCCTGGAATAAAAAACCCTCCTGCAATTGAATAAGACCCTACTATACCATTTGAACTGGCAGCACCATCACTCCCTATTGTTCCGCCTACTCCATCAAAAGGCGGTCCTGGATTATCACAATTGCCCCCAATTACCTCATTAAACCCAATTCCCCCATTACCTCCTGAACCAGGAGCTCCTCCTAATCCTGGATCACCATTAACACCGCTTCCAAATCCACCACTGAAGGAGACTTCACCATATCCTCCACTACCACCATTACCACCAATATTCCCAACACCAGAAGTTCCACCTGTTCCACCAGCTGCTCCGTTTACAGTACAACCAAACAAATTCCAGCACAAACCACCATTATCGCCATCAGCCCCATTTCCACCAGGAGATCCAGTAACTCCTGACGAACCAGTTAAACCTGCAGAAGCATCACCAGAAAGAATCTGGCAACGCACTATGTTATAATCAGAACAATTATTCAGGTACAAGCCATAAGTAGAGATACCTTTAGAATTTGAAGTGGTGGCAGCCTGAGCGCTAGAGGTCTCAATGGTAAGGTCTTGAAGCCTGAAATTCGTCTGGCCAATTATCTCAAAAGCCACCAAACGGGGAGATGTTGGCTGGCCTTGTACATTATTGGTGTCTCTAATTATAGTCGTTGCACCAGCTTCACTGGTTTTAGTGGTGAAGCTCGCATCATATCCTCCTTCAAGGGTAACAAAGCTGGTAAGGGTGGTAATAGGATCACTTATTACATAGGTGCCTGTGGTCATCTTGATAACTATGCTGTTGCATTGTGCCATGCTTAATGCGTTAAGCAGATTGGTAGGTGAATTGCGGACAAATCCGGTTCCAACTCCAGAGGGCTCGACATAAATCACATTACATGATGGCACCGGAGGCGATAAAGGTCCGCTAATTACAGTAGTTGCCATATTACCCGGGCAACCAATAGATGAGGCCACATTTACTGTATATGATCCTGTATCTGCGCTGGCAATTACAGAAGAAGAAGTGTTCAGATCAGTTTGGGTAACACTTCCTGTCCAATAGAAATTACAATCTGCACATGGATTTCCATTGATAGTTGCAGAAGCAGTTATGGGAGTAGTGCCACTACATAGTGTCAGATTCATAGGGGTTACAGAGACTACTGGAGCTGGACCAATGGTTATAATCTGTGATTCGGTTCGAATACAATTACCATAAGAGACCATCACAGAATAGGAAGAAGAAACAGAAGGGGTAACCGTGATGGAATCCGCTGTGCTTCCACTTGGATTCCAACTATAGTTTGCGCCAGTTACAGGACCACCATTGGCCAGCAGAGTTACACTGGCCCCCTGACATATTTCTGTAGCACTTGCTGAAACAGTAATGGGAGCAAGGTAATTAAACGTAATGGTATCTCCATTATTCATTAAGTTGCCACATTTATCTGCCACAGACCCTACATGTGTAAGGGTATATACTCCAGACAGTATTTGAGGAGAGTTGTCAAAAGTGAGGATTATCTGGGAGGTCAGCACACCGGTGCACCCTACACCAACAGCACTAATTATGCTAACAGCTCCGGATGGACCACTAAGGGTAAAGTCAGCACCATTAGATTGGATGGAAGCACATTGAATGGGCTCATCAAAGGAAACTAATACCTGGTCATCAATCGTACAGTTTTGATCAGCAGCAGAAAACCCTGGAGGTGTTGTATCAAAAATACTGGCGGAGCCTCCAAAGGTAATCGTATATCCGTTGTTGTCCTGGGTCCAATTATCTATAATTAAAACATAGGTCGAGCCAGCACTCACATTAAGTCCCGGCATCATAGGAGTCCCTCCTGCTCCATTACTCAAGGGAATTGTAGGAGAAGCAGGTAATTCCAAGCCAGTATTTCCATAGGTAGCCGAAAAGTTGCAACGCACTGGTGTAGCGTTGGGCACACCTGGACATCCAATGGTTGTAATATCATAAAGTGCAAAATCATAGTCGTTTTGGGTCTGTATGACAAAAGAAAAGTCGCCAGTATTTTGCACTGTAAACACATACCAAACAGAATATTGTTCTCCACTTGCCAGACAAGTTCCATAGACCTCTTGTACAGACCCAAACCCTGTATATGAATTTGGCTCCGTATAGGATTGCTGACAAACAGCGATCGCCCCATCACAATCCTGCTCAGGCCCCGTTGTTAGTAAGTAATTAGATTGGTCGCCTCCCATTTTAAATTGAACATTTCCATGGGAAAGCCTGTTTTTAGTTTCTTTCTTCTTAGCCTTCAGCTCTGAGCTGGTAGGCAGCCGATTTCCGTTATTAGATCCCGGAACATAATTTGTGGGATACTGGCTTTGTTGGGCAAATAAATTGCCCGCGACTATTATGAGTGCCGCAATAAAAAAAGTACGCATGTGCCTAGAGTAAAAGTGTTGTCTTATAATCTATTAGAATTTTAAGGACTGAAAGGTAAGTAAAAAGCAGAATACCTACAAATAAGAGGATATGCTAAAATAGATCAGGCAAATACTTATTGGCATTAAAGAAAATAAAAATGTTAAGCGGAATACATAATCTAGTATCTTTGCTTTTTTAAAACTAGTACCTTAAATCAATCTGATGAAAACAGTCTTACCCATCTTTATAGTCCTGGCTTTCTTGGGGGCACTTCCCCTTGAGCCTGTAAAAGCTCAAGATAAAACAGCTAAAAAAAGCTTCATACAGAAACAGGAGCCAGATGCTTTCATAGCACAAGGAGTTTTTTCATATACCTTTAGCAAAACAACGGGGACCTACGAGAATTTGACTGGGGCCACCTCTCTAAATAACAACCAATTATGGGATGATCCCAATTATCTGGTACCGATGGCATTCGGATTTACAATGTTTGGGAGAGCCATTGACCTCCTTTCATTTGACGAATTCTTAGGTGGGGGCCTAATAGGAATTGCCAATGCAGACACCCTTTTTACACCTATTATTTTGCCCTTTGATGCCGACCTGATAGACCGGGGAGACTTAAGCGGTGTATCTCAATCTCCCTTATCTTATAAGGTTGATGGTTTAGCAGGAAACAAAATACTAAAAATTGAGTGGAACAATGCAGGGTCCTTTGATGAGGCAGACTCATTGAATACGCTCAATGATTATGTAAATTTTCAGCTGTGGTTGTATGAAAGCTCACACGATATTGAATTCCACTATGGTCCCAGTTCCATAGCTAATGAAACTATATTTTATTATGGATTACCGGGCCCTATTGCCGGAATAATACAATGGGATGAATTGACATCAAATTTAACTGATGTCCATTTATTGCAGGGATCCCAAGACAACCCTACACTAGTGGATAGTGTGGCGCCTGTGATTGGAACACCCGCTGATGGCACTATCTATAAATTTACCAACCAAATCGTCGGTATGGACAGGCAAAAATCCCAGAAAAGTGTCAAGGCCTATCCCAATCCAGTTGACGATATATTGACTTTAACCTGGGCAGAACAAGATATTAAGGAAGTGGTGCTATATAATAGCATAGGAAAAAGGGTATATGGAGAAACAACTTCCTTTAACAGCGCAAAACTACAGATAGACCTGAGTGGGTTTTCACCAGGGATGTACTACGTTCATATTAGGACAGGCCAAGTCCTGATGAACCAGACAATTGTTAAACTATAACAGGATTTGGCATAGGCTAGCCTAAAGAAAAGGGAGGTAATAATTTATTCTATCTGATGCATTGCAATAAGCAAAAACCTGATGCTGTTTTTTCTTAATCGTATTGAGGGACATTCTTATCAACATCCCTACATAGTCACCTCAAGAGCTACATCTACAGATGCATAGGTTCCTGAGCAGATAGTAATGGTTGCTGTACCTAAGCCCGTTGCTGTAATTTCACCAAACAACCTTTCAGGCATGATACGTATCTGCTGTTTTTCCGTATCTTAGTCAAATGCTTCGCCTTATAGTCCTGCTCATTCTATGCTCCAGTGTAACATTAGCCTCTGCACTCAATCTTGATTCCCTTTGGGGTATTTGGAATAATGAAAACATGGAAGACACCAGCAGGTTAAAGGCCATGCATATTATTGTCTGGAACGGTTATTTATTTTCCCAGCCTGACAGCGCCATGTATTTTGCAAGGCTACAGTATGATCTTGCTGAAAAAGCAGAAAATAAAAAGTGGATGGCAAAAGCACTTAATACACAAGGTATGTCCTATTATTTGCAGGATCTTTATACAGAGGCACTAAATTGTCTTAACAAAAGCCTGCAACTCAATCAAGCATTGGACAATAAAGAGGGGATCACCACTTGTCTTTCAAATATTGGGCTGGTATATGAAAAACAGGGGAACTATCAAATGGCTATGGAGCATTACCAAACCAGCTTAAAAATTAACCGAGAACTTGGATATACAGAAGGCTTATCTAATACCCTAAACAATATAGGGATTCTTTATGATGAACAAGGCAATTTCGATAAAGCATTGGAATATTATACACGCAGTTTGCAGCTGGATAAAGAAAACAATAATAAAGATGGGATTGCCAGTTCACTGAACAATATTGGTCTCTATTATGTGAACCAAAAAATATACGATAAAGCGTTAGCCCATTTCCTTCAAAGCATAACAATTAAGGAACAAATTAATAATGATGTTGGCTTATCTTATACCTACCAAAATATTGGCAGAATTTACCTAGAAAGCGGCAAATTAAAACAGGCCAGAAAATACTTTGATCAGGCCATTACAATCCAACAGAAAACAGGAGAAAAGTATCCATTAGTAAATGCACTGTTAGGCATAGGGGAGATTTATTATGTAGAAAATAACTTGAGTGCGGCAATATTATATGGTAAACAAGCATTTCAATTGGCTCAAGAAACAAATGCTATTAGGCTTATAACCGAATCAAGTGAATTCCTTTATAAAGTATATTCAAAAACAAACCATACCAAAGCTCTAGAGATGTATGAACTCTATATTAAAATGCGAGACAGTATTGCAAATGAAGAGAACACCAGAGCGCTCATACAACAAGAATATCAATACGAATACGATAAAAAGGCCGCTGCAGACGGTATCCGGAATGCTGAAACCATTAAGCTGAAAAACATACAATTACAAACACAAAAAACGCGTACAAACTACCTCATCATAGGTGTATTTATCATGTTGTTGTTTCTGATCTTAGCTATTTACAATTACAGGGCAAAAAGGATTGCTAATAAAACACTGCAAGATCAAAAGAAAACTATGGAAGAAAAAAACAAGGAGCTGGAAAGATTATCTATCGTCGCTAGTAAGACTGAAAACATAATCTTAATTATGGATCCTGAAGGTAATGTAGAATGGGTTAACAATAGCTTTGTAAAGCTAAACAATCTCACGATGGAAGAATTGATCGCTGAAAGAGGTCCCAACATTAAAACAATCAGCAACAATCCAGATATGGCAAAAATAATAGAAGAGTGCATAAAATCAAAATCCCCATATCGTTACGATTCATTAAATATTACGAGTCAGGGAGAAAGGGTATGGGAATCGTCTACATTAACACCAATATATGATGAGCAGGGTGTTCTTAATAAATTTATAATAATTGATACTGATATTACAAAACAAAAAAATGCAGAAGAATTATTAAATCAAAAAAACAAAGATATAACCGACAGCATTAATTATGCGCAGCGCATACAAAACGCCCTGCTTCCCTCTAAAGAGGTTCTCTCCCTAATCCCTGATGGCTTTATCCTCTTTCAACCAAAGGACATCGTTAGTGGGGACTTCTACTGGATGCAGCAGCACAACAACCGCATCTACCTAGCTGCCTGCGACTGCACAGGCCACGGTGTCCCCGGTGCCTTCATGAGCATGATTAGCTCCTCGCTATTGGACGAGGCATTATTGGAGAAAGGCATTACACAGCCCAGTGAGATTTTCTTTGAGGTACGGAAAGGAATCATCAAAGCCTTAAAGCAAACCGAGGAAGCTGGGAGCCAGAAAGACGGCATGGATGCCGTTCTTTGCAGCTGGGATCAAAATGGCAAATTGGAATATGCTTTAGCGTATAATCCCTTCTTTCTAATCAGAAACGGAGAGCTGATCGAGACCAAAGCAGACAAATATCCCGTTGGCTTCCATACAGGAGCACAAAAACCCTTTACCCACCATGAGCTGAAGCTGGAAAAAGGAGACACGGTCTACCTATTCTCCGACGGCTACCCAGACCAATTCGGCGGGAAAAAGGATAAGAAATTCATGATGAAAAACTTCAAGAAGCTCTTGCTATCTATACAGGACAAAACCATGAACGAGCAGAAAACCATCTTAGAAGAAACCATGGCAGAATGGAAAGGAGATACCGAGCAGGTGGATGACATCCTGGTGATGGGGGTAAGGTTCTAGCTACCTGTTGAGATATGAAAGAAAGCACATAAAAGCAGAATGACGAAAATTGAAACTTGACATCTCATTTGTAATTAAGTATTGGCAATGAAATACTGCTTGTTCTTTGTTTTTGTGTTCTCCTATTTATCTGGCTGTATCCCTGTGAGGAGTATCTTTTTGGGCAGCCCAGATAAAAGTGACCTTTTGAGATTTCACAGCAATGAAATTAAGGCTGACACAAATTGTTTTATTTTCAAAAAATCCGACTCCCCAGGTTTGTCAAAATTAAAAGTGAACGATTGGTCTACAGATATTCCATTCTTCATCAACCTAAATGACCTTGCAACAAAACATAAAGTCAGAAGTTTTTTAGTAATTCAAAATGACACATTAAAGTATGAGTATCACAACAAAAAACTGCAAAGAGATGCTTTACATTCATCCTACTCCATAGCAAAATCATTCATTTCAGCATTAATTGGAATTGCAATTGAAGAAGGCCTGATAAAAAGCGTGAATGAATCTGTAACAACTTATATCCCTGAATTAAAAAAAATTAAATATGCGAAATATTTACAGATCGAACATCTTCTAAACCAAACGTCGGGAATTAAATACCGTTTCCGTTTAGATGTAAATCTATATTATGGGGCTAACATAATTAAACAATTAAAAACGATTGAATTTGATACGATACCTGGAAGAACACAACATTACCTAAACATTAACACACAACTTTTAGGCATTGTTTTAAATCGGGCCACAAATATGAGTATTGCAGCATACATGCAAGAAAAAATATGGAAACCTCTCCAGATGTGTTCGGATGCAAAGTGGTCAACAGACAAAAAGAATAAGCTTGAAAAAGCATTTTGTTGCATCGGAGCAACGGCATTAGATTATGCTAAATTAGGACGGCTCTATCTAAACAAAGGTACTTGGGAAGGCAAAAACGTTTTTAGTGAAAAGTGGTATTATGAAACAATAAAACGAGATACGGCGAACGGCAGCAGCTTTAATTTTAACTATTCATGGCATATTGGTTTAAAGGAATATCAGGATTTCATGGCTATTGGCCTATATAAGCAACACATATATATTAATCCAGAAAAGAATTTAATAATTGTTTTATTGAATGATAAAGAAAAAAAACTGTTGGCTGAAAGAGTAAACTGGTGGTATGTTTTCAGACAAATTGCAGACCAAGTCTAAACCAAACATCATTTATAAAATCCGGCAAAACCAAACATTCCCCTTTAAGG
>JYMV01004470.1_pt1 | contig 17015 bp, 11 predicted proteins | sample 338911 | NCBI WGS metagenome assembly JYMV01 (sample SAMN03354496, study PRJNA234377) | hydrothermal vent metagenome | biome: Deep sea; feature: Hydrothermal plumes at the Eastern Lau Spreading Center, Western Pacific Ocean; material: Seawater | place: Tonga | collected 2009 | depth 2000 m m
AATCAAAACGAAATCGTTTGGCAAGTCACCTGTTAATCTTTTTCTATTTATTTTTCATCAAAGTTTTTTTCACCTTCCTTAAACCGGAAGAAAATTAAGGAGGGTTTCGGCGCTACCTACTGCCTCATCTTGATGGGGAAGTAATTTTTGTTTCAAAGCCGCCTCAGCCGAAAAACTATAGGGGTCAATGACGTCAGTGCGGTTTCCAGACAATTCCTCTAGTACTGCTAAACAATGGAACGGCACCATGTGTGGTGCATAACCACCTTCATGAGTTAAAACTAGTTTTCCGTTGCATAGGTCCGTTGCGGCTTTGCTAATTCTTTGCGCTAACTTGCTAAAGCTTTGACTGGTCAACATCATACGGCCAAGGGGATCATGAAAACCAGCATCAAAGCCACACGGCACAATAATTAATTGTGGGCGATACTGGTTCAACGCTGGTAAAACAACTCTATCGAATGCAGCCAAATAAGCGGCTTCACCACAGCCCGCTGGCAGCGGAATATTTATCGCCGTTCCGACCCCATCCCCAGCTCCATTTTCCCCAATGCTACCGCGACCTGGAGGAAACATATTCTCTTGATGTATAGAAATTGTCAGAGCCCGGGGATCCTCCCAGAACACCGCCTGGGTACCATTTCCATGGTGAACATCCCAATCTACGAAGGCGATACGATCTATATCGTGTTTTGTGAGAGCATACATTCCCGCTAAGGCAGCGTTGCCAAACACACAAAATCCCATAGCCTCGTCCGGTTCGGCATGGTGTCCCGGCGGACGGACTAAAGCATATGCATTATCGACTATCCCATCCAAGACTGCCCCAACCACACTGAGAGCACCACCAGCCGCTAACAACGCAATATCCAGTCCACCTTGCCCTATTCGCGTAGTCCCTAAACGCCGAGCTAAGTTACCGCCACCTGATTCGCTAACCCTTTTTACTTCTGCCAGATACTCCGGTGTATGAACCATAAGTATATCCGTCTCACTGGCTGGCTCGATCTCGATCATACTCAGATGTGCTGTCAAACCAGATGCATCAAGTAAATTTTTAATTCTCCGTTTCCCCTGTGCATTTTCGGGGCTTTCAATTGGTTCAATCCATGGATTGCCTTCCTGAGGGCCAAAGTATAGTCCTGTATCGTGCCACATGCAGCGTTCATCCCATGCCAAACCTGTAACCATTCAAACTGCCCTCAAAAGTCAACTCAGTGGCTTTAATTGTTTCAAAAAAAATAGTTAGGATAGCATCTTGTCTGTTCAAAAGGTTTTATCAAGTAATTAAACAATCAAAAATTACAAAGTCAAAATGCTGACAATACAAACCCTCCATTCCTTAAAAATATACAGGCTTTTACGTCTAAACAATAAAAGATCGTAGTAATGAAGGACCAAAGCTGGCAGGTATTAAAAATTATGCCTAAACTCAGTTAGGAATTACGAACCAAAGATCGCAAGGATTTTATTAACCCAAACAACCATTAATTTCCGCAGATTAATCGTTAGGTTTTATAGTAAGGTTTATAACGACCAATATTTATGTGTAGACGGTGAAATTCTTAAAGATCCACGTTCAAGAATTTACGGATAAAAGGTTGAGCTATTCTAGGCAAAAAGATTTTGAAATCTAACGGAGCATCCGTCACTGCAAGACAAACACAGTCTTCAACCATGCCAGCAACAGGTTGGTGGACGGTATCCTGATCTACATCCTGCACATCACCTCGAGAAATACTTCCAAACTCATCTTTAAAGCGACCCACTAAGACAAGTGTCATTTCCCGTCCATTATGACCATGTTCAGGCACGGATCTACCCACAGGAATTTTAAGCAGGTGAGCTTGACCCAAATCATTTGCCAATTTTAATGAGACCTGTTGACCAATTCCTTTTCCGGCACCAGTAACCCACGCGATACGTGTTACTCTTTGCTCCTCAATTGTTGGTGTTAGTATTGATTTCGACGCCACATTCAACACAATTATATTAGCGTCATTTGATCACCGACGCGAAGTGGCGGCTTAAAAAGAGAACAGTTAAAATCCCATTTTTCATCACGTTGATTAAGTTTCAAGCGCCGACAGGCCAACTTATATCGCTTATTTAGGATCTCAGCATAAGGCCCTGTCCCCCGCATTCTAACGCCAAAACCAGCCGTATTTAGGCTCCCCTCACGACATTGGCGGATCAAGCTTAGCACCCTATTTTCACGGTCAGGAAAATGAACCCTTAGCCAATCTCTGAAAAGTTCTTTTAGCTCAAATGGTAGGCGCAACAAAAGATATCCAGCCTGAACCGCGCCAACCTTAGCAGAGGCTTCAAGGATAGCCTCTAACTCGTTGTCATTAATGGCCGGGATCATGGGGGACGCCAGAACGCCAGTAGGCACTCCTGCCTCGTTCAACATTTTTAAGGTAGCCAACCTATTGGCCGGTCGGCTTGCACGGGGTTCCATTGAACGGGCGAGATTGGGATCCAGGGTAGTAACAGATATCATCACATGGACTAAAGATTTTTGCCCCATAGGCGCCAATATATCCAAGTCATTCAAAATTCTTGACGACTTAGTGATAATAGAAACTGGGTGGTTATAGGCTGAAAGCACCTCCAAAATCGATCGGGTTATCTTAAGCTCTTTCTCCGCTGGTTGATAAGCATCGGTATTAACGCCTAGTGCGATCGGCTTGCACTCGTAACCCTGTCGACGTAGTTCCCTCTCAAGCAGCACTGCGGCATTCTCTTTAAAGAAAATTTTCGTCTCAAAATCTAGACCAGGTGACAAACCCAAATAACTGTGAGTGGGACGGGCATAACAATAAATGCAACCGTGTTCACAGCCCTTATAGGGATTAATAGATCTATCGAATGGAATATCTGGCGAAGTATTATGTGAGATAATGGTTTTGGAAGTGTCTGGCCTTAACTGCGTTTCAAACTTGGCAAGAAGGTCGTCTTCTAGATTCCACCAACCATCGTCCTCTGGGACCCGCTCTTCATTATCAAGTCTATTTTTTAGATTACTTACAGCACCCCGCCCCTTTTGAGCTTTATTTGGACGATTATTGAACATGGTTAAATTATTTTTAAATCTCGCGATCCTTGAGCACAAAAGACAGTTAAACTGTAACACTATTTATCGTAAAAAAAGCTTTTTTAATAAAGATACTTTTATTACTTAATGGGAAGGTTAAAAATCACATACTGTCCTTAGGTTAGCCCTATTTCCTGAAAACCAACTCACACGTAACGGTATTGGTCAGTTCTGAAACTTAGCTCTGGTTTTTCTTGATCTGAAATTTTGCAAGCATATTTGTTTTGCGCTGCTTCACAGAATACAAAATTTTGGTATTACTCTTTGCCGGATTCCGTAAATCCTTCGTCATGTCGCCTTTCTGAGCAAAAGGGACCAGTTCACCTGTTTCCATTCTTTAGAATTACACTAGGAACATATCCAGAAATTTATCTGGCTATTTCTCCATCAGGCGCGGCATTAGCTCAACGAAGTTACATGGCTGAAACCTGTAGTCGAGTTGATGCACTAAAATATCGTCCCAAGCATCTCGACAAGCGCCAGGACTACCTGGCAAAGCAAAAATATAGGTGCCACCGGCGACACCAGCGGTTGCCCGGGACTGAATTGTGGACGTCCCAATTTTGTCATAACTAAGCATGCGGAATAATTCGCCAAACCCGGGAATTTCCTTATCGAAAACCTCTTGAAAGGCCTCAGGTGTTACATCTCGCCCCGTTACTCCAGTACCACCCGTTGCAAGTACCACATCAATCTCTCTGTCATTGATCAAAGATTTAAGTTTCCGAACTATAGTGGCCTGATCATCAACCACGATTGCCCGCAAAGCTACATTATGGCCAGCGGCCTTTATACGGTCATCAAGCAAATCACCAGACTTATCATTTGCTGGGGTCCGTGTGTCAGACACGGTTACAACCGCAATATTAACCGGCAAAAAGTTTCTTTCGTCACTCATGGTTTTTAACCAGTCAATTTTTTATTTTGAGGTATCTTCGGCCAACTCGACTGCATCCAAGCGCTCGGAGTGGTAGATAGGCCAATTTCCGGCTGCTAACTCACCAAGAGTATTTGTTGATTGATTGAACCGGCCTCTGTAAATCCAATAATTGGCTACGACACGTTCTATAAAAATACGGGTTTCCTTTGATGGTATACTCTCGATAAATAGCAGTGGGTCATTATTATATTTTACTTTACGGTTCCACTTATTAAGGTTACCTGGCCCAGCGTTCCACGCTGTCACCATGCGAAACAAATTGCCCTTAATACCCTTATCCTTCAATAAAATATCAATGTAGCGCTGACCGAGGGTAATATTGGTACCGGGATCAAAAAGCGATTTTCTCTTACTGCCTCTATACCTTCTATCTCTTGCAACAAAACTTGCCGTACCCGGCATCAATTGCATAAGGCCGCGCGCACCACGCGGGCTTTTAGCCTTCGGATTAAAACCCGACTCCTGCCTTACAATAGCCAATATTAGTTCCCTATCGATAAATTCCTTCGTACCCATCTTAAGGGTTGGCGCCGGATAGGCTGTGCTATCATATAATGTCGACCCTGAACCAACCAACATCGTGCCAAGTCTCATTGCCAGAGACGGCATCTCCGCTCGATCGGCGATCGCCAACATTGCCCGCGCCAGCTCTGGCTTAGCGGTGGAAAAGATAATTCCTAATTCTCTTTCAGCGAGACGATCCTCACCGACTTGTATCAATGTTACGGCCCGACGACCACCCGGTGCCGCGGCTAATTCGGCAACAATCTCCTTAGCTAGCGGCGGTGGGGTCCAATTGTACTCCACTTTTTTACCTAAAATATGGCTCGCTAAAATCCCATAAAATGTCCGAGGATACTCAGCCGCAACTTGGAGATATTTGCTGAAATCCTGGGGCCGCCGCATCTTAATAGTGGCCCTTGACGCCCAGAAAGCCCCAGCCGAAATTAACCAGGAAGAGGCGTAAGATGAGCTAAAAACTAGTTTAAACTGGTCACGTGCTACATTAAACTTACCGAGCCTCCACGCTGCGAGCCCCGCCGTCCAATGAGCTTCCGGCAGGTATTTGCCTGAACGTTTTATCGCCTTCCAAGCCCAGTTAAAAGCCCAATCGTCACGTCCAGCGGCATAATAACCAGCAGCTAAACGGGCCCTGGCTTTATCCAGTTGCCAAGGGTGAAAAAGGTTTTTAACTCGTTTTTGACCTATTAAATTTTTAAAGGCTAACGTCCAGCCTTTTCGCAGATAATGACGTAGGCGGCGCTCATATCCAAGCATCTCCCTACGTTCAACGTTCGATAATTTCTTAGCACGGCTATAAACCAAATTTCCGCTTCGTTGACCACGGCTGACGTTTTTTACTCTATCCCTTGACGGGGGTTTAGGAAATGTCCAATTGACTGGCCGACGCTTTAGAGCAAGTTTATACATTTGCACTGCTTCGGGATGGTCAGCATATTTCTCCATCCACGCCTTTAATTCTCCATATTTTGTGCGATACTTATTGGGATGTAGATAACGCTTCGCCAATACATGTCCCATTAGAATCGAATTTTCGAGCGATAAGATAATGCGGTCTGCGAGACCCCAATCCCCTTCTCTTTGAACGCGAAAGATCACACGATAGCGGCTTACATCGGATGCGGACAAAATTACGGGAATGACGCCATTAGTCCAACGTGGTTTTCTTTCACCGTCCTTAAGATACTTCTCAATATCCAAAGTCATGACATACTTGGGTTTAATGCCAGGCACTGCCGACAGTTTCTGTGCAGGATTGAAGCCCTGCTTAGGTGCGCCAACCGCGATCCCCTTGGAGAGGAAAGTCGAGGCAACAACTGCCGCAGCAAACTGTAATGTCAAGCTCGAACGATACTGCATGAAAACTAAATTAGGGGGTAACCCTCAAAATTTCTTGGTGCCATCTAAACCATAGGCGAGCTATTCTCCTCAGGCAACACAAAGAAAACCAAATGCGGAAATATTACAGTCAAACACCGGACTTCCTAATCTGGTAATTCCAGCAACTTATCCTTTATTGAAATAAGATCCTGCCACGTTTTACGTTTATGGCCGGGAGAGCGTAGGAGGTAAGCAGGATGAAAAAATGGAATTGTAGCAATGGGAGTTAACAGATTTTTACTCTGATATGTATGCCATTGACCACGCAGCCGAGTGATCCCTTCCTGCACTCCAAGTATCGTCTTAGCAGCCGGGCCACCCAATGGTACTAGAATATCAGGGTTCACCAACTCAATATGCCGTTCAAGGAAGGGTAGACACACTGCTATCTCGCTACTCGCCGGGTTACGGTTGCCAGGTGGTCGCCAGAATAAAATGTTGGTTATGTAAAGACTATTTCGGTCAAGTCCAATTGAGTTAACCATTTTGTTAAACAGTTTACCACTTGCGCCGACAAACGGCTTTCCCTGTCGGTCTTCATCAGCCCCAGGAGCTTCTCCCACGAACATTATACGTGCTTGCGGATTGCCGTCCGCAAAGACCGTATTGGTGGCCGTTTTCTTTAATGTGCATCCTTCGAAAGCACGCACGGCCACCTCTAATTCCTCAAGGGTAGAACACGCCAAAGCAAGATCCCCTGCACTCTGAAATTGGTTTTTCAAATTGGTAGACTTGATTTGCGCACGCGCAGGTCGCTCAATATCGTTACCAGACACCGATATAACATCTACTTTGGTTTTTATTTCCCTTATTTCAGATGAAGAAGAACCAACCGATGGCTGTTTTTCTGTGCTGACGTTATATCGATCAACCGGATTTTCGCCAATACATTCATCAATACCTGCTTCCAGTTGCCAAACGAGCGCTTCACGGGCATTCTGGTAAGACTTTGGGAGTGTACTCATTTGAAGAGTATAGCAGACGTAGTAACACAATTCACTAATTAGCTCGGAAAGGAACCTAAAAGCGTGGGTGAACGAGAATCGATGGAATTTGATGTGGTCATCGTGGGCGCTGGACCTTCTGGGTTGGCAACAGCTATCCGCCTAAAACAGTTGGCCATTGAAACCGACCGTGAAATCAATATTTGCATCGTGGAGAAAGGTTCTGAAGTTGGTGCTCATATTCTTTCTGGCGCAGTCCTAGAGCCTCGTGCTCTCGATGAACTCATACCGGATTGGCAAAAACGCGGGGCACCACTTAACACGCAAGCAACGCAAGACAGTTTCATCTACCTGACCGAAAATAGTGCCCATAGTTTACCGACACCCTTGCAGATGAAAAACCACGGAAACTATATAATAAGCCTTGGAAACTTCTGCCGGTGGCTGGCAACCCAGGCTGAGGAGTTAGGTGTTGAAATTTACCCGGGTTTTGCGGCCGCGGAAGTTCTGTACGATGGAAACGATCGTGTTATTGGAATAGCGACAGGGGACATGGGCATTGATAAAAACGGCAATCCAACAGAAACTCATGCTCCTGGAGTTGAACTTCATGCAAGTTATACGTTATTCGGCGAAGGGTGCCGTGGATCGCTTACCAAGACACTTATCCAAAAGTTTAATTTGGATGTTGGGTCCGACCCTCAGACTTTCGGAATTGGAATAAAGGAACTTTGGGAAGTTTCTGCTGACAAGCATAACAGAGGATCAATAACACATACTGTTGGTTGGCCCCTCGACAATCACACCTATGGTGGCTCCTTCATCTACCATTTAGAAGAAAATCAGGTGGCCTTGGGATTTGTCATAGGCCTTGATTACCAAAACGCCTATTTGAGCCCTTTTGACGAATTCCAGCGTTTTAAAAGCCATCCTTCAATAAGACCAATACTTGAAGATGGGCGTCGTATTTCATACGGTGCACGGGCTTTAGTGGAAGGTGGCTTCCAATCTCTCCCCAAACTTTTCTTCCCGGGCGGAGCCCTGATAGGAGATTCGGCAGGATTTCTCAATGTACCCAAAATCAAGGGTACCCACACAGCCATGAAATCAGGCATGATTGCGGCAGAAGCTGTTTTTAGCGCACTAACCGCAGAACCTATGCCCCTAGAAATCAGTACCTACGCAGAACTACTAAAACAGAGTTGGCTTTGGAGTGAATTAAAAACGGTTCGAAATATCCGCCCTTCGTTCCGTTGGGGTCTTTGGGGCGGGATTGCTTACTCTGCCATAGACACATATTTACTTCGCGGCAAAGCTCCATGGACACTTCGTAATCACGCTGATCACACCCGGCTTCATAAGGTAACCCAATCAAAAAAAATCAACTACCCCAAACCTGACGGCAAAATCACGTTTGACAAATTATCATCTGTATTTCTTTCTAATACAAACCATGAGGAGAACCAACCAACCCACTTAATACTAAAAGATGAGCATGTTCCGATGGCTATCAACCACCCTGATTATGGTGGACCTGAAGCTCGGTTTTGCCCCTCCGGAGTTTATGAGTATGTAGAGCATCAGGGTAAAACCCGGTTACAAATCAATGCCCAAAATTGCATCCATTGTAAAACCTGCGACATAAAAGATCCTACTCAAAATATTGACTGGACGGTGCCAGAAGGAGGGGGTGGACCTAATTATCCAAATATGTGAATGCCTACCTAAAGATGGTCGTAACTGGTGTGTTACAGATGTTGACTATTCAGCAAATCAGATGCGTTAACATGTCCAAATGTGATATTTTAACCAAAATATTAAAGCACCAAATAAAACGTTAAGGAAATTAAATACGTCAAAAAGTGGAAAACATAATCTATGTACCGAACATTCTCTAGATGTGTAAAAAAATGTAAGTCGGTATGGTCAACCCGATTGCTTGTCTATGCGATTGTGGTCACTTTGACCGCCTTAATACCGGGAGTATACGCTGCTGGCGGAAAAGTCTTTTCCAAAGGGCGCCCCATGAATTTAGGAGACTATTTAGCTGGCAGACACGCCCAGTTTATAAATGCCCCTGACGCAGCCGTTAGGTTTTACAGGTCTAACTTGCTTAGTAATCCGAATAATTTCAATATTCAAAATCAAATATTCACGATCCTTGTGTTTCAGGGGAAGGTTAAAGAATCTCTCACCCTCGCTGAAAAACTCATTAAGTCAGAAAAAAACAATATAAGCCTACCGTTACTTGTCTTAGCTCTGAGAGATATTCGCGGAGGAAATTATGCAAAAGCCGCTAAAAAATTAGATCTACTTCCTACCAATGGGATCCATTCTTTTTCAGTTCCAATGATTAAAGCGTGGTCATTAGCAGCTAAACAAAACTTCGGCGAAGCACTTGGTAATCTTGAACAACGTATGAAAAACCCGGGGTTTATTGCACTTTATGCACCACACGCCGGTCTTATTGCCGAGGTAGCGGGGAAAAGTGAAATCAGTAAAAAACATTTCAAAGACGCGCTAAAACAATACCGCCGAATTAGCGCTAACATGACCCGTCTAGCTGGAGAGTTTTATGAACGCAATAACATGTCTCTCAAAGCTAAGGCACTCTATCTCAATTATTCGAAATTTAACACGAACTCATCCTTGTTCAACCACGCGTTAGAACGATTAGCGGCAAACAATCCAAAAAAGTTCCGTAAAGTTTCGTCACAAACGGGCATCGCTGAAGCATTATTTGGTCTATCCAGATCCATTCAACGGCAAGACCCCTATCAGGCTATAATTTGGATCCAACTAGCCATATTTGTGAATCCGGAATTTTCTTTTGCTAAGCTTCGTTTGGCAGACGCACTTTCCGGCGAAAATATTCTTCAGTCAGCCCTAGACATCTATAAACTTGTTTCAAGAGATCCGGAATATAGTTGGGCTAGCCGCCTACGCGTTGCGAAGACGTACAATTTCCTTAACAATTTAGATGGCGCGGCAGAGGTTCTAAATGCAATGGCAAGAGAGGACAAAAATCGGATCGATGCTCTAGTAAATCTCGGCAACATTTACAGAGGTCACCAGCGCCATCGGGATGCCGTCAATGTATTTGAGAAGGCTAAAAAGCGGGTTAAAAGGTGGGAAAAGCGTCATTGGCAAATCCTTTATGGGAATGCCGCGTCACGTGAGCGCCTGAAAGAGTGGCCCGCGGCCGAGACTGATTTTTTAAAAGCGCTGAAACTAAATCCCAATGAGCCAAAAATTTTGAATTATCTAGGCTATTCATGGATAGAGCAGAGGAAAAACCTGAAACGAGCCCACAAGATGATAAAAAACGCCGTCAAGCAAAGGCCTCAGGCGCCATATATAGTTGATAGCCTCGGCTGGGCTCAGTATCAGTTGGGGGATATCAAGGGTGCCGTCAAGAACCTTGAACGGGCGGTGTTACTAGACCCCGCTGACCCGACAATCAATGATCACTTAGGTGATGCTTATTGGAGAGTTGGACGAAAATTAGAGGCCCAATACCAGTGGCGGCGGTCACTATCACTTGACCCCGGGAAAGACCTAATTTTAGTAATTGAAAAGAAAATCAAGTACGGTCTGCCTAAAATCTAAACCCGGGCTAAAGATGCTTTCGATCAACGCACCTGCCAAAATCAACCTTTATTTGCATATCACTGGACGACGACTTGACGGTTATCATCTCATAGATTCGCTCGTTGCCTTTGCGGATATTAGCGATAAAATTGCAGTATCTTCTGCCAGCAATCTATCCCTAAAGGTCAGTGGCCCATTTGCAGATAACTTACGGTCCGCAAATAATTTAGTAACTAAAGCCGCAAAACTATTAGCCCTACATAATGGATTTAAACAAGGGGCGGCATTGCATCTTACAAAAAACCTTCCCGTAGCGTCTGGTATCGGGGGGGGGCTCTGCAGATGCAGCGGCTACTTTACTGATCCTATGCCGACACTGGGATCTTTCCCTTCCCCATAACGTGCTATTCCAAATCGCCGGGCAACTAGGGGCCGACGTACCCGTCTGCCTTCAAGGACAGGCTAGTTTTGTTGGGGGCGTCGGTAATGAAATTACACTTGCGCCTGGGCTCCCTGAAGGTTGGCTGGTTTTGGTAAACCCCGGCATACCAGTACCAACACCGCAGGTCTTCGAGCGTCATGCCGGGGCTTTCTCAAAATCCTCCCGATTTGATCAAACGCCAAATAATATTTCAGAGTTGGCTGCTCTGCTAAGGGAACGGACAAATGACCTTACCGAGGCTGCAATGACAGTAGCACCAATTATTGGTGATACCATAAAAGCTCTTGACGGCTGCCGTGGTGCATTGCTTACCCGCCTATCAGGTAGCGGTGGAACGTGCTTTGCTTTGTTTGAACACGAGAACGACGCTAAGAAAGCAGGAAATGCACTAACCAAACGGAAACCCAATTGGTGGGTACGTGCGGCGCCTCTTCTGACCGAGTGGCCAAGTATCGCTGAGCATAATTGACTAAATCATAAGGAATTATTAGAGGTTGCCCGCCCTGTTAAATATGCCTAAATTGCGCCCCGGTTCCAAAGGGGCATTCCAGTTTTGGGGCGTAGCCAAGTGGACTAAGGCACCGGTTTTTGGTATCGGCATTCGGAGGTTCGAATCCTCCCGCCCCAGCCAATTTTTTGCGTCTCTAATCCTCAGGTTTGGGGTTGTTTTTCTTCGTAATATGTTACGTAAACTCTCAAAGGTAATGTGGTTTCGGAGGAAACCCTATTTGTTCCTATAAAAAATTAATAGTTTAAAAATCACTGCGAAGGGGCGAAAGTCACAGCAGATCCAAATTCATCAATGGATCACCAACACCGTTAATTTTACCATCCCTTCGTCCGGTAGAATACCTCTAAGGTTCTCCGAGGTGTGTCTCGAAGGATCGCCATGACTTTTGTTTGGTGGAGATCGTTGTAAAATACTATGCTTAGGAAATGATCTTGCCACACTTTCATATGTCGGGAGGAAATAAAAATGTTTCTAAAGGCCAGAAATACGGATCGGCCATTTCATTGGGGGCCTTACGCCCTGGAACGCCTACCCCACGATGCCACGATCACCGATATTGAAGCGTCGCGCCCCGCTATTTCCCGGGCGCACCGTCAAACTCCAGATCCAGATAATTTGTTTGGTAAGGCACTCAGTAAATACCATAATATTTATAGAAAAACGGGCGTCGTCGATCCTTTACCAGAAAAGGCACCCATACCCGATGACCTTAAGCGACGCAGTCAGGACATAAAGGGTGCAGGCTATTTTCTTGATGCTTCGGGAATTGGTATCTGCAAAATACCCAATAACACATGGCTTAAAGACGGAGAAAAGTACAACCACAACCACGCTGTGGTCGTGATGATCGCCCATGGCCGAACCCCTGAAAGGGATAATCTCGCCCATTCTTGGATAAAAGGGTTTGAGGATACAGCTTCTGAATTGCGAGCATTTGAAATTGCTATTGCCATTTCTGAACATATCCAATGGATGGGATTTTCTGCCCGGGCCCACGATTGGTTGGGGGGATCCGTGGATATGGAGAGGCTTACAATCTTGAGCGGGTTAACTCTCCGTAACGGTGACACCATCATCAACCCCTATTTGGATGAAAAGTTTTCCATAGCCGTAGTCACGACCGAATACGAACTTTATTGCGACACTCCCCTGGGAGTAGGCGCAAAAAAAGCTAAAGGCCTAGGTTACATGTTTGGTGCAGGCGGCGCCGTTCCGGGATTGGAATGGGGTCGTCGGGAAAGCCGAGAGACCCACATGAGCAACTATCCGTTGGAACAGGTCGACCGAGTGGAGCGCCCCACCACCCTCATCATAGATGACGAAGTTCCGAAGGTATCAAAACGTTCGGAATTTTTTGAACGTGCTGCAAGAGGGGACCTTGGTGAAAAGGCCATGACTGAAAGATCCCGTTTTTCTTTCAAACATCCCTTCGCCCAGGCGATGGTGAGCCTGATCAAATGTATGGTCCCCGAACAAAGCGGGGAAATTTCAGATAAAGTAGTTGGTTTCCAGGATGCAGAAAAAAATACCAAGGCTTTAAAATCGCTCTCCTATTTTTTGGGATCGGAAATGACCGGAATTTGCGAGATCCCGAATTACGCCTGGTATTCCCATCGTAAAGACGGCACCGAAATTAAACCCTACAACAAATACGCCGTCGTCATGCTCATTGACCAAGGCTACGAAACAATGGAAGGGGCCTCAGGTGACGATTATATTTCAGGAGCCCAATCCATGAGAGCATACATGCGGGGGGCAGAAATAGCAGGAATTATGGGCGAACTATTCCGATCTCTAGGTTATTATTCCCGCTCACAAACCAATGCGGATTCTGAAGTGCTTCATGTACCTCTGACACTTTTAGCAGGTCTCGGTGAACTAAGCCGCATTGGTGAAGTCATTCTCAACCCCTTCATCGGGCCACGTCTAAAAACCGTAGTACTGACCACCGACATGCCCCTGGTCCCAGATAAACCCATGGATTTTGGATTACAGAATTTTTGCTCCAACTGCTTGAAGTGCGCCCGTGAATGCCCGTGTGATGCGATCTCTTGGGGTGATAAAGTTGTATTCAACGGATACGAGATGTGGAAGCCGGACGTGGAACGCTGTACCCGCTATCGCTTAACAAATCCCAAGGGTTTAGCCTGCGGCCGTTGTATGAAAATGTGTCCACTCAACAAAGTCGTCACTTGGGAAGGGGCGATCGCCACACGGATAGCCTCTTGGTGTGGTGTAAATGTCCGTTGGCTGAAACCCCTATTAGTCCCCATTGCAGTTTGGCTTGATGACGCACTCGGACACGGCGTACGTAACCCAGTAAAGAAATGGTGGCTAGACCTGGAAATAGTCGACGGTAATTGTGTGCTCCCCACTAAAGGCGTCAACCAGAGAGACCTTAATTTTGAACATAAAATCGATCCCCAGAAACAAAAAATGGCTTATTACCATGCTGATGTCATGCCGCCACCCGATGCGGCTCATCCAGTCATGGTTGACCGAAAAGCTGCGATGATGGCACGGGAATTACTGGAAACACCGAAGGAAGCCAAAGAACGTATCGCAGCCGGCAACCCAAGACCAGATCACTATAAACCGGTCGAAGCGCTGGGTACCGGTATGGCACAAAGCGAAAAATCGGCAAACGCCATCTGGGATAAACCACGCGGCCACGGAACCTGAAGCCAAAAGGACATACATTTGGAAGAAACCATAAAAGTGACGCTTTCATCCAAACTCCTCCCCAGGAAGGCATAACATGCGTTTTATGGAGATATATTAGCCTTTTTTCCACTCAAAATTATAAGCTCAACCTTCCACCAATTTGCGGGGAATTGGGCATATAGCGAAGGGCCCGAAAAATCCAGTTGCCATTGCCGCCTCCCCGAGATATCCAACCCTCATAAGGTGAGATATACTCCCAGACTATCTCCCCCTTTGGCAAAATTTCGAATATACGGCCCCAAAGGCCCTCACAAATAAGTGTATTGCCACTGGCTAGCCTCTGGCACCCGCTGATATGGGGGCTATTGAAAGTCCATGGTGGATCACCCCGATAAGTCCATACTTCCTCTCCGGTTTTCCAGTTCATTTCGATTACTTGTGAATACGGCAGTCCAGCTCCCTGGGTTTTAAAACCATTGGCAAAGAACAATAAGTTCCCATTTTCCAATATCTGGGCGTCATGCTGTCCACCCCAATGTTCTTCGTGGCGGGACCAAGTCACGTGCTTAGTTTCACGATCAATCATGAATAAAATACTCGAACGACGAGAACTGATTAGGTAACCGCTCCCATTGAGGTCAAATATCGAATTGGCATGAGAAAATTCTTCACGCGACGTGAAGTCGTGGAGTGGAAATTTCTCAATCTCCATATTTATTTCTGACCGCCACTCCCAGTCTACCTCCCCCCGGGGTGTAACTTCACGAATGTAATCTCCCAGAATATACTCCCCATCGATTTCCGTTCCCTTTAGGCCCCCATGAACGCGACCCGCGGCCTCTTTAGAGAGGCGTTCAAAACCCAGAAAAGATGTATTTCCGTTCGCTAAACGTACAAAATCATGGTGTTGGCCAGGGGCCTCACATTGCCAGATTATTCTACCATTCCAGTCCAATTCCAGAATGTAGCGCATCCCCTCTCTATCTTCTTGCTTTGCACCAGGTGCGAGGGCTGAAGCCAGCAAGTTTCCATTAGGGAGGAGGTAGGCATATCCATAGGCATTGCCATTGACTGTCCACTCGTGGACCACGTCGCCCTTCATGTCCAGAAGATAAACCTGATCCTGCATGAGAGGTGAGAATAACGTAAAACCTTGTGTCGCACGCTCTTCATCGTGGATCAGCAGACCGGTATTCTGTAATCGCATAATTGCCCTTTAGTGTCATTAGCAATTTGGTCGGAATGACATAGTAAATGTTTTTTTTAAATCTGGTTTAATTTTTCATCCTGCCAGGAAATTCTTGCTGAGGATGCGCAGTCCCGTGCTTCGGGAACTATAACAGTTACGATCCCATCTTAACATTTCACCAAAAGAAAAAAATCTGTGCCCGTCACCGCAGAATTTTCCTAATAGACGCCCCTGATATAACGTCAAATTCCAAATTATAACTATCCGGATGCGATGGTGTGTTAAAGGCTGATGTAACGAAAATTGCCGGTTACAGTCTTGATTTATAAAAAGAAGTTGAGAAGTTAACAAAAGTTTAATACACTCTGGACTTGGGAGACGCGTTACCTCGTGAGCCTGGGAATAGAATGTTCCGCAGGGCCAACAGGGTAGTCCCCAGAATATGTATGTGAACACCAGTAAAGTTGTGATGCGACAGGAGGTCATCATCCAATGCCACTGGAAGCGTTTAATTCGTCTGCAAGTATTATTGACGTCCTTACCGGCGGTGTGAACTCTGTCGGGCGGTCGTTGTTGCTTGGCCAGCAGGGTATCCAGACGAACACCGTGCGGAGTATTGAGGAGAGTTTCGCCTCCCGCATAGACGAAGCGATTGCACGCCTTAATCAAACTGACACAAACCCCAAAATTTCTGCTCTCAGGCGAGAGCAATCCATTCTCGCAAGCCGTAAGGAACGCCTCAATCAAGCAATAGAGCTGCTGAATAAAACTCTCACACAAACTAATTTTATAAAAAAAGCGACAGAACATCTTGCGGATCTTCTTGACGATTTAGAAGCTGAGACGATTACTTCCTCGTCAATGGCAACAGTTTGGGATAACACGCTTCGAATAATCAACAACCTTGTTGAAGATGCCACAGTTACCTACAAGGATGGAGGTGTCTCATCCGAAAAAAACCTTATCAAATCTGATGGCTCCAGGACCAGATTTCCAAACCGACCCTTCCTCGCCCCTTTCAATTCCAACGGAGGCACCCTTTTAGTCAGTGGTTCCTACTTGGGGACGGACTATTTTCTTCAGGAATTCAATTTAGACACCACGTTTAATGGGGACCCTTTAAATTTTGTGGGAGATACATTCTGGAATTCTGATACAGCTTTCTTGGATACCGAAACGGCTACTGGAACGTTGACGGAATTTGGCTCTCAGGCTGGGTTTCCAAATTCTCCTACAGGAGTAACTGCATCTGTGACCTCCGGCATCAGTTTCTTTAATCTGGTTAGAAATGCAGATGGCAATTTTAGTTCTTTTAGTACGACAGGCGGTGGAATTTCAGTCGCGACAATCACAACGGGTGGTTTGGGTCTACTTGATGCATGGATGTATAATGATTTCAACGATACGGATGACACCCCTTTAAACCAAGACGCAACCTTTACCAGGCAATTTGCAAAAGATGACCTAGAACAGGCCTTGGGGAAAATACTTTTGGCGGAAGCCCAATTCAGACTGGATCTGAAAACCCTTCAATCTCGTGCAAATCTTTTCGACCCCCAAATTGCCGGCATCGAAAGGGAAATCAGTGACATCACTGAGACATCATTGAGCGAAAAAGAAGCGATAGTTGTCTCTCTTAAGCTGGCATCCCAGGTCGCACAATTTAATTTAGCCGTATTGGCATCCCGGGGTGATACAATTGTATTTAGCTTACTTTTGTCTCAAGACAATTTTA
>JYMV01017683.1_pt1 | contig 17002 bp, 10 predicted proteins | sample 338911 | NCBI WGS metagenome assembly JYMV01 (sample SAMN03354496, study PRJNA234377) | hydrothermal vent metagenome | biome: Deep sea; feature: Hydrothermal plumes at the Eastern Lau Spreading Center, Western Pacific Ocean; material: Seawater | place: Tonga | collected 2009 | depth 2000 m m
CAGCCATCCTTGGTTCTGCACTCAAACCTCGAAGAAATAGCGAATATAAATGAACATATTTGGCTAGGCGGCTATAATGCAGTGAAATTTGTTTACACCTCTACCTCTTCGGCATCACTCTTATCCAACTCATAATCAGATTGGTTGTTGTCAACATCACCTTCAATTTCGAAATCGTCAATCAGTATCTCTGAATCTTCTTCTTTCCAATCAGAATTCTCCCCATCTGCATTTTCAAGCATCAATCGGCGCATTCTCTCTGCAACTGTAATCAACATTATTCCCTTGTCAACATGAATTTTCTTCAACTTCATCAACTCGTCAATTTCATCCTCGCATTCATCAATTTCCGCCAAGGATTCAACACCTTCTAATCGACGCTCCATGCGATTAAATCGAATGTTCTTCCTCCGTGCGAAGAGGATTGTTGCCGGAGTTGCAATAATTATCACAATCATTTCACTTTGAACTAAACCGAGAAAAATACTCAGTGAAATCTCAATTCCACCTTCAACATATGATGAACTAAACCCTTCAGTAGGTGAGTAATAAAATCCAAGGTTCCTACCTCCATACATATTGATTGGATTCTCACTAGCATCAAACGGGTCACTACCGCGGTCATACTCAACACCATCCGGGAAGCCATCATTATCATCATCTGGGTCAATAATATCCGGGATTCGGTCTCCATCAGCGTCACCCGGTACGGAATTTGCATCCCACGGATTGAAGCCCGACTGAGCTTCTAAACTATTTGTGATACCATCTCCATCAATATCGTCATCAAAAATATCTGGTAAACTATCCCCATCAAAATCGGGACAGCCTCGCATATATTCTTCGCTATACCCCGGGACACCGGGACAATCATCAAAATTATCAGAACCAAGTTGGTCAGGGAAGCCGTCTTCATCGGTATCACTCCACGCTGTTGAGTCATTGGGAAATACATCAATAGAATCTGCCCAACCATCACCATCTGAATCAAGACACCCGTAAATATCACCGAGATTACTCTCACCAAAATCTGTCGGGCAAGCATCGGGATGATAACCTACAGAACTATCACCGTAACCATCAGAATCTGAGTCCATTGATTGAGTAGGGTCTGTATCGAACGAATCCTGAATGTCACTCCAACCATCTCGGTCAGTGTCTGGGCAGCCTAGTGGTCCGAGGTAAGATGTACCAAATTCAAGGGGACATGAATCGTATGCTGTGCCACCTTGGTTATCCCCATATCCATCTTGGTCTGTATCTTGCCACTGAGATTTATCATCTTCAAAAGCATCCCAACGATCCGCCACACCATCACCATCACCATCCGGGCAACCTAGTCCAGTAACGGTATCTGTTGAATTACCCACCTCGTGAATACAATGGTCTGGACTGGTTGAACCAAACTCTTGATTGTCGCCATATCCATCGCCATCAAAATCACTCCATTGAGTCGGGTCATTGACAAATGCGTCCGGACTAGAACCTGCTGAATTATCGCCAAATCCATCTCCATCTACATCTGAATGTTGTGTCTTGTCGGATGGGAATGCGTCAGATGTATCTGCCACTCCATCACCATCCCAATCTGAATCTGATGACGCTGGATCAGTTGGATATGGATCATTGGCATCAGAAATCCCATCCAAGTCAGTATCAGGGCAAGCGAATCTATCAACCCAAGAATTGCCAAATTGGAAAGGACATGGATCTGTTAAATCTTCATACCCGTCGTTATCAGTATCAGTGCATCCAAATTTGCTCTCATTTGCACCATTAACCATTACTGAAAGTCGTGAAACACCAAATATCGTTGGGCATGAATCAGGTGTGGAACCACCCATATAATCACCAAATCCATCGCCATCCGAATCTAACCATTGGCTTGGGTCATTTGGTAGGTCATCTGACCGGTCAGCAACTCCGTCACCGTCTCTATCCGGACACCCTAAGTCGCCGGGCGAGGTTACATTACCCCACGCGAAACGACACTTGTCAGCCGCGTCACCATGACCATCTCCATCCATATCTGAGAATTCATTTGCATCACCATCGTCAAAGTCGGATAAATTACTCACACCATCACCGTCAGCGTCTGTGCAACCGTAAACATCCGTGGTTGAGTTCCCCCAGCTAAGTTTACATGAATCTGGCAAGTTTCCACTTGAGTTATCACCATAACCATCATTGTCACGATCTCGATGTTGGGTTTGGTCTCCAGGGTGGCTATCACCGGTGTCAGACCACCCATCTCCATCTGAATCCGAGCATCCAAACTGGTCATTTGTTGATGTCCCATGGATGATGGGGCAATTATCGTATGGGAAACTAGCACCATTGGTTATTAACATTGGATCCTCAAATCCATCATTATCATAATCAAGTGGAGAAGGATCTGAATTGTACGCGAAAAGAACAAACTCACCCGGCCATCCTGATAACCGAGAAGAACTCCATGATGAGTTACCCCAATTATCACCTAAGCCATCACCATCTGAATCTAACCATTGAGTACCCTTATTCCAAAAATCATCATTTAGATTAGATTGGCCATCAGAATCCTCGTCAGCACAACCCCAACGATCGCGCCATGAGTCACCCCAGTACCCTGTGCACGAATCAGGAAGCCTGCCAACCTGATTATCACCAAATCCGTCACCATCAGGATCATCGGATTGTGTTGGATTAAGAATGAAATCGTCGTTAACATCAGCGACTCCGTCCACATCTAAGTCTGAGGAGCCAAAATGGATTGATGTCTGGTCATTAGTGCCACCTATAGCAAGGTCCGGCATACCATCATTATTGATGTCTGTAACCGCTAGAGCGGCCATTTCACCAAATTGATCTGTTTGCCATGAATAACTAGTTGTAATCACCCCATCATCATTGATATAGATGTAAGCCCGATCACCTCCAAACGATTCTATGATGTCTAGGTCTCCATCCCCATCTATATCGGCCCAAATGGTATCTGTAGTTTTTCCTGATTTACCCAAAGTTATCTGAGTTTGGAAATTACCATTAGTATTTACAAATACTTTTGAAACCTTAGTTACCCCACCTCCCCAACTACCCGCAATGATATCCAAATCTCCGTCATTATCAAAATCTCCTGCATCAAAAGACCGCGGGTTCAGAACGGATAATATGGTTGGATTTGTATTAGAAAGTTGACCATTATTATTACTATAAATATTGATTCTGCCGGTAAAATAATCCGCAAAAATGAACTCTGGAAAACCATTTCCATTAACATCTGCCAGTTTGATATCATATGCACGGCCACCACCTGAATTCCAATCGGATGTTGAATTGAAAGCGCCACCATTATTCATGAAAACCTCCTGAACAGAGGTTGACCCATGCCCGCCAATTGCAATATCTAAATCACCGTCACCATCAACATCCCCAACAGCAACTATTGACGTTGAAATGCTTTGTGAACCGAAGGCTATTTTTGATGAGTTTTGAAAAATACCATTATTATTTAGGTAAATGTAACTAGTACCAGAACGAGCAGAGATTATATCCAAATCGCCATCATTATCCATATCTCCTAATGCAATTGCACTAGAGCTAGTATCTGAATCCCAATCAGATGTGCCGTTGTAAGTACCACCATTATTACGGAATAATTCTATTGTACCATGATTGGTGACCATCTCATTCCATCCATCGCCATCAAGGTCACCAAAAGCAATTGAATTTACATCGGCATTTGAGGTACTCTGCCAAGTGCTTTGTGAGGATAATACACTACCCCGGTTGAAGTATAACCGGACTGAATCCTCACTTCCAATTGCTATGTCAAGGTCACCATCCCCATCTGAATCTGCCATAGAAGTAGAGAATGTATAGTCAGATGCAGAACTTTGCCACGAGGAATTTCTTTGTAACTCCCCATTCAAATTCATGTAAAGTCGGTCTACTTGATTCCTGTTGCCAACCAGCATATCGAGGAATCCATCGCCGTTAACATCACCTAAACTGATATCACCTGAGCTGTAACTGCCATAACTATACCAGCCAGGAGTGGTAATTAGGCCTAATTGATGGTTAAAGAATATCTTGTTATTCTCACTAGCCGATGCCGAAACAAGATCAATGAGGCCATCGCCATTGATGTCCCCCCATTCTAAATCCGAATTCTTAACATTGGAACTTGTCTCCCAAGAATTAGTCGAACTAAATCCATTACCATTGTTTAAGTAAATTTTTATCGGGGCATTTGTAAATCCAACCGCAAGATCAAGGTCACCATCCCCATCAACATCACCAAGAGCAATACTCTTTGGCGAAGTTAAGGCTTGGGACCAAATCGCTGTTGAGGAAATTGCCGACCCCCCATTAAGGTAAATTCGCGCTTCGTTAGTTGAACAAATTGCCAAGTCAATGTCACCGTCTCCATCTACATCACCGAGTTCAACCCCGTTATATGAGGAAACCATTTGATTCCAAACTGATGAAGGTCCACCTCCCCCAGTTACCGTGTCAGACAGTACCCCATCAATTGTCAGGTAAACATCTATGTCAGAGTGTAACATTCCTTGATAATTGAGGTAAATTCTAGTGCGAGTATAGTCCGAAACAACAGCATCAGGTAAACCATCTGCGTTGATATCTCCTAGCGCTATATTGTACTGGTTTGAGCCTGTAAATTTGTTCACACGTATGAGGTCAAGGTCACCATCCCCATCAATATCAGCCCATGCAATCTCACTTGATTTCTCAGTCGTCTGTGGGTCCCAATCAGAATTTGAACTAAACGAAGGAGTCATGGATTCATTATGGCAAGGGAGATGGGCAACAGAGCAAGCGTATGGCTGAACTTCTGTCGTTGTTGGGATGGCTGGGTTGGTTGGATGGGTGTCATTTTGATTAGATACCCCATCGCCATCCCAGTCCGTATTTGTTACATTGAATGGCAGAGGCCTCTGCCACCACGTACCTGAAGCCAGGTGCATGCCACCATCTGCATAATTCAAAGTACCCTGATTATGTAAAGCCATAAAATACGCATCTTCCGGAATCAATGATTCATTGCCATATACTGTATTATTTGACCTGTCTGAAGCCATACTGAATAATATCAACGTTGAAAATATCATCAACAAAGTCAATGATAGCGCGATTGTCTTTTCATTTGAATTGGTATTTGTCCTGAGCCCAACACTTTTCCGCATGACCACGCCTATGCCCACTTAGAACTTAACCGTCGCGCCGGAAAAAAAAAACGACGCTAAAAGCCAAACTTTTCACCAAAAAAGGCTGTTGACGAGGCGTAACTTGAAAGCAAGCCAGTGAAGCGCAAACCATGGCGGATAAATGCCCACTCTCTGAGCAAGAGCAAGGGTGGCTTGATGGCGGCATTGCCGAATTCAACACCGGGCGCTACTGGCACGCCCACGAGGACTGGGAGGAGATGTGGAAGTCACTCAAGGCGAGAGAGGCAGACCAGCGATACATCCTCGGTATTCAAGGACTCATCCAGACTACAGCTTTGATGTTCCAATACGAGCGGCAAAAAATCCGAGGCATCGTCAATATGTGGGGCAAACTGACCGACAAACTAGGCACACCTGAATCACCCTTGTTCGAGAATCTTTGGTGTGTAGACATTCCGAAAGTGCTCCAAGATGTTCTCCCCTTCCTTACCGATGCAACCGCTGACGAACCCACTTGGGGACTCAATCCAAACACAGTCCAAATCTGACCGAGCCGTTGAGAAATCAAATCCTTAGGATTCTGCTTGTCATGAATCAGAAACGGTGAGGATAATAGTATCAGTTCTGCTTTCAGCACCATCATTCACCTGCAGACGGATGATGTAGGTGCCTGCCTCATTTGGTGCAACTAGCGAAGCAACTGCTTCGTCTGCATTCTGTATGTTAATTCCATCTGTTGAAGACCAGAAGTAGCGAATAAAACCTAGAGGGTAATTGTCAGGGTCATTACTGCTTGAGCCATCAAGAGAAACGGTTTGGCCTGGATTTGCAGTGATATCTGGCCCTGCGTCAGCGATAGGAGGTGAGTTCTCAGTATCAGCGGTGTCAGCATAACCAGTCACCGTAGCATTGAACTCTCCATCTGAGATGACCAGAGTGACTGAGTAATTTCCATCTTCAGCATACTCGTGTAGAGGCTCGGGAAGAATTGAGGTAGTGCCATCTCCGAGGTCCCAGAAATAAGTTAACAACTGCTCATCAACTATCTCGGTTTCAAATTGAAACACCCCCTCCTCCACTGAAGTGGGCGTCATTTCTTCGATTTGCGGTGCCTGATTCAAATAGCCATTGAGGTCTACCCAGCTAGTGGTTTGCCCACCATGCATATCTGATACCAGCACAAACACTCTCCTACCTTCATCATCAGCAAAGGTGTGTTCAACAGGGTTTCCCGAGCCGATTCGCTCAGGAGCATGAATATCGCCAAATCCTGTCTCAAAATTCCAGAAGATTGCAAGGTCATCATTGTCAACATCCTCTGCATCAACACTGAACTGGTAACCGTTCCCCGTAGGAGTTGCTTCAACGCTAGATATCGTCGGTGCTGAATTACTCATACCATCACCGAATTCTATGTGAACAGTTGTCTCATCATCTGTGACGCTCAATGCGGTGATGTGGATATCAGCCCCATCAATGCTGAAAGTACGACCTTCAGGCAATAGGAAATCAGAACTGCTGGATGTTGGTGTTTCAGGCGTGGCATCCTGAGCAGTGGCCAACCATTTGTGATACCCGTATTGTTGCTGGGGAGCGGCGTGGTTGATGATGACACCATTCAGTACCCCTAGTTGTGTGTGTCCGGGCTTGTTTGAAGAATCGGTTTCCTGCACCTCCCTAACCTCAAGGTAATAGAAATGTTCAGCAATTATTGTCTCACCATTCACCTCCTCCTCAATCATCCCAATTGACAGGCGTAGAGCATGGGAATCATCCCCTTCAAGAGGCTTTAGGGTGTAATTTCCACTCTCTGAAACGAGTTCAACTTGCTCATCATCAAGCCAGCCCATCTGGTGCTTGTAGACGGCACCGAAATGACGCCATGCCGAAGAAGAACCCATGGTGTCGTATTGATTGCCATATTGCTCAACATCACCATGTACACTACTATTGAACCGCGCGTGCGAGAGACCGAATCCGTGGCCCATTTCGTGAGTTAAGGTGTTGCGTGTGCTGTTAGTATCAGCGAAGCGCTTGACATCGCAACGCGAAGCGAGCAGTTGCACTGTGCCATCATCAGTCGTGACATTGTAGAATTGTACCCCCTGTGTTGACATGCTCCGTGTGGTCAGATTCTGTAATCCCACCACAAAACGGTCGTACTGTGTTAGATCATATCCATCGTTTGCGGCTGCTTGGTAGGAATTCTGCATTGAATATCCAGCATCATCTAGGGCATACCAGCCTGCGATAGTCCAGTTGAGCCATACCTTTCCGCCTGATACCTCAACGTACCAGTCGTTGACATCACTCATTATCGACTCAGCCTCTGTAGCACTCATCCCAGGAGTTGAACCGGTTGGATGGACGAGGATTAACAACAATCTACTTTCTCCTTCCCATAGGTCAATGGTTGCCTGAGCCTGCTCCTCAAGTTCGGTCTGGTTACCTATTGGTGGTGACGGTTCCCCTTCCTCAACAGGTTCTGTGAATACTTCATATTGACAAGAGGTGTCATTTACCTCAGCAGACGCATTATAATTCAAGGAGGATGAATCGGTGCAACCATACAGCAAGTTCTCAGTTGAATCAACAATGTCTGTATTTCTTCCACTTTCCAAGCAACCACCAAGCAAGGGTGAGATGAGCAACAAAATCACTGCAGACATGACTGCGAACTGACCTGAGGTGGTTGAATTAGCCATCTTCTTCGGCTCGTTCACACCGCTGACTCATAATAAGACCAACCTCGCTCTTGATAGAAATTGAGCACAGTATCACTTACAATTGATGAAGGCGAACGCAAATTATCCGCCGAGATCACCTACTCTTGAGAACCGCTCGAGATTCAAATCCCCAGCGACAGATGGCGCATCGCCCTAGAGTAGAGGGCCCGGCAACATTGATTATCTGACACGTCAAGGCGCGCTCATGCGCAAGGAAATAATTGCCCCCGTGCTCGTTTTGCTGATGTTATTGGCAGCGGGTGCGTACATGATGCTGAACAACGATGGAAATGGTCCAAATTCACCCGATGATGGTGATGGAAACAACCAGATTGGTGACGAATGGGACGTCTATTATGTCCAATCCGGTGATGACCTGCCGGCCTGTGGCTCTACCACCCTCGGAAGACTGTACTATGTCGCCGACACCGCCGGATTCGAAACCTGCACAAGTGCCGGTTGGGCCTTTGTTGACCTGACTGGACCTGCGGGCGCTGACGGTGCCGATGGTACCAACGGTGCCGATGGAGTGAACGGAACACAAGGAATGGTCGGCTCTGACGGTTCTGACGGTTCTGATGGCTCTGACGGTTCTGATGGCGCAGATGGCGTGAACGGAACCACCGGCCAAGACGGCATGAACGGGGATGATGGGGCTAGTGGACTCACTGCCCTCGCAATCACTACCCCTGAACCTTCAGGCGCAAACTGCGTAAATGGCGGAGTGAAAATTGAGGTCGGACTTGATGATGACGAAAACGGCTCGCTTGAAGCCAGCGAAATAGACTACTCCACATTCGTCTGTGACGGCACGACTGGCCAAGATGGTACGAACGGAACTGACGGCACGACTGGCCAAGATGGCACGAACGGAACTGACGGCACAAATGGTGCTGACGGTGCCAACGGAAGTGCATCACCAAACACCATGCTGACTAGCATCTCGTCTCCTGCCGCTTCCTTAGGATGCACAGCTGGCGGACGGGTGATGGAGCAGGGACTCGACAATGGTGACGGCGGAGGAACCGCCCAAAACGGCGTTCTAGAATCTGGCGAGGTTGACTACACCACTACCTACTGCAGTGCATACAAAGTCTGGCAGGTGGATGACATCAACAGCGGGGGAGGCGGTAGTAGCCCCGGATATAGAATGGAGATATTGGTCGGTGATACGCTCTATTTCGGTGCGAATGATGGTAGCAGCGGCTACGAACTGTGGGCGCACGACACCTCCAACTCCTCGACCTGGCAAGTGGCTGAGATGAGAGGGTTAGCCGGCAGTAACCCCGGACAATACATGGCGATATTGGTCGGTGACACGCTCTACTTCGATGCGAATGATGGCAGCAGCGGCATAGAACTGTGGGCGCACGACACCTCCAACTCCTCGACCTGGCAAGTGGCTGACATCCGCAGCGGGTCAGGCAGCAGTACCCCCGGATATTACATGGAGATATTGGTCGGTGATACGCTCTACTTCAGTGCGTATGACGGTAGCAGCGGCCAAGAACTGTGGGCGCACGACACCTCCAACTCCTCGACCTGGCAAGTGGCTGACATCAACAGTGGGTCAAGCACCAGTACCCCCGGACAATACATGACAATATTGGTCGGTGATACGCTCTACTTCAGTGCGAATGACGGTAGCAGCGGCACCGAACTGTGGGCGCACGACACCTCCAACTCCTCGACCTGGCAGGTGGCTGACATCAACAGTGGGTCAAGCGGCAGTAGCCCCGCACAATACATGGTGATATTGGTCGGCGACACGCTCTACTTCAGTGCGTATGAGGTTAGCAGCGGCTACGAACTGTGGGCGCACGACACCTCCAACTCCTCGACTTGGAGAGTTGCTGACATCAGCAGCGGGGCAGGCGGCAGTAACCCCGGACAACACATGACAATATTAGTCGGTGACACGCTCTACTTCAGTGCGTATGAGGGTGGCGGCGGCTACGAACTGTGGGCGCACGACACCTCCAACTCCTCGACCTGGCAGGTGGCTGACATCTACAGTGGGTCAGGCACCAGTAACCCCGGACAAGACATGACAATATTAGTCGGTGACACGCTCTACTTCGATGCGTATGATGGTAGCAGCGGCAGAGAACTGTGGGCGCACGACACCTCCAACTCCTCGACCTGGCAAGTGGCTGATATCTACAGCGGGGTAGGCAGCAGTAACCCCGGATGGCGCATGGCGATATTAGTCGGTGACACGCTCTACTTCGATGCGTATGACGTTAGCAGCGGCAGAGAACTGTGGGCGCACGACACCTCCAACTCCTCGACCTGGCAAGTGGCTGATATCTACAGCGGGTCAGGCAGCAGTAACCCCGGATATTACATGACAATATTGGTCGGTGACACGCTCTACTTCGATGCGAATGATGGCAGCAGCGGAGGAGAACTGTGGGCAATGATGATTGAGCACAGCATCACATACGACTGATGAAGGCGAACGCAAATTATCCACCGAGATCACCTACTCTTGAGAACCGCTCGAGATTCAAATCCCCAGCGACAGAGGGCGCAACGCCCTAGAGGGTCCGGCAACATTGATTATGCACGCGCTAAGCGGGCGGTCATGCGCAAGGAAGCGATTGCCCCCGTGCTCGTCCTGCTGATGCTATTGTCAGTGGGCGTGTATATGATGCTGAACAACGATGGAATCGGACCAAATTCACCCGATGATGGTGATGGAACTGGTGACGGAAACAACCAGATTGATGACGAATGGGACGTCTATTATGTCCAATCCGGTGATGACCTGCCGGCCTGTGGCTCTACCACCCTCGGAAGACTGTACTACGTCGCCGACACCGCAGGATTCGAGACCTGCACGGACGCCGGATGGGCATTCGTCGACCTGACCGGGCCGGCTGGGCCCGCAGGCGCGAACGGCGACAACGGTGCCCCAGGTGACACCGGAACTGACGGCCAAGACGGCATGAACGGCCTCACCGCACTCGCGACCACCAGCGCCGAACCAGCGGGCAGCAACTGCGCCAACGGCGGCCTCAATATTGAGGTCGGAATGGACGATGATGGTGACGGCGTGCTGCAGGCCAACGAGGTTGACCATAATCAGTACGTTTGTGACGGCGCGAGTGGCCAAGACGGATCTGACGGATCTGACGGACAGGACGGCGCCAACGGCAGCGCCTCACCAAGCACCATCCTGACCAGCATTTTGCCTCCTGCCGCTTCCTTAGGATGCACAGCTGGCGGACGGGTGATGAAGCAGGGTCTTGACAACGGGAACGGCGGCGGAACAGCCCAGAACGGTGTTCTTGAATCCGGTGAGATGGACTATGTGACCACTTATTGTTCCAAGTACGTCGTGAACATTCTGAAGGACATCAACAGCGGAATCGGCGCCAGTAACTCCGATGAGTTCACCGTCATGGGCTCGACGCTCTACTTCAAAGCCACCGACGGCAGTAACGGAGTCGAACTGTGGAGGAGCGACGGAACCACCGAGAGCACAGTGATGGTCAAGGACATCTACAGTGGGGCCACCAGCAGTTGGCCCGGGCATCTCACCACCGTAGGCTCGACGCTCTACTTCAAAGCCACCGACAGCAGTAACGGAGTCGAACTGTGGAAGAGCGACGGCACCGCCTCGGGCACGATGCTGGTCAAGGACATCAGAAGTGGAGCCGGCAGCAGTAACCCCTCTAAATTCACCGCCGTGGGCTCGACGCTCTACTTCAGAGCCACCGACGGCGTCAACGGAGACGAACTGTGGAAGAGCGACGGCACCGCCTCGGGCACAGTGATGGTCAAGGACATCAGAAGCGGGGCCAGCCACAGTTCCCCCCTATATCTCACCGCAGTGGGCTCGACGCTCTACTTCGTCGCCAACGACGGCATCACCGGAACGGAACTGTGGAAGAGCGACGGAACCACCGCCGGCACGGTGATGGTCAAGGACATCAAGAGCGGAGCCTCCGGCAGTTGGCCCGAACAACTCACAGTCGTGGGCTCGACGCTCTACTTCCAAGCCGACGACGGCATCAGCGGATACGAACTGTGGAAGAGCGACGGCACCACCGCCGGCACGGTACTGGTCAAGGACATCAACAGCGGGGACTTCGACAGTTACCCCAACCAACTCACCGCCATGGGCTCGACGATCTACTTCCAAGCCAGCGACGGCAGCAGCGGATTCGAACTGTGGAAGAGCGACGGAACCACCGCCGGCACGGTACTGGTTAAGGACATCAACAGCGGGTCCGGCGGCAGTTACCCCTACTCCTTCACCCTCATCGGCTCGACTCTCTACTTCGTGGCCAACGACGACATCAGCGGATACGAAGTGTGGAAGAGCGACGGCACCACCGCCGGCACAATGCTGGTCAAGGACATCAGAAGCGGGGCCAGCGACAGTGACCCCGCCTACTTCACCGTCATGGGCTCGACGCTCTACTTCCAAGCCAACGACGGCACCAACGGAATCGAACTGTGGAAGAGCGACGGCACAGCAGCCGGCACGGTGATGGTCAAGGACATCAGAAGCGGGGCCAGCAGCAGTGACCCAGAAGACCTCACAGTCATAGGCTCGACGCTCTACTTCAATTCCTACGACACCGTCAGCGGCAGAGAGTTGCGCATGATGAATATCGAACACACCATCACCTACAACTGATGAAGGCGATTGAAACCAAAAGTTCGGATCCACAAGGGTCCGCACTGAATTTCCATTTGGCAATATTGATTACAACTTAATCTAAAGATGTTGCAATTGCTTTATTGCCACAACAACCTACATTACCACTCTGATATTGTAAAGTCCAAGTTGATAGGTCTGTACTCGTATAGATTGCATTATAGTGTTCTTGTGAACCACCCACCGTACCATCAATCATCCCAGCAAGAACATAGGTTCCATCGACATAAGTCATCGTAGCACCAGTATACATTGGATTGTAGAATGTTGTCCATGTCTCTCCATCAGCAGAGTAAGCGCCCCTTGAACTGTTGGCTCCACCACCACCACCGTCCATCGCAACAAATTGAGTCCCGTCGTGGATTAATCTCTTCATTAGTCCACATCCTGAATGGCTACAAGATATCTTATCATAAGATTCTGATGTCCAGTCTGTACCATCTTCTGATTGAGCGACAATCCATGGGCCGCTACCTCCAGAAGTCTTCTTTACTGCCCAGAATTTACCATTAGCATAAGCACAGGAATCTGGATGAACAGTGTATCCAGAAGGTGAATTAGTCGCAGTATTCCAATTCTCTCCATCAGTAGAATACACCGCTCCAGAACTAGCAATTGATACGAAGGTACCTTCCCCGTACATTGTACAAGAGAGCCACGCAGTTCCCGAATTAGAACTTACATCATCCTGTGTTTCGGTCCAAGAAATACCATCAGTTGACTTGTACATCACCCAACCACCTGAACCTTGACCCGCTGAGACAAACATACCATCTCCATAAGCGAGGCTATTATAGTTGTAATAATTCTTAGTATTCTTGGTCTTGGTCCATGTATCACCATCACTAGAGTAAGCGAAGTACATGTCGTAGCCATCGTTAGAAGTGGTCACAAACATACTTTCTCCATACTCTACATCAGGAGCATAACCACCTGAATCAAATGGCAATACTTCTCCAAGTGCCCAATTTTGAGTATCAGTACTATAGAAGGTATTACCTTCATCATCTATTGTTACAATAGTGTAGCTAACTCCACCACCAGTACTGCCACCTGTATGACCACCAACATTGCCGCCTTGTCCACTAACTCCATCACCAGCAAGTGTGCGCCCGTTGTAGGTTACAGATATCTCAAGTAAACATTCAGCCTCTGAGCAAATGTCCTCAGTCCCTTCTGAGAGGAAGAGATACTCTCCCGGCTCCCAAGCATTGTCGTTGTCACCAGCCGCTTGACTAATCTCACAATCATCACCAGCAACAACGCTGCAAGTGTAGACATTATCGCCAACAGAAATTATAATTTTGATGAATGACCAAGCCAAGTCATCCTTTCCCGTCACCTGCATCCTGACTAATGTGTCATCTGCCCCAGGACCTGTTTCATCATCAGCATCCACGGTGGTGTAAGTATTCAGTGTACCCACTGAGGTGTCAGTACCTTCACTGGCTAGACTGTTTGCCCACACATACAATACACCCGCAAGCACAACCGTGATTGCAACCATAAGAATGGTCGCTATCACAGGACTTACTGCAGTCTCTTCTTCATTTCTTCTTATCTCTGCTTTTTGCAATTCAATTACACCTAACGGCTATTGCCATTAAATACACTTAATTAATGACCTATTTCAATTATTCGCAGGATAACTCCAAGGAGTTTAGACCCACAAGCGTTAGCACCAGATTTCCATTTGGAAATAACGGCAAAAACATCAAGAATGAACCTGCTTTATCAGAACCATGCGCAAGGCCACACCCATACTAATTGCAATTTTGCTGATGACAACCGCTCTCGCGGGTTGCTTGGGAGGAGACACAGAAGAATTTGACACCTCGGATTTGGATCAACAGATTGCAGATTTGCAAGAATCCCAAGATGAACTGAATCAGAGTATCGAGGAAAAGAATGCCATAATTGCGGCACACCTCGCTTCGATTGAACAACTCAACCAAGACATCGCTTCATTTGAAACAAACATCTCAACTCTTCAAACTGAAATTTCCGACGCTGAGGCCTATCGAGATTCATTGTTATCAATGCTAGAAGATGCTGAGGAAACTTCTGAAGAGCTGGAATCTCTACTGCTAGGAGCGAACGCAACAATCCTTTCTCTGGAGGATTCCCTCTCGGAGAATCAAACACTTGTAGCCCAATGGCAGCAAACTGCAGATGATAACCTCGTTAATCTGGCTGGTGCGAACTTAGAGTATGCAGAAATGGAGTATGCCGACCTGAGTGGTGTCAACCTGAGTGGTGCGGACTTGGATTCCGCCTACCTGAACTATGCGGACCTGCGCGGTGCCGACTTGAGTGGTGCGAACTTAGAGTATGCAGAAATGGAGTATGCCGACCTGAGTGGTGTCAACCTGAGTGGTGCGAACTTGGATTCCGCCTACCTGAGCTATGCGGACCTGCGCGGTGCCGACTTGAGTGGTGCGAGCTTGTATGGTGCGAGCTTGTATGGAACTAACCTGAGTGGGGCAAACCTGAGCGGTGCCGACCTGGGTAGTGCCTACTTGGATGGTGTAGATTTGAGCGGAGCTAACCTGAGTGGTACCAGTCTAAGGCTGACAAACATGTATGGTGCCAATCTAAGTGGTGTCGACCTCAGTGGTGCCGACCTATATCGACTATCCTCCAGGGGCAATTTGGAAGCATGTCCTACAAATCTACCAACAGACTGGCAGTGTATCAACAACATGCTGATTGGACCAACGGTTAACCTGTATAATGCCGACCTGAGTGGTTTCAACCTGAGTGGTGCAAACCTATCCGGTGCCCACTTTGAGCGTGCTAACCTTAGCGGTGCTAACCTAAGTAATGCCAACCTAAGCGATGCCGAATTCAGATATGCTAACCTGAGTGGTGCAGACCTGAGTGGTGCAGACCTAACAGATATCGAAGGAGCCGATTTGGAAGGATGTCCTGCAAATATTCCAACAAACTGGCATTGTATCAACAACAATTTGTTTGGAGGGGCGTCTCCTTACCTCCAACAAGCCGACCTGAGTGGTGCCGATCTAAGTGGGTTCAACCTGAGTGATGCCAACCTGAGATGGTCCAATCTGAGTGGTGCGGACCTGAGCGATGCCGACCTGAGCGATGCCGACCTGTACAGTGCCGACCTGAGTGGTGCTGACCTAACCAATGCCAACCTAAGTGATGCGGCCTTAGGATTGATAACTTGGGACAATACCATTTGCCCTGATGGGACGAACTCCGACAATAACGGAAATACTTGCGAAAACAATCTCTGAACTGTCCGGACTCACAAGGATTCGAATGAACTCAAATAGTACACATGTCGAAGGTACAGAGGGGGTCATTAAGTGGATACGTTTGATTCTCAGTTAGGATTAGGCATTCTCGTTTGCGCATTTGGGCTGTGGTTATTGTACGAACGATGGTGGTGGACTGAGGAGCCTGTGATAAAAGCCAGGCCAGTCAAGTATCATCTTTTTTCTGCAGGTTTGTGGACAATTTTCTTCTTTGGATTACTATTTTTTGTCACCGCAGACCCCGAATTTTCACTGAAGTACATCTCATCGGCGGCAGGTATTGGCATGGGTTTGTGCTTCGTAGGCCCGGTGTTCTTCATATGGCTGATTCGTGATCCCTCAGAAGCGCCTGAGGGGGTTGCAGTGACAAAAAATAGTAATCCAAAGAGGGATTAATACATGGAACCGGAATTGATATTGGGCTTGGTTTGCCTCTTCGGAGGCGTAGGCGGGATTATCCTAGAGAACCACAGGCCAGGCAGACGTGAGGGAAATCAGACCAGACATCACCTCAGTTTAGGGGTTGCAGTGAGTTGCATGTCGTTCGGTATGTTCACCCTATACTTCTGTTCTCAAGGCTGTGACGAAAGTTTGTGGCCTTTGGCACTGCCGAGTGGTTTTATTGGGCTACTCCTTTTTGGTTTCGGGGTCGAGGGAGACCGCGTCACCGCGAAGAGAATGGAAAACCCCGATCAGACCACAATGACTGATCTTGAGAAATTGAAGGGGGTGATACTTTCCCTGCCTAGGGGTGCAGTCATTTTTTTCGCTATTTACGACACCAAACTCTGGTTTGATGGGGTGTTGACCACCGAGAAATACCTCGCCTATTTAGGACTGCTCAGCATCGTGTATCTGACGGATCACTATCTAAGGCGGATGACGGATCGCTATCTAAGGCGGAGACAGAAAGAACACGAGGAAGAGTGACTCACAAGGGTACAGACGCACAAGGATTTGAAGCCCTATTCAATTTGATTGACAATTTAAAAATACTAAACATCTTTGAGTTTAATTATTTCCTCAATTTTTGTAATTGTCTCTTTAATCCAAGAATCTTCGCTTTTATTATATTCAAAATATACCGTATTTTCTTCCTCTGCGCTCATATTCTCCTTCGGAAATAGTGGGCCAGGTTTCCCGTTTGTTCCAGGT
>JYMV01030641.1_pt1 | contig 16998 bp, 16 predicted proteins | sample 338911 | NCBI WGS metagenome assembly JYMV01 (sample SAMN03354496, study PRJNA234377) | hydrothermal vent metagenome | biome: Deep sea; feature: Hydrothermal plumes at the Eastern Lau Spreading Center, Western Pacific Ocean; material: Seawater | place: Tonga | collected 2009 | depth 2000 m m
GCACCTGAATCAACTGTGCCAAACGCATCACCATAGCGAGCAAATATTGTTCGGATACCAAGTTTTTTTGCTCCAACGACATCCCTTTCTGGCCAATCACCAACCATCAAAGCTTCTTCAGCCTCAATATTTAGCTGGGATAAAGCCATTTCAAAGGGTATCGGTGATGGCTTCCTAACATTAGTATCATCAAAAGTGAGAACCACATCAAAATGATGGTGTAGATTCAAGTAATAAATTCGCATCCATGCTTCTCGGCTAGGCGCATCAGATACAACAGCAAGTTTCATACCTCTTTTTATTAGTTCCACAAGCGTATGATTTACATTTGGATACAACAACAGATTCGCTTCCCTGGCTCGTCGATAGGCTACTATACCTGCTGCCAAATATTTATTATTTACTTCACCGATCGTTTTATTTAAAAAATCATTAAATACCTGTTGATTCTCCCAACCTTCCTCTTCATAAATGCCGATTATGGTCTCATATGATTTATCAGGATCAATATCAAGTCCAGCCTCAATCATACCGGCAATAGCAGCTTTTACTGCGTATTCTTTCATTTTCATGAAATCAAGCAGAGTATTATCTAGGTCAAATATGACCGCTTTTATCATTAGGAAACTAGTCCTAGAGTTCGATTGATATTAGTTCTGGTATTTTTGAGGATTCATAATTCTATCCATTTCGTACTCAGCAATTTTCCTCCAGTTACGATCTTTGCGCGCCTTATCCAATGCATTAATGGACGCAACTTTGTTACCTTTACCTCCACACCACGTTGCTATACCAAGTTCAATCCATCCTCCACCGAAAGATGGCTTGCGATCCGTTGAGTTTCGGGCTGCTTCTTCAGCGCGATCGCACTCATCTAATTGATTATAAGCGGCAGCTAATCTATACCAGGCCATTGCGTCCTTTTCATTTAATGTCGTAGCTAGTACAAGGTTATTTGCTGCATTAGCCCAATCTTCCATTTCACTATAAACTACACCGAGGGTTGAATATCCCTTAGAATACTTAGGATTGACCTTAACAGCAGTATTTAGAACCTCAATTGCCTGATCATAGTTTTTTTCACTGATGTATATCTCACCCATGGCACCGAAAGCTTTATCATAGGCAGGGTGCACATCAACAGCTGCTCTAAATGCTACCAAAGCGCCTTCGTTATCACTATTAGACTTCTTGGAAAGTCCCATTGCATACCATCCTTTATAAAAATTCGGATTTATATCTAGTGCTTGTTGGTAACGGTCAATCGCTCCATCACGGTTACCCATTTTCGCTTCTATTACACCGATTTGATAATGAGCCTGGTAAAAATTTTCATCGAATTCCAACACCTTATTATAGCCTTCTAAAGCTCCATCTAGGTCACCTCGTTTGTAGGCCCTATTTCCATCATTAAAAGATTTTTTCGCAACATTATCTATTGCCGTTCTAGCTTTTTCATGATATGGATTTATTTCTAGTGCTTTTTTAAAATGCTGAACTGCTTTATCAAGACTTTTTTCCCGATACTTTACTAAACCCATACTATAGGCCGCCTCAGCAAATGTGGGAAATTTTTCCAGGACAATTCGATAGCTTTCGAAAGCATTAGAATAATCAGTATTGCCCATATATCGACTGGCATCATTCATTAATGTATTAATTACATTTATAAGGTCGAACTCATCTCTGAATTCTTGATTTTCAGGGTCGGCATCAATTGCTCGCTTTAAGAAGTCCCGCGTCTCTTGCATTTTACCTAAACGAAGATTAAGTCTGGCTAATTCAAGCATCGCTGGGGCAAAAGTAGGATCCATTTGCAGAGCTTGCGTAAATAATGATTCAGCTCGCTCAATTTGACCATTAGTAAGTTCATTCTTCCCATCCGCTAAAACCTGATCAAGTGTCTGCCCAACTAGAATGGTCATAAATATTGCGAGAATTATAAATATCTGTTGTGAGTTATTAAACATTCTTTCCTCCAATTGTGCCGAAGGCGGGACTCGAACCCGCACGGGGTTTCCCCCACTGCCCCCTCAAGACAGCGTGTCTACCAGTTCCACCACTTCGGCAATCGATTTTATTCAATGTCCAGGTTCTGCTGGATATCAGGGACTGATAGATCTAGCAAACGTTGATCTGCTTCACGCTTTAAAATGGATTCACTATCAATGGTTTCAGGAGCACTAGTCAGACTAATTAAGATGCCAACGGTCATAAATGCAATAGCGAACCAGGTTGTAATTTTGCTCAATGCAGTTGCCGCTGCACGACCACCAAAAATAGAGCTGCCCATACCGCTGCTTAAACCACCAGCTAAACCACCGCCTTGGCCTGCTTGCATTAATATTACAGCTATTAACAAAATGCTAATGATTGTATGGATACCTATGAGTATTCCTGTCATCATTTACCCCTTATAATTATTTTTAACGATTTCTATTATTTTAGAAAATAATTCCAATTTTAAACTCGCTCCACCAATTAAAAATCCGTCTACACCTTCAACTTCAATCAATTCTTTCGCATTTTCAGGTTTTATAGATCCGCCATATAGAATCGGGATTTGTTTTACTAATTCAGTAGCATATAGTTCAGCCAGTAATCCGTTTATCTGTAAATGGGTATCCTCAACCTGCTTTGGTTCTGCGTTAACTCCTGTACCAATTGCCCAAACCGGTTCATATGCAATAACCATGCGATCAATTAATTGACCTTTGACACCATCCAAGCCCTTAGTTAACTGTTCTTTTAATACCATTTTCGTGTTCCTTGCATTCCGATCATCAAATGTCTCCCCAATGCAGAAAATTGGTACAAGACCGTTATTCAGAACCGCATGCAGCTTTTTATTTAATGAAGTATTGTTCTCATTAAAGATATGCCGCCGCTCCGAATGTCCAATAATTACGTAACGAACACCACAGGCCTTAAGCATACCAACTGAAGTCTCACCGGTAAAGGCACCTTCGGGTTCAAAATAAACATTTTGACTGCCTAATTCGATACCCGAATCGGACAAATTTTCATTCATGTAAAAGAGCGATGTAAAAGACGGGCAGAATATAATTGTTGGTTTTTCCTTATCCAAAAGCAAATTACATATCTCACTGACGAAGGAAACGCCCTCTTGTGGAGTTTTATACATTTTCCAATTCGCGGCAACTATGGGTTTTTTTATCATCACCTGCCTAATGCCTCCAATGCGGGTAGTGTTTTCCTGCTTAATAGTTCCAAAGATGCGCCACCACCTGTAGAAACATGAGTCATCTTTTCATTCACACCAAATTTCTTTACCGCAGCTGCACTGTCACCTCCACACACGATCGTATCAATACCTTTATCATAAGCCAAGGAAAGCGCCTTTGATATGGCTTTTGTTCCGTTTTCGAACTCTTTCTTTTCGAAAACACCCATTGGGCCATTCCATAAAATTGTTCCTGCACGTGAAATATAATCGGAGTAAATATTTACAGTTTCTGTTCCAATATCAAGCCCCATATAACTATCAGGAATAGAATCAAATGCTACAGTCTTCATTTCTTTCGGTTTTTCAATCGCTTCGGCTATAACAAAGTCTACTGGAAAAACAAGTTTTACCCGCCTTCGGCGAGCTCGCGCTATAGTTTCTTCCGCAGTAGAAACCATTTTACTATCCACTATTGATCGACCAACTTTCACCCCAAGTGCCTTAAGAAAAGTGAAAGCCATACCACCACCAATCAATATTGTATCTGCATCATCCAGGAATCGATCAATAAGGTGTAATTTACCTGATATTTTTGCCCCGCCCAGAATCAATAGTAATGGTGGTTTTGGTTTCTTAAACCTTTCTAGTAAAAACTGAAGCTCTTTTTCCATTAAATATCCCATACCTTTTTGTATGAAATGTTCCGTGACACCAACATTGGAGGCATGGGATCGGTGCGCTGTTCCAAAGGCATCATTTATGTAGATCTGCCCATGCCGGGCGAGTTTTCCTGCAAACTCAGGATCATTGTCAGTTTCTCCAGAGTGAAAGCGTAAGTTTTCTAGCAGATGTACTTCTCCAGGATGTAACCCGATTGTCACATTAATTGCATCTTCACTAATACAATCATGAGAAAATTTAATGGGTATCTCTAAAATATCAGAAAGTGCTTCCCCCACAGGAACAAGACTGAACTTTTCATCGATTTTACCATTAGGCCGTCCCAAATGTGACATGAGTACTATTGATGAACCAGAATCTAGACATTCCTTAATTGATGGTATCACAGATTGGATACGAAATGAGTCCACAACACGGTCATTCTCTATAGGAACATTGAAATCTACTCGCATCAGTACGCGTTTTTGTTTTACATCGAAAGAATGTAACGCCCTAATCATTACTAAAATTTTCCCTTGGGGTTGCGCATGTGATGCATGAAACCCGTGCTGCACCATTTTCTCTTAATACTTTTGCACAGTTTGAAATAGTCGACCCTATGGTCAGCACGTCATCAACTAATAATATGTGCTGATTTTCCAGAGATTTATTAGTGGTAAAAGCACCATCTAAATTTGCCATACGTTCTGTACTGCCCAGCTTCGTTTGGGAAACAGTATATTGTGTACGCTTAATTATACTCGTATCAACAGGCGCTGCGTAAACAGATGCTAATCCTTTTGCCAGCCAAAATGCCTGATTATAACCTCTTTCTCTTTTTTTTAACCAATGTAATGGTACGGGAATTATCATATCAATGTCACCTATTTCATCTATAAGAATTTCCTCACCCAAAAGGACTCCCAGATCAAAACCCAAATTAGCGCGTTCACTGTATTTAAGGTAATGAATTAAGTTTTGTAAAATATCGTTATAAAACCAAGCTGAGCGCATATCATCGAGATAATTTTTGTTGGTAACATTTAGGACCCAGTTGCCAAACTTTGTAGGTTTCATCCCATCCTTGCAAAATTTGGATATATTTGTACGATTGTCCTCATGTATCCTGGCACATCCCACACAAGTATTAGGATAAACCAAGTCCAAAACCAGATTTTTAATGGCATTAATATATTTGAAAAGTGTGAAGATCAACTCGGCGATACCTTGTTTTTTCGTGTCTCTATAACTGATAGGTTATAAGTTTTCTTTATGAAATCTGTACAATTCACACTAGCAGACAAACTGACATTACAGGATTTGATGTTCCATCATATTCATGAGATCCTCCTTGTAGCTAGTCCCTATGATTCTTTCGTCCTTGAAGAGGATGGTCGATTGACTGAACAGATATTGCATGAATACATGGGGATGAATTTTAGTAATGCGCCACGAGTCTGGCAAGCTTCTACTGCTGAGGATGCACTTACAATGCTATCCCGCCAAGACTTTGATTTGATAATTGTGATGATGCGCATTGCAGATATGGATCCCGTACTATTCTGTTCGAAGATTAAAGAAATTTATCCAAAAAAACCGGTTATTCTGTTAGCCTTTGATGAATCAGAGATAAAGCAATTACCAGAAGATTTTGAAAAATCCGCTATAGATCGTGTATTCATATGGTCAGGGAATGCCAATGTATTATTAGCAATAGTGAAAATGTTTGAAGACGCTATGAATATTCGCAGAGATATCAAAAAAGCAGATGTACGCTGTATTATTCTAATAGAGGATTCACCACGGTATTACTCCCTAATACTGCCAATGATTTATAAGGAGATCAGCTACCAGGTAAAAGAAATGGTTGATAAAAGTGCCAGTGATCACGAAAGATTATTATATATGCGCGGCCGTCCAAAAATACTTCTAGCTACTTCATATGAGGAAGCTGAACGCTATTTTAAGCGCTTCAGGTTGAGTACGCTTGGCATAATTTCTGATATCCGTTTCCCAAAAGACGGCAAACTAGATAAAAACGCTGGTGTAAAATTTGCACGATGGGCAAGATCAATTGATCCAAGCATACCAATTATACTGCAATCAAAATATAGTAAAAATGCTGAACTAGCTGAAGAGGTTCAAGCTCATTTCCTGTATAAGGATTCTCCGACTTTGTTAATAGAACTCAGTGAATTCATAGTCAGAAATTTTGGCTTTGGTGATCTCATATTCCGCACACCCAAAGGTAAGGAACTGATCACAATTTCTGATTTGCCTGCACTCATTAAGGCGATTCAAACTGTGCCTGAAGAATCGCTACTCTACCATGCAAATAGCAATCACTTTTCTAATTGGTTGGCTGCACACGGATATTTGGGACTTGCCTCTCAGGTGCGGCCTCTGAATCATGCTGATTTTAAAAACTCAGATGTTCATCGGGCCTATTTAGTTGATCTGATCGAAAATACAATTAAAAATCGCAAAGCAAGACAGGTTGTAGAAATTCAACGAGATACATTTGATCATACGAAGCGTTTTACCCAGATATCAGGTGGATCTTTAGGTGGAAAAGCCCGCGGACTAGCTTTCGCTCAAAAAATGATTCGTTCATCGGACTTCCGAGATCGTTATGATGGAATAGATATTAATATTCCTCATGCTGCCGTAGTCGGTACCAATTCTTTTGACGAATTCATGAAGGAAAATAATCTATGGACGGATGCACTGTCAAAAAAAACAAACAAAGAAATATCAAAATTATTTCTTAATTCAAATTTTAGTAGTGATTTAAGAAACTCACTTAAAGTATTTGTTAAATCAGTGAAGTATCCCTTGGCGGTACGATCATCGAGTCTACTAGAGGATAGCCAGTACCAACCACTTTCAGGGATGTATGCCACCTATATGCTGCCGAATAATAGCAAGAAATTGAATGACCGTTTGTCTGATATTATCACTGCTATAAAGCTCGTATATGCTTCCACGTTTTTTCAAGGCCCTAAATCCCTTATAGGTGGATCCGTGCATCGTATTGAACAAGAAAAAATGGCGGTGATACTAATGGAGATGGTTGGTCAGAATTATAATGACAGATACTACCCAACTTTTAGTGGGACTGCGCAAAGCTTTAATTTTTACCCAGTGTCATACCTGCAGCGCGATGAAGGTGTGGCTCATTTAGCACTTGGATTGGGAAGAACCATTGCCAATGGTGAAAAATCCCTGCGATTCTCACCAAAATACCCCGGTATATTGCCCCAGTATTACTCGATTAAGGCGACATTGGAAAACTCTCAAAATGCCTTCTACGCAATGAATCTTAATCCAAAAGCCCATCCACTATTGAATGGGGAAGAGAAAAACTTATCATCATATAACCTAGAAATTGCCGAACAGGATGGTTCGCTAAAGTGGTCTGGTAGCATTATATCAAGCGAAGACAATGTTATAAGAGACTCCTTATCTTATGATGGAACCAGGGTGATAACATTTGCACCAATATTAAAATGGGTCACATTCCCACTAGTAGATATCTTAAACGACCTTATAATAATGGGAAAAGAAGCCTTGGGGTGTGAAGTTGAAATCGAATACGCCGTCAACTTATTTGATAATCTAAAAAAGAACCCTGAATTTGCATTGCTACAAATCAAGCCCATGGTTATGGGAGGATCGAGAGAAATTATAACTATGGAAGAAGAATCGCTGGATGAAGTTCTATGCACCAGCAAAGTCACATTAGGTGATGGATTTATTGATGATGTGAGTCATATCGTTTTCGTAGACCCTAAGCGATTCAAACCGGCAATGACCAAGGATATCGCCAAAGAAATACATGCAATCAATCAAACAATGATTAAACAACACCCTTATATACTTGTAGGGCCTGGTCGCTGGGGCTCAGCAGATCCCTGGCTGGGAGTTCCAGTAAATTGGGAACAGATAAACGGTGCCAGCGCAATAGTTGAGATAGGAATAAATGATTTTCCAATTGATCCATCTTTTGGTAGTCATTTCTTTCAAAATGTTACCAGTATGCGACTGGGTTATTTCACTGTGGATCATAATTCAAATACTGATGTATTTGATTTTAGCTGGTTATATGAACAAATAATTAAAGAAGAAAAAACGTATACTACCTGTTATGAGTTGGAATATCCGCTTCGTATTAAGATCGATGGGCAAACAGGTAACGGTGTCATCCTTAAACCGAAAGTCCCTGAGCTAGATCCAATGAATGAACAGGAAACTAGTGGTATATGATCAAACGACACCCTGATCGATCATTGCATCTGCAACTTTGATAAAGCCACCAATATTGGCACCTTTTATATAATTTACATAATCACCCTCTGCACCATAAGTGTTACACTGTTTATGAATATCTTTCATTATTTGATGTAGACGTTGGTCCACTTCTTCTCTTGTCCAGGACAAGCGCATATTATTTTGGCTCATTTCCAATCCAGATACCGCTACACCTCCCGCATTCGCTGCTTTTCCTGGACCAAATAGTATCTTGTTTGCCATAAAAACATCGATTGCACCGGGATCGGAAGGCATATTGGCTCCTTCTGAAACACATTTACAGCCATTTTTAATAAGAGTTTTTGCATCTTTTTTGCTGATCTCATTTTGTGTTGCACAAGGTAATGCAATATCACAAGGTATTGACCAAGGTCGCAGACCGTCAAGATACTCACACCCGAATTCTTCAGCGTAGTCCTTTATCCTACCTCTTTTGATATTCTTAAGGTCCATTACCCAAGCCAATTTTTCTGTATCAATGCCATCTGTGTCATGAATTGTACCATTCGAATCAGATATAGACACTACTTTACCACCAAGTTGGATAACTTTTTCAGTAGCAAATTGCGCCACATTTCCTGAACCAGATATTGTCACTGTTTTACCGGAAAATGAATCATCTTGAAGTTTCAGCATTTCTTCAGCAAAATATACGGCACCATAACCAGTAGCTTCTGGTCGTATCCTACTTCCGCCCCAATTCAAGCCTTTTCCCGTTAATACTCCGCTAAACTCGTTGCGCAGACGTTTATACTGTCCAAATAAATACCCGATTTCTCTACCACCGACTCCAATATCGCCTGCAGGTACGTCTGTATCAGGTCCAATATGACGGAAAAGTTCGGACATGAATGATTGCGTAAAACTCATCACTTCATTATCAGATTTACCTTTAGGGTCGAAATCTGATCCACCTTTACCTCCACCCATTGGCAGAGTGGTTAAACTATTTTTAAATACCTGTTCAAAACCCAGAAATTTTAATATGCTTAAATTCACGGAAGCGTGAAACCGTAACCCACCTTTATATGGCCCAATGGCGGAGTTGAATTCCACACGGTAGCCACGATTTACTTGTGCCATTCCCCGATCGTCGCGCCAGGGCACACGAAACATAATTACCCGCTCTGGCTCTACGATCCGATCCAGAATTCCTGCATGAATATATTGTGGATGTTCTTGTAAAAAATCCCAGATAGATGAAAACACCTCATGAACTGCCTGATGAAATTCATTTTCACCTGGAGATCGCGATATAACATGGTTCATAAAATCATCAACAGACTTATACATATTTATTCTCCCATTTGATTCTTATTTTAAAAATCAATCAAATTAGTTGACCCACGGACTACCATATCTTGCCAGCGATAATTTCGAAATTCATCCGGATGAGTGGAGTGAATTTGTTCAAACATACCTGCACCATTTTTATTGATGAAAATAAAAATAAATCCATCATCTGAATCATCATAATGCCATATTTCATAACTAAATCTATCTTCGTTGGCCGGATAAGGTTCAATATCATTTGGCCGACCATAACGAATTAATACGCGGCCACGGTCAGTTTTTCTACCAGAAAAGTTCCGAGTTGAGAATTGTTGATCAGCAAGTGCAAGACGCGTGTTTATTTGATTGTAAAATTCATTTTCATTTGTTTTTCTATCAAGGTCACGTTTTTCAAAAAAATCGACTAATTGTACAATCCGATCGCCTCTATTTGCCTTCATAAGAGTTTGAAATTCCGATTCGCTCATGAAATATCCAACAATATCTATAAAGTCCCGTAATTCATCGTTTTCCATTGCGTCAAGGATCATGGTAAAATTATTTTTAAAATCAGTAAGCTGTTCCTTTACTACAAAGAATTCCCGATCTATAAACGTCTTTTGATCCGATTGATCATCTATAACTTCAAGTCGTAGTCTATATCTACCAGCTAACAACCCCATCACATTAATTCCAAGAGTTTCAACACTTGATTCCCCAGGTTTTTTCCTTACAAAAGGTCCACGCCGAAAAACTTCCTTACCACTACGCTCAAATAAAATATAATTTGCAGTATACGTACCACCATCATCCTGTAAACCATAAATTTCACTGTAAGCATACAACATTGGCCTTCCCAGTCCAAAAACACCACTGGGATTGGGCGTCATTGTATATCCATTGCGATTGATACTGTTTTCTTCCATGAGCTGCTCACGTTTGAGGAATGTACAGACTAATAAATCACTGGTAGTTAGATAGCTGTCATCAATAGCCCGAATAATCACATTCTTAGTTGCCATATGTACTTGCTTGGATGCCAAGTCAGTAATTGCAGCACTGAAAACAGCGCTACCCCTGGTTAGTATAAATCTTGACTGTTGCACCATGCTTACCTGTCTTTCTGCGGGGCCTGGCCGATCAACGGCCGATTCTAGAATACGAAATGCATCCTGGGCTGCACTATTACCATTGATAAATACACGTACATCTACAACACCCTCGAATTCATAATATTCCCCATTGTCTATCCATTGAAATAATGTTTTTGGAATCATAAGGTTTACAACGGCTTCCGTATTTTCACCAGTTCCACGGAATTGATTTACACTCATATCAAAAGGGGTAGGTAATAGCGTTATATTTTGGCCAAGTAGGCCATAAACTAGAAAGTAAGCAAGTATGAAAAATACTCTCATCGGACTGAGCCGGATTAGCACGTTGAAATTACCCTGAAAAAGTTCTGTTATCCAAGATTAGTGAAGGATTTGGATTTACCGAGAGTTGCCGGTAATTTTGCTGGCCTTATTCTAAGCCAAATAATAATATGGCGGAGTAGCTCAGTTGGTTAGAGCAGTGGAATCATAATCCACGTGTCGGGGGTTCGAGTCCCTCCTCCGCTACAGTATATAGATCCAATTAATTATAAATGGGTGGACCAGATAACCAAATAGAAATAAATCAAAAAGCCCATACATACGACTACAAAGACTTTTATTAGAGATTTCTTTATCAAATTGAATAAATAATTGCTGTTAAAATAGCAGCGCTCAAAACTGCTTTAACGACAATTTTGACTGATTGTAACCGCTGTACTTTCAAAGAATCAGCATCTCTTTCTCTATGGTTTTTTTCACCCATATTTTTTATCCCGAAATAAGCATTGACAATACAGGTCTTATCCCAAGCTTCAAAAAATGTTATGGTCATTAATATAGCAGGGAAAAACACAATAAACCGTAAATGATCCTGTTTAACAATAATTATATATGCAATAGTAACGATCGTAAGAGCCAAACCAATATAGCCAATATTTAGACGTCTACGGATCTCTCTACCTGCGATATTCGGACAACTTTCCACTTTTTAAAGTAGTAATAAATCCTACTTTAATAGAATCATCTTCTTGGTCTGCATGTATTCAGATGCCTCATATATTTCTACAATCTATAACCAAAAATAATACCAGCCTGCACCCATCCCTGGGACGGTGAATTTGCACGAACAAATGGTCTTACTGAAAAAGGCAGATTGGGTACATTTATATCAAATCCCCCGCCCAAATGAAGACCACTGCCATTGATGGAACCGAGTCCTGCCATTAATGAAAATTTACCAAACAGTTTTACATTTGTAGTCCCATAAATACCGAAACTATCATTACCGGCTTCTACTCCTAATCCAAAACCTACCGTGAACATGCGTGCACTGATTGTAATAGGTGATGTAATAGACAAACCTATAATTGGCTCATATTTTTCAAGTTTATATTTTGCACCGGAATTAATTGGTTGGTTAAAGGACCACCCAACGGTGAAACCACTCATTTTATCAAAAGTTGGTATGGTATAAACAATTGATTCCTCGTTGACTACTTGACGTTCTAAGTCCTGCTGATCTTGGTCATCAGTTGCAGTCTCGAAAGTACTTTCAGGCGGTGGTTTTGTTGCAGTGTCATCTTGTACTTGCCCGTATAAATATGGAATAGCAATTAAGATAATTGAAATTATTCTATGAAAGTTATTCAAACTCATTATCCTTTAGTCTGTATTGCCGTTACAATCCCTTCTTCCAGATAAATGTAGCGATAATTACCTTCATTGTAAACCCATTGTTCTCTCACATAATATGAATAAGTAGTACGGTTAACACTATCGGGACGGCCTAGGGCATCCTCAACCATAGTTTCAGTAAATCCAATATCAACAATACCATCCTTAATTTTTAACCCAAATTCATACCCCCATTTATCCATTAGGATCCGTTTACGGTATTCTTCTTTTTTCTGGGCAAAAGTTAAATCCTCAATACTTTTAGCAAGATACTTCGCTTCATGTATCCTTTCTTTTGCTCGACGTTTAAAACGATCACTCTCATTCTCGAGGTTCAGATCATTCTTTTCTCTAACCAAGGCGCGTTCTCGAGCTTCATGGAAGTACGGAGTTAAACCAACCTGATCATAAAATGCTGAACTCATGTAACCAATCGTATCATGAAAAGATACACGGATGAAATCCTGAATATAATAGGGGTAAAAAATAACTTCCGCGCCTTGTGGAATGTCCTTTCGTTGCCCAGTCAGCGGTTTATTAATCCACATACCAGCAAACGCAGCCCGGTTAATGCGAATAACAGCCTCACGTTCCAAAAGTAAAAATTGTTCTCTTGCATAAGATTCCTGTAAATCTTCAACAAGATTTTGCAGACTGTCTAGTTTTATCGCAGTGTCAATAACTAGTGTTTCATTAAGCTCGATCAAACTATCCAAGCTGTCCAACTTTGCCTGGGCATGCAATAGAAACACGTTACAGATTAAGAACCGAAGAACGTTTTTCATGCTTTTCTGTATTCTGTTAATATTTCGAAAAAATGATTTTCCAAATCCTGATTAACTTTCTGACAATTATTTATAACTGCTTCTGCCCTATCAGCATATTCATTACAGCGTTTTTGATCCCATTCCGGTGGAGGAGTTTTTATTACGTCAGAAACGTTTGATATTTTATCTGCAATATTAACAAGAGTAGCATCTTTGGATAAGTGCGGAGCATTATCAATTTGCAGCTGTTTACGTTGCGTAAAAGTTAGCTGATTATTATCTGTCAACTCCTCTACAATTTTCCTGACCCTAGATCCAAATTCTTTGTCGAGTTCATGCGCAGATGTATCTGTATCTTCAATGGTGTCATGTAGAAGTGCGGCTGACAATATTTCCGGATCATCAATACCGCCAATCTCAGCTAAAATCATTGCTACTGAAATCGGGTGAATTATGTAGGGTGTCTTACCATCTTTCCGTCGCTGATTGCGATGTTTAAGGGCGGCAAATTGGGTTGCTTTCAGGACCAAATTCATTTAAGCATTATTTCAGTTATATTTCAAATACAAAGTGATCAATCATCCTTGCTAGTTTCTTCAGTCATATTTTCGAAATAATGCTTCTCAGCTATGGGACGCCATTCGTTCCGCGAATTAATTGCCCTTACAACTGCTACTATAGTTAAAATAACCAGTAATCCAAGAATGTATACACTATTATTGCTAGAGCGATCAAAAGTGAAAATAAGAATAATAAGGATCAGCCACAGGGTTCTGTATACGATATTAACTATACGATAAAGATTCATTTTCGATATGGTGATAGTCGCACAATCCGTCCAGGATCCTCTAAAGCAACGTAAATTAAACCATCCGGCCCGATCTCAACATCCCGCACTCTACTGCCGGCTTCATAAATAATTTCATCCTTTACCATTTTTAAACCATCCATTTCAACACGGTGTAATCGTTCAAATTTTAATGATGTTGCCAATAAATTATTGTTCCACTCTGGGAATTTATTACCCTTATAAAATGTTATCCCGCATACAGCTATGGAAGGTGTCCAGTGAAAAACAGGTTGATCCATGCCCTCTTTGTGAGTGTATTTCGAGATAATTGTACCGCTATAATTTCTTCCATACGTAATTACTGGCCATCCGTAATTGTGACCTTTGGTTACGATATTTATTTCATCTCCGCCTTTAGGCCCATGTTCTGCCTCCCATATTTCGCGTGAAACTGGATGTAACACCAACCCCTGAGGATTCCTGTGGCCGTAGGACCAGATCGATTTTATGGATCCTTCAGTATTATAAAATGGATTATCAATTGGTATGGTACCATCATCGTGCACGCGGTGCATTTTCCCATTAGGCATTTTGAGACTCTGAGCCTGATCCCGCTCACCTCTATCTCCCACGCAGAAAAATAGATACCCTTTATCATCAAATAATATTCTCGAACCAAAATGACGGGATATTTTGGTATAAAATTTTTCATCTGCCTTGAAAATAATTTTTACATCGATCAATTTATTTTCAACAAGCTTAGCCCTTAACAATACAGTGTGTGATTTATTTTCGAGAATATCGCTAAAGGATAAATATATATACGAATTATTGATAAAGTTAGGATGGATCTCAACATCCATCATTCCACCCTGTCCTTTTGCTCGGACAGCAGGTATCTGACCACTAACTTTGACCTTATCTTTACCATCACTTGATACAACCCATAGATCTCCGATTTGGTCGGTTACAAGCATCCTTTCATCTGGCATAAAGGCCATTCCCCATGGGACATCAAATCCTGCTACAAATGTCTCAACTTGAAAAGAAAGTTTTTCAGTATTATGGATTCCAGCGTCCCAGTCAGTTTCATCAGCGCTTACCCAGAAATTCAAAAGTAATAAAATCAATAATAATCTATTTAGAGTGGTATTGTTCATATTTAAGACTGACCTATTTTAATATCCAATTTTCGATTAAATCTGCCGTCATTTTTGCTCCGCGACTATTCAAGTGTAAAAAATCTGTAAGAATAAGAAAACCATTATCGGCCGCAATCTTATCAAAACTGGTTCCCAGTAGTAAATGAGAAAAAATACCTTTTATCATGATCCATCTAAATCCATTATCGTATGATAATTTTGGATGAAAATCTTCCGCCAGTAAATACTTTGTTATTTTTTCATGAAGTGGTAAATAATCCACATTATTTTTGTTTGCGACATTCTGTATGATTCCACTGTATTCCTTTGTTCGTTGGTAGGCTATGTGCTTTATATCCTCACCGATAGGTGGTAGCGATAATATGGCAACTTCTGCATTTGTCTGCTTTTTTAACTGCAATATAAGTTCCTTAATGTTTTTCCTGAAAAATTCTGCATTCGGTTCCTCGGGAAGGGCCATCTCTTTCATGTAGCGCGCTCTATTTTTTTCGCTCAATGACGCATTTGCATCATTGGTACCAATAAGAACGGTTACATAATCTGGATCGCACCCAATGATCTTATCTAATCTATTAACCACATTGTATGCCAAATTTCCATTAATTCCCGCATTTACAAATTGATAACCATCAACACTTAGGCGCTCTGACAAAATATTTACATAATTATAGCTAACTTGACCATGAGTTATACTGTTACCAACACATACAACAGTTTTTTGATTATTATCCTGTGCGCTTTTCCCGTGGAAATTTACAGGTGAATTAAAAGGCAATTTCTGCGCTTGTTTTAATGTATAGGTAATAGCAACGATCAGGATAAATATCAGAACACCAAACAACGCAATGATTCTAATAATCATTATATAGTTTGACTAATAACGCAAATGACTAAGTACAATATTCCTTATGCATTGGCATACTTTTTTGGATATTCATAATACACCAACCTTCCGGAACCAAAATCAATATCTATCCAGGAAGAATACTCAAAGTTAATGCGGACGACACCGCAGGTCACTACATTCATTATGTTACTACCCGTAAGCATATTAACAAACGATGTAAAAGTCGGATTATGACCAAACAGCATGATCGATTTATGTAAGTCATCCTGGTTTTGCACTAATTCCAATAATTGTTGCGCCCCGGCACCATAAATGGCACGATTGACAATAATATCATTTTCTACTAACCCCATAACTTCCCCAAAGGCTCTCGCCGTCGAAAGCGCACGGTTAGCAGGACTGGATATGAGTAATTCCGGTTTTTCACCTTTGTCTACGATCAATTTGCCCATGAAAGGCGCCGCTTTTTTCCCACGTTCATTTAATGGACGGTCTATATCGGCTAATCCGGGATTACTCCAACTGGATTTTGCATGTCTGGTAAGAAATAAATTTTTCAATAATATATTAACCAGGCAATAATTCTGGATTCAAAAGATTTTCTTCCATTATCTTTATTTCGTCAATGCCGGAAATAACAATTTCAGGATCATATTCGAGTTTCTTTTTAGAAATTTTCCCTTCATAATCTACATTTACCAATATACTCTTCATACAATTGAGGCGAGCTTTTTTCTTATCATCTGATCGTATAATTGTCCATGGTGTGAGTGTCCGATTGGTGGCATTTAACATTTCAAATTTGCGGATTGAATATTGATCCCATAATTCCTGAGCCTGTTTATCTACAGGCGACAGCTTATACTGCTTTAACGGGTCAGTTTCGCGTGATTTAAAACGGTTTTCCTGCTCTTTCTTAGAAACAGAAAAATAAAACTTGAATAATTGAATACCACTCCTGACCAATAGTTCTTCAAACATTGTGGCATACTTCAAGAATCGTTTATGTTGCTCATCCGTGCAATAACCCATGACTGGTTCAACCATTGCTCTATTATACCAACTCCTGTCAAAAAGCACTAATTCTCCACCAGCGGGAAGATGGGTAACATAGCGTTGGAAATACCATTGTGTTTTTTCTCTATCACTTGGCTTCTCAAGTGCGACAACTCGTGCACCGCGGGGATTCAAATTTTCAGTTATCCGTTTTAAAGTGCCACCTTTACCAGC
>JYMV01046046.1_pt1 | contig 16991 bp, 13 predicted proteins | sample 338911 | NCBI WGS metagenome assembly JYMV01 (sample SAMN03354496, study PRJNA234377) | hydrothermal vent metagenome | biome: Deep sea; feature: Hydrothermal plumes at the Eastern Lau Spreading Center, Western Pacific Ocean; material: Seawater | place: Tonga | collected 2009 | depth 2000 m m
TGCATCAACGGCATGTACCGCATGAACTCCGGAGAGCACAGTGGGAATGACTGGCCCAGTCAAATCGTGAATCAATTGGCCAAATACGGTGTCCTCCTGAGGTGGGCGTCCTACCACGGTGAATGGCCAGATGGCACCTTTCCGGTGATACACCTTTTCTACCTTTAAAACCGGAAAATCGTGGACCAGACTGTAATAGCCGAGGTGATCTCCGAAAGGTCCTTCCGGGAGAAGATGATCGGGGTCCACTGTGCCCGTAATACAGAAATCGGCTTCAGCATAAATCGGCAAGCCGCTTTTCTGTTGGATCATGGGAATTCGGCGACCTGCTAACGCCCCAGCGAAACCGAGTTCCGACATTCCTTCCGGTAGGGGCATCACCGCTGCCAATGACATTGCCGGAGACCCACCAACGAAAATGTTAACCTGCAGCGGCTTTTCTCTGCGCTGCGCTATGGCGTGATGAACACCAATGCCCCGATGGATCTGATAATGCAACCCGATCTCTTGATTGGGCTGGTATTGACCTCCGGATATCTGCACTCGATACATTCCCAAATTTGATCTTGCTAATCCGGGATGCACCACATTTTCAGTGTAAACAACAGGCAAAGTAATGAATGCCCCTCCGTCGAGAGGCCAGCACTTAAGCTGGGGCAATTTGTCGACAGTTGTTTGTCCAGCAAGAACTGGCCCGTTGGATACGCTCCGCGGTAACGTTGTCAGGGCTGCGCGCGGTACCCCCAGGAATGATAGGGGGTTTTTCCAGAATGCCCCAGCATCAACCTTCAAATCAACCAGGCGCTGAACCACCTGGATTGTGTCGCGGAACAAAAACCGGGCTCGCTCGAGAGTGCCAAATAGGTTAGAGACCAGCGGGAATCGACAGTTCTTGACGTTGCTGAAAAAAATTGCCGGGCCTCCCGCACGGTAAACACGGCGATGAATTTCGGCCACTTCGAGGTGTGGATCGACTTCTTTCTCGAACCGGACCAAGTGGCCCCTTCGTTCAAGGTCGATGACACACTGACGTAGATTGCGATAGCCCATAGGTCATCTACTACTGCGACGCGGGGAAGCCAGATACCGTTGAAGAAAAGGGTCTGATAACGGGGACCGGGACGAAGGAGCCATGCTCACGGATCGAGCCTCCCACCATCGTTCAGGTGTCGGATGATTGTCATACCGTAGTCATTGATGTTGATAACACGAGTCAATGGTCCGGCAATTTCAATGGTAGTCGCCCCACTGAACGTTGATTTACAGGCGCTGTCGGCATGCATTCTTACTCTTCCATGTCCTCTTCGTCGTCATTGTCTTGATCAGGATGCAGGGGATCGTCTGGGGAAAAGAAAAAATCTCCCAGACCTAAGGGGACTGAATCACCTCCCAGCGTCTGCCTCTTTTGTTCGGCGAGTGCTTCCAGGTCCAAGGCATCGTCGCCCAGGCAGCATTCGAGTGCCTCGCGCCAGGCATGGTCCTTGGCGATTGGGTGACCCGGGTCCTGTGCCAGTCGTTTCAGTGCAAACCGTAGCAGGCTGATTCCGTCTCGTGGCGAAAAATCGAGTTTCAATTCATGCGATTGTTGCAGGAATTCTACGGTCATTGCCAGCATCTCGGGTTCGGAAAACGGCAAGTGATACTGGAGGATTGCCATTTCGTCTTCTCGGTTCGGAAAGCTCAGTTGTAAGGTCGGCTGCAACCGACTGAGGATGTAATCGGGTATTTCGTAAGTCGAATCGTCCTGGTTCATCGTCACGGCACAACGAAAACTGGGGTCTGCCGAGATGCGGATCCCTGCCACAATCGATTCGACATAACGTCGATGATCCAAGAGTGGAGCCAAGCTGGCCCACGACTTTTCATTCATGCGGTTGCCTTCATCCAAAATGCACACGCCACCGCGGATCATGGCGGTTACCAGGGGTGACGCGTGGTAGGCAATTTTTCCACTTTCTGCCAAAACAGGTGTGACCAGTAAATCCTCGGGACGCGTGTCCGCCGTGCACTGATAGATGTAGAGTTGTTGTTGGCGAGTTCTGGCACCAGCCATTGCCAAGGCCGTCTTGCCGATACCAGGCGCCCCGATCAGACGGGGAGTAAGTGGCAAGTCTCGATCGTCGACCACCAGCCAGCAGGCCAACAACTGCTGAAGGATGTCATTTTGGCCAATCCATTGGCCAATCTCGTCGTGAGGTTCGCCGAGCCTCAGTCGAACATCGTCAATGTCAACGTAGTCCTGATGGGGAGCGTGCACAGTGATTCTCTGGTTGGGTAGGTGTTCTTTTGGTCGTGAAAATACGTGACGTGGCACCATTTCTTTGTCTGTTGCCGACGGGCCATTGTCTGCAGGAATTTTTGAACGGAGGACAGATGAAAAAACCACTGGTAGCCCCCTCTTCCGTTGATCGCTTCCGGGCTTGCGTGGTTCAGGCAGTTTTGACAGTACGAGATGTGTTTTCAGTGCAATCGATGTAACTTGCAAGGACCACCCTGATCCTCTTTTGCAGTCTATATTTTGAATAGGAGTCTCCGCTATGTGAGATTCGTTCCACAGCAGAAATTGTAATGCCCACTGGGAAATAGAGTTATGCCAAAAGCGACGATTCCTGGTGGAGGTGCTGACAGGTGGATCGACTTGGGCATGAATTTGGCGCTGATTTTGGCTTGTGCTGTTGCTTTGACTCCCAATTTGGCAGACGCCGACCTATGGGGGCATGTCCGTTACGGGCTGGACGTGATAACGGATGGGCTGCCCATGACGACGACCTATTCCTACACGGCCACCGGTCATCCCTGGGTGAACCACGAGAATCTTAGCGAGGTGACCTTGGCACTTGTTGCCACATTCGTGGGGAGTCGCGGATTACTGATCATGAAGTGTTTGTTGGGGTTAGGTGTCATCGGCCTGATCATTCACAACGGTCACCGACAGCATGCTCGGTTGCTATCTATCAGCGCAGTTGCACTGTTGGTGTCGGTCAATGTCACTTACCACTGGAGTGTACGGCCTCAAGTTTTCTCCTACTCTTTGTTTGCGGTATTGTTGGCCCTCGTCACCTGGTGCTTCACTGGCTGGCAGGGCCAATGGCGGCTGCCGTACTTTCGCCGCTGGGCCCGTGCAACAGAAGATGTCACCCATCCGGATGACTTCAAGAGAATCGACTACCTGTGGTTTTCTCCGCTGATCATGCTCGTGTGGGTCAACACGCACGGCGCGTTCGTGGCAGGGTTCTGTATTTTCGCGAGTCTACTAGGGTGTCGGTGTCTGGAGTTGCTGACCACCTGGGGGCGCCAGTCATGGAGGTTGGTGGCAAAAATCCTTGGGATTGTCATGGTCTCGGCACTGGTGACCCTCATTAATCCTTATGGTGTGGGATTGCACCAGTGGCTGATCCAGTCACTTGGAAATCCGCGCCCTGAAATTGTGGAATGGCACGCACCAGATCTGTTCAATGCTTTGGCTATCCCGCTCCTGTTGGTGACTGCCTTGTGGGTGATCGCTGTGGTTGGTAGTCGCCTGCCGTTGGACTTCAGCCATTTGTTTGTGATGACGGTCACTCTTTGGCAAGCGTACACTCACCAACGCCACGTTCCGTTCTTTGCCATTGCCTTCGGATTCTGGATGATCCCACACGTTGACTCTCTATTTCGGCGGCTGTTCAAAAACATTTTGCAACGTGAGTTAGGAACCGACATGTCACCGGTATTCAAGGTGGCTGTTGCGGCTGGCTTATTGCTTGTGTTTTCCCTCATCTCGTTTCGCCTGGTCGATCGTTTGGGTGTGTTGCAAGTCAAGCGAAATGAATTTCCCGTTTCGGCATTTCAGTACATGGCCGATCAAGACTTACGGGGCAATCTCGTCGTGACTTACAATTGGGCCCAGTACGCGATTGCCGCTTTCGGCCAGGACGAGTCTGGCGAGCCTCGTATGAGAGTTGGTTTCGATGGAAGATTTCGTACCTGCTATCCGCAGCGGATTGTCGATATGCACTTTGACTTTATCATGGGAGATGGTGGACCGGAAAGACGCTGTCGCGGGAATGACTCACAACCCTTTGATCCGGCTTTAGTCTTGGAGTACCAACACCCAGATCTCGTCCTCATTTCACGAAACCAAGAGTCGTCAGTAAACACGATGCAGCAGCATGCCGACCAATGGACGCTTCTCTACCAGGATGAATTGGCGCAACTCTGGGGTCGTAGTGAAAAATATGATGATCCTCAACTGGCGACACACCTTCCCGAAACCGAACGTCGCATCACCGAACAAGAACAGATCGGCTATCAGGCCTGGCCCGCACTGCCTTGTTTTGGTACTCGAAGTTCACAGTTGGTGCGGGCTGAAATGCGGTCCAACGACGGGTGAGAGTAACCAGCCACCCAAGAACAAGTCAGTCTGAAGCAGTACCCAAGGTCATGATTGGCCCTGATCAAGCCCCAGTGCTGCAGACCTCGGTGCGACACGTTCAAAACAGTGTGGGAAGATCAATGAAGCGTTCGACAAGGGGGGCCGCCTGAACAAAAACGTCGACCGTTGGCCATGAGCCGAACGACAGACCTTGTGTTTCTATTCACAGAACAAAGCGCATGAGACTTGGAAGCCCTTGCTGAATATGACCGATGACGACATGCGAGTTGTACTGTTCAGTGGAACGATGCCCGGCCGTCGTTCCCCGGTCATGAAAAGAGCAGCACGAGTGCGCAAACAGCAAATCCGATGCCTGCGTAACTAGTCAAACGTAGTCTTTCTTTCAGCATCCAGATCGCCATGAATGTCGTAAACACCAGTGCAGCCGCACTGGTTACGGGGAATACAATATAATCAGGATAGATCTGAAGTGCTTTCAGCAGGCAGTAAACCTGCATGACGTTAATCAGTCCCAAGATGGTGCCCATGATCCATTCAGTCACTGTGGGCCACTGGCGTCGTACGATGAGAAGTACCGTGGATGGCCCCGCGGCGATGGTGAATGCAATTGCCAAGTGAGCCTGGCGCTGTTCCGGATCACATAAATACTTGAACATGTCCTGGCTGATTCTCCCGGTACCGGCCAGCAGAAAGAACAAGACTGGAAAGCCGGCAAAGTGCCAGGGATGATCCTGGCGACTGATATTGGCCCCCCGATTTCCAACCAGACCCAAGGAAGCCATCGCCAGGAGGATTCCGCTAGATTGACACACACTGGGTCGTTCACTCCACACGAGAATGCCATAGAGTATTGGAAGTAGAATCGACAAGCGAGTGATGATGGTCGTGTTGGCGGCACCTTTGACAGACACAACCGCGATGAGCAACAAGAACGAGCAGAAATAGCAGATTCCGTTCATTCCACCAGTCAACAGAACAGCGGGCGTGATCCATCCTTTTGCTGAGATGAGGAACCAAAAGACACTGACAATCGCTCCCACCACATAATTTACCATTCCGATGGTAAGAACGTTGTTGTTGCGCTGCTGGGACCATCGCACGCCTAGAATGAAACTGGATCCCAAGATTGTCTGCAGCACAAGGTATATCACACGCTGCATGATGCAAGGTGCTTGGTGTTTGGACAAGTGGTCGAATTCTTAGATCCCGCGCTTCGGCAGAGAGCGATTGCTTTCAGACTAAAAGTCCGCTTTTCCCAGTCAAGTTGGTCGGGACGAAAGGCAGGGACCCGTGAATGCGATAATTGTGCGGATCAAGTGTCTGCATGCTGCAGTCGCAATCCACAAAGGTGAGATGATTTTAAATGGTATAGTTGATGGGGTGTACGCGCCGGAAAACTACGATTTTCAGAGATGAGAGAGTAAAAGTGTCAAGCACAGACAAGAATCAAAGTCAACCACCAGATGTGAGCCGGGATAACAAACTACCGAAAGCGAAAATGCCACGCCTCGTTTCGTTGGACACGTTTCGGGGAATCATCATGTGTACTTTGGCTGTGAACGGATTTGCATTTTCTGAGACTGCAAAAAAACTAGGGTATCTTGATGTCGAACCCGAATCCTGGGCAGCCAGAATTTGGCAGTGGTTGGCATTTCATACGAGCCATACTTTCTGGAACAGCCAATACTATGTGATCGGCTGCTCGTACTGGGATTTGATTCAACCCGCATTCATGTTGATGGTGGGTGTGGCAATTCCTTATTCGTTTGTCAGTCGAATAAATCGTGGTGATTCGACGGCACAGGTTTTTTTTCACGCGGCATGGCGCGCTCTGGTCCTGGTGCTTTTAGGGATCATTATTCAATGTGGCAACCAGGGTCTGGAGTACTATAACGTACTTGGTAATGTGCTGGCCCAAATCGGTTTGGGGTATTTCGTAGCCTGCCTGCTGATTGGGGTCAGGCCACGTTATCAAATTGGAATCGCAGTTTGCATCCTGGCCGGGTATTGGTTGTTCATGGTGAGTGTGCCGATCCATGAGACAACCGCTAAACAAATCATTTCGCACAATATTGACACGTCTGAGTTACTGCATCCGCAATGGTATTCGCCAGAAAATGTGGATGCACGCATCACGCAGAGTAAGGATGAATTGATGTCCGTTTCCATGAACGTGGCACGTCAATTTACGAGGCACACCAATGTTCCGGAATCGATGGATCGCTGGTTCCTGAATCAGATTCCTCGCAAAACTCCGTTTTTGTTGAATCCGGAAGGCTTTTCCACGTTCAACTTTATTCCATCGCTCGTCACCATCCTGATGGGAGTGATTGCCGGCCAGTTATTGCGAAGTTCTTCGACTGAAAAACAAAAGGTTGCATACTTGATGGCGGGTGGAGCGATCTGCATGACGATCGCAATTATTGCGGGATTTACTGTCTGCCCCATTATCAAGCGAATCTGGACTCCTTCTTGGACGCTATATAGTGGTGCCTGGGTGCTGTGGATGTTAGCGGCACTCTATTGGGTCATCGACATTCGGGGAATTAAGTTTTGGACCTGGCCGTTTGTCGTTGTGGGGACAAATTCGTTGGCCATCTATTTGATGTATTTCCTGTTATTCCGCTGGACGGCACACAGGATTCAAGTTTACTTCGGCGATTTTAGTGGGAGTTATAGCCCCACCATCGAGGCGTGTGCCGTTTTTTCTGTGTTCTGGCTTGTCTGTCTCTATCTCCGTTCTAATAAAATATTTCTGAGGGTATGAATTCATTACTGCCGTAAAGAGAAACCCTCGAGTTGTTGAATCGATTTACTAAACAGATTCAACCGGCCGGAAAAATTCGTAGAATTTCCGGTGTGATCCGGTCCCGATCCACGGATTAGCGCTTTGCTATTTTCGGGAAGTGCTCCGGAGGTTTACAGATGTCCAGTGTTCTTGTTTAACGGGTGTGGTTCGATTGACGTTTGACACAACCGCAATTCGAGTTCTGACAAGCCGGTGTGCCGGGAACCGAGAAACGTTTCTGAGGAGGGTGAAGCGGTTCCGGGTAGTAAACTAGACGCCGCGAATCCCAGGTGCTATTCTGCTCGCATGCAACAAACAACTTCACCTGCCCGTGTCTTAGTCGTCAGTGCGGCACTGGTCATCGTGGTAGCGGGAATGCGTGAGGCCAGCACGATCGTTGTTCCGTTCTTACTGGCGACATTCTTTGCTGTTGTGCTCACTCCGGCATTACACTGGCTGCAGAAGCGGGGTTTGCCAACCGTCGTATCCCTGCTGATTATCATTTCATTTGTCATCTTCGGCGCCTACGGCATCGTGTCTCTTGTAGGCCACTCACTGGCGGAATTTTACGACAATCTTCCACAGTACCAGAGGAGCTTGGAGGTTCAGGTCACACAGTTCGAAAACCAACTTCGAGAATGGGGAATCGCGATTCCCTCGCGGGGTGAACGTGCGATCCATTCGGAACAAGAACCGTCAGGCAGTACATCTGCCGCGTCAGCAACGGACATGAAATTTTCCAGTGGGAAGTCACGGCCTCCATTGGTACCTCAGAACGCACAGGATTTAAGTAGTTCGTCCTTGTTTGAAGTTGACCAGTATGATGGATCTCAATCGAAACCATTCGGTCAAATGGAACAGCGCCCAAACAGTGAGAATGAAGCTTTCAAGCCTCGGCTGATGCCCTCGATCGATGCGAGATACGTGTTGCAACTGGTGACGAGCATGCTGGGAAGCCTGGGTGGGATCTTCAGCAATGCTTTTGTCATCCTGATCGGGGTTCTCTTCATGTTACTGGAAACCTCACGTTTCCCGGCAAAGATTCAGGCAGTCTTAGGAAAATCGACACCCGGGATCGAGCATACCCGTGTGATCATTGCCAACATGCGACGTTACATGGTGATCAAGACAGCAACTAGTTTACTGACCGGTGTACTGGTGACAATATTTCTTTCGCTGATTGGCATCAGCTATCCACTGCTGTGGGGTTTATTGGCTTTTCTATTCAACTACGTACCGAACATTGGATCGATCTTAGCCGCAGTTCCACCAGTTGTTCTGGCTGTGGTCGAATCGGGATCAGGACTCGGCCCGGCGGCAATCACAGCTATCGGTTTCGTGGCCATCAATTGTTTGATTTCCTTTGCAATCGAACCGCGCTATATGGGTCAAGGGCTCGGACTATCGACATTGGTAGTGTTTCTTTCTTTAGTCTTCTGGGGGTGGGTGCTGGGACCCGTGGGGATGCTTCTGTCGGCTCCGCTGACGATGATCATCAAAATCGTGCTGGCGGATTACGAGGATACTCGTTGGATTGCTGTCTTGATGAGCACCCATGTCCCGAGTCCAAAATGATGGAAGGCGTCCCGTTCAACACAGCTTGCTCACGAAGTGATGGGATGCAATCGAAAACGTTTTCGGAGAAACACCGGCAAGACAGTTAGCGTAAAATGGTGTCACCGAGCGAAGCGGACCTTGTTGCGTGTGAGTTGCAGTACGTCGTGAATATGTGACGTCTGGCGCACCTTCCTGGGGATTGCCACTGTTAACCAATCAAACACAAGACAACATCAAAGATTCCGGGACCCATTCCCGCCTTTCGGGTGGAGGGTTCCAGTTTGTGTTCAAGAAAAGCGGGTGCTATTTTTCCCCGAACGGGACGCCAATCATCTTATGCCGCACTCAATTTGCACAGCTGTCGTATTCGATTTCGATGGGTTGATGTTCAACACCGAAGAGTTATACACCGAAGTCGGACGTGAAATTTTACGGCGGCGAGGACAGGAACAGACCGAGGAACTCGTCGAAGCAATGATGGGTCGTACGAACCAGGAAGCGCTCACGATTATGATTCAATGTTGTGAGCTGGTGGAGACTGTCGAACAGTTGGAAACGGAAACCGAACTCATTTTTCAAGAGTTGGTGGAATCCCGCTTGCAACCGATGTCTGGTTTGTTGGAATTACTCGACCATCTTGAGACAGTTTCAATTCCCAAGGCAATTGCAACGAGCAGTCGACGAACCACCGTGCGTGACCTTTTGTCGCGGTTTGATTTGGAGTCCAGATTTGATTTCATTCTTACCGCCGAGGATATTTCACAAGGTAAACCGGATCCCGAAATTTATCTTGAAGCCATACGCCGGTTGGACTGCCCCGCCGAACGTGTCCTGGTGCTCGAAGATAGTTTCACCGGATGCGAAGCCGCCATTCAAGCAGGGGCTTTCACCGTGGCGGTTCCGGCTCAGCACAGCTTCAAACAGGACTTCTCGAGCGCAGAATTGGTCGTCGATGATCTGAAAGACGACCGCATCTATCAAGCGCTCGGGATTTCACGGCCAGGATTTCAGATCTAACCATCCGAAACCCAGCTCGAGATTCTATTGACGCTGAAAGTTGGAAAGTGATAGACTAAAATTGCGTGTGAAGGGCTGTGCCAAGGATTGATAACACAAGGTTTGTTGCACGGATGGACAACACGATCTGCGTAATTCAGATTCCTTTGTACCAGGCCTGTTCGGGCAACTCCTTCATTGCTACACTCGCCGAACGGCGATTTGCCGGCCACACGTTGCTTGAATGGGTGGTTCGGCGGGTCATGGATGTACAACGAGCCGATCAAATTGTAGTAGTCCTGAGCCGACAGGATGCAGTTCTTTGTGATGTCCAGCAACTCCCGCCGGACGTGTCATTGCTTGTCGTCGATGAAAATGATCGTCTAAAACAGGTATGTTGTGCATTGAAAAAGTACCCTGCGCGTGGGGTCATCCGTGTGTCGGTGGACAACCCGTTTGTCGACCCGGTCTTGATTGATCGTCTGATTGTTGCCGCTGAAGCAAATGTAGCGTGCGATTACATTGGTTATTGTTTCGGAGACGGTCGTCCCGTTCTGCACTCACGCTTGGGCGTCTTCACCGATTGGTGTCTCGCTCAAACACTGCTGAAAATGGATGACAAGATTGTCGACCCGAAGATTCGCCAAAATGCGACGCAATATTTTTGTTCACATCCCGAAACGTTTTGTTTGCGTTTGATCCCGGTTCCCCCGGAATTAGACCGCGATGATTATCATTTGATCGTCGACGATGATTGGGAACGGATCCAGGAAATCTTCGAAGTGCTTGGACCTGATGGCATTGATTCACAACGGATCGCATCACTCCTGCCCTGATACTCCAGCGCTGATCCAGGGTACGGTGACGTCTTCAGTCGTGTGATGATCGCCGTTGACCGGCAGCCCCATTCCGTGGGATCCGAAACGAGCATGCATCGCTAGCGGCCGTCCCTATAACCCGCGAAGGATCGCTCAAGTTCCTCTTTTACGAAACCGATTCTTTTTTTGGCGGAAGAGAAAACAGGTTTCGTTGGAAATCTTTGTCATCTTCGTCATTTTCACTGTTCGCGTTGTCAACCCCCAACCAAAAAGGACAGCCATGTTCCGTGCCCTCTACTTGCTCGCATTGACAGGAGTGTGTTGCCTCTTCCTGGGGTGTGCCATGTGCCAAAGCCCGTACGATCATGACTATCCTGTCTATGGAGGTGGCTGTTGTGACGGCGGGTCAGGAATCGGTCGCTTGGGCTCCTTGGCAGATCTTCCAAATGCGTCTGTTTCCACACCAGAACCGGAAGGTGAAACAGACCTGTTGCCCACACCGGTGAATTAACGGCTGCTACGATCCGAATGTCCCAGAACTAACCAGCTCTCCTTGCCCGAAGGTGGCGCCAATTTGGGGAGTACGTTGTGGCAACACTGGCCCCGAATCCGTACAGGTCGACAGCGTGGGCAAAGTGCAAGCCTGTTTTCCCTTGGTCTTGAGTCGTCGCCTGGTCAGCCCGGGCCCGGTCCAAGCAACGAGTTCGACCTTTCGTGAGTCCCGGTCGCAAGGATCTTCGAACGAGTCGAGGACATTTTAATTTGGTGCCTATTCAAAACGTTGCCAAACAGCTCAACGCTAGCAATGCATGCCACTCCCTGGCTGGTTCATGGATCGTGTGCCTTGCGGGACGGTAGCCATTTCGAGAATAATAGGTAGCCGGGTTGCAACGTCTGGCGATGTGAGGATCAGCTGTCATTGCAACCTTGTGGCAACCGTCGAAGGCATTCGGCTGGTAGATTGCTCCGCTGAAGAGATTTGCAGAATGGGAAAACGGGCTTCCTCATCACCGGCAAGAGATTTACGCGCCATGAGTTGCAAATTTCCAAGTTGTCTTAAGCGATCTTTCTCTTTTTATTTGGTTTGGGTAGCGGCGCTGTTGACTGTCAGCCCTCTACATACCGCAGAGGAACTGCCTCCGCCACGAACCCATTATCTGGGCAGAGAAATTGCACAAACGATGTCCTACCACGGAGCGCCCTGGCTAATTCGTCAGGAAAGACAACAGGAAGAAAACTGTACACTGATGATGAAACACCTGGGCATTCAATCGGGTATGAAAGTTTGTGACATGGGTTGCGGGAACGGATTTTATTCCCTGCGTTTAGCAAAGCTTGTGGGTCAGGAGGGTCGGGTATTGGCCGTTGACATACAACCGGAGATGTTGACTCTATTGCGGGCACGCGCCGCCAAAGCAGAAATCGATAGTATTCATCCAGTCCTGGGTACCGTGGCTGATCCTCACCTGCCCCAGGGAAGCGTCGATGTGATTCTTTGTGTCGATGTGTACCATGAATTCTCGCACCCCGAACGGATGTTGCGAGCCATGCGCGAGTCATTGGCTCCGAACGGGGTGGTGGTTCTGGTGGAATACCGTGAAGAAGATCCGGAGGTTCCCATTAAACCGTTGCACAAGATGAGCAAAAAACAAGTTTCTAAAGAGTTGGAACACAACGGTTTTCAGTTGGTTCGGGAGTATGACGGGTTGCCTTGGCAGCACATGATGTTTTTTGGCGTGAAGGCCGACATCGATCAACGTTAGGATAAAACACGCAGCGACTTCCGAACGCTGTTTGTTCTGACGGTCCACAAAGACGCGAACCTTACTGACCTGTCGAAATCCAGCCAGCGGGAAAATCTGTCATCCAGGTCACGGCAACGGTTGCTCAAGGAGTTGTGCAGAGCAGTCGAAACAATGTTTGTTTCAAGGGCGGAGAATCTTCTCGGGATTATTCATTCAAAGTAGTGCACTGCATTTCGAAATAGCCGTAGGCCATCACCCTCTGCCTGGTTTTCACGACGTGTCCATTGGGGATGGTGTGTGGGATCGATGTGGCGTTCCGGGTGGGGCATCATACCCAGGATGCGCCCCGACTGGTCGGAAACTCCAGCTACATTGGCTACTGATCCATTCGGGTTCTGTGGATATTCAACCACCCCGTCGCAGCGTCCTTCCGCGTCCGTATATCGCAGAACTAGTTGACAATTCTGGTCTAAAGCCCCCAGGGTATCTGTATCACGAACTACAAATTTTCCTTCCGCGTGTGCGATCGGTAGATAGAATTTGTCCACGCCATCCAGGAATACATTCGAGTTTTGAATAGACTTCAAGTGGACCCAGCGATCCTCGAATTTTCCGGAGTCGTTCCAGGTAAGAGTTGCCGCCGTATCGTCTAACAGAATTCCGGACTTGATAAGAACTTGAAACCCGTTGCAGATGCCTAAGATCAAATTTCCGGCTTCACGAAACTCATGGAGGACTTCTGCGAGATGATTTTTGATCTGGCAGGCAAGAATACGCCCTGCCGCGATATCATCTCCGTAGCTAAAACCACCTGGGAAACACAGAATTTGAAATTCCGGGAGCTGGCCAGGATTTTCCAGCAAACGGTTTACGTGCACAAATTTTGCCAGAGCGCCAGCCCGTTCGAAAGCGAAAGCGGTTTCACGGTCGCAGTTGGTACCTGGCGCTCTCAGGATTAAGACGGTTACTGACGGCATCTCTATCCTACCAATCTAAAGGTGTCAGCCAAGCTTTTTTAAGCGAGCCGATTTTCACACGTGCAATGGTCTGTGCGGGATGCTTTCCATCGGACTCAATTTGAATGTTTAACTCGGCCGTATTTTGGACGGCGCCGATTTTTCCGCAGGGCACACCTTCCAAGGCTTGCTCGAATTCTTTTTCCTTGTTCTTGGGAACTTCGCATAAAAATCTCGAGTTGGATTCCGAGAAAAGCAAGTAGACATTCCGCTGCAGCATCTCGTCGTGACTCAGTTCCGAAGGCAGTTGATTCAAATACAGTTCAGCACCCAAACCACCGGCAAAGCACATCTCAGCTGCAGCGACGGCAAGTCCGCCCTCGCTCATATCGTGGCATGCTCGAACAAGATTGTTCTGAATCGCCTGGTGGAGAGCGGCGAAGGTGCGTTTTGCCTGTGGGACATCGACGCGGGGAACATTCCCTCCCGTCAGATGATGAATCATGCTAAAGTGCGACCCACCCAACTCTGGCTTGGTGACTCCTACCTGGTAAAGCAGATTACCACTTTCTTTAAGATCCATCGTCACACAGTTGAGAACATCCGCGACCTGTCCCATGGCACTGATCAGGAGAGTGGGAGGAATCGAAATGATCTGTCTGTTTCCATTTTCATCGAGGTAGCTGAATTCATTGTTTAAGCTATCTTTGCCACTGATGAATGGAGTACCAAGCCCCTGGGCTACGTCATAGCAGGCGATGGCAGAGCGTACCAACGAACCGAGCGTTTCCGGCCTTTCGGTGTTACCCCAGCAAAAGTTGTCCAGCAGCGCGATGCGCTCCGGGTCGGCACCTACGGCCACACAATTTCGCATGGCTTCATCAATAGCACTTGCTGCCATGTGGTAAGTATCCAGATCACCATAGCGCGGATTCATTCCGCAACCGATCACCAAACCACGTTGAGACGAAAGGACTGGTCGCACTACGGCAGCATCACTGGGACCATCATTTGCGATTCCCACCAACGGCTTGATCACGCTGCCCCCTTGGACTTCGTGGTCGTACTGACGGATGACCCAATGTTTACTGGCCACATTTAAAGAACCCAGAATTTGATGAAGACTTTCGACGTAATTGATCTGGGAAGGAAGTTGAAGGGGCGGCGTGGATGGTGGTTGGTAGATTGCTTCGCGGACAACTGGCGGGCGGCCTTGGTGCAGGAATGTCATCGACAGGTCAGCAACTTCGACGTCGTTATACTTTAGGTGCAAACGACCTGTTGGCACGAATTTCCCGATGATGGTTGCTTCAACGCCTTCGGATTGACACAGTCTTTGGAATTCTTCCCAATTTGCGGGTGGTACGGAAAGAACCATGCGCTCTTGAGCCTCGCTGATCCAGATCTCGGTGTAGGAGAGACCTTCGTACTTGAGCGGTGCCTTTTCCAGCCAGACTTCGGCTCCGATTTCTTCCCCCATTTCGCCCACGGCACTTGAAAAACCTCCGGCTCCACAATCTGTAATGGCACTGTACAGACCTCTGTCGCGCGCCTCCAGAATTACGTCCAAAAGCATCTTTTCGGTAATCGCATTGCCAATCTGAACTGCACCACCCGACACCGTTTCACTTTCGCTATGAAGTTCGGTTGAGCTAAACGTGGCGCCGTGAATTCCATCGCGGCCAGTTCGACCACCGACGGTGACAACCCAGTCACCTGCTTGTGGTTCCTTGTGCGACTTGCTGCGCGGCAGAATGCCGACAGTGCCACAATAGACCAAGGGGTTCCCGATGTATCGCTCGTCAAAATAAATTGCGCCATTCACCGTGGGAATTCCCATCCGGTTTCCGTAGTCGCGTACTCCAGAGACCACACCCTGCATGACCCGACGTGGATGGAGAACGCCTGGTGGCAACGAGTCGGCAGGAGTATCCGGTGGAGCAAAACAAAAGACGTCCGTGTTGCAAACCGGTTTTGCCCCGAGTCCTGTTCCCAGGGGATCCCGGATCACCCCCCCGAGACCCGTATTCGCACCACCATACGGCTCGAGCGCTGACGGATGATTGTGTGTTTCCACTTTAAAGACAACATTGAACTCGTCATCGAATCGCACGATACCGGCGTTGTCCTCAAACACACTGACACACCAGTCTTGCGGTCCGAGTTGCTGGCGAATTTTTTGAGTGACGGCGAAAATAGTTTCTCGGAGCATATTTTCAAAACGCCGCTCACCCTGCGGGTCTCGATAGACGATGCGGCCGGCCAGTGTCTTATGACTGCAGTGTTCACTCCAAGTTTGGGCGATCGTCTCCAATTCGGCGTCTGTCGGATCCCGGTTCAATTTCTGAAAGTGTTCTTGAATCGTCTGCATTTCGGCCAGCGAAAGATAGAGTTGGGTTTCGCGACTGAGTTGCATGAGTTGCTGGTCATTGAGTTCACAGATCTTTGTCGTGATGAGTTGAAACACATAATCTGATCCAAGAATCAACTCCTTAAAATCGAGTGGTCCGACGACAACTTGTTCGATCGCATCATTTGCTAGGATCTTCTGACAGAGTCGCTGCAGAGGCGCGTCTTCTAAATCTTCGATCCAGTATTTGCGGAGCGTACGTACTGCGGAGACGTTGAGCTGAAAATCCGCAATGGCCGCTTGGGCGCTATCAGCGACCGGATCTGTCACGCCGGGCTTGGGTAAAACGTGCACTACACGTCCAGTTCCACGAGGTGGTGTCTGCAACCGTTCGTCGCCAACGGGTGCGACGACCGTTGTTTCGACCACCTCATCTGACAGCAGTTGACCGGCCAGGCACTCTACCTGCTCAGCGTCCAGTTCGCCCTGCAGCAGGAAACCCCGTGCGGCAGTCAGGCTGAAATCGTGATGGATTCCTAAATCCTCGGAACCAGCCAATACGCGCTCTGCGGCAAGATCGGGCTGCCCTTCGGCCGGGTAGATATCAATTTCCCAAAGAGTCACGGTTTTCCTTACCCTTTGCAAGTATGCGAGCCGCGGTTTGATGCCTTCCTGATTGGAGCGCGCGCCGAAACGAGTGGAGCGTTTTCTCGAATTTGTCAATCGCTTTCAATACCTGAGGTTGATTGTCTGTCAGAATCTGTCTCCAAAGATCGACATTGCCAGAAGCGATGCGAGTCGTGTCTAACCAACCCGAGGCTGCCAGGGGCAGGTGGTCCTTGCCAGCGCTGGCTGCCAACACTGATGCGACCACATGGGGAAGATGACTGGTCATGGCAATCGCTTGATCGTGCTGTTTCGGCGACATCTGGATTACCACCGAACCCAAGGAGTTCCAGAACTGGACTGCCTTTTTTAGGTGTTTTTCCGAAGTCTTTGCTGTCGGAGTCACAACAGTCACCCGGTCTTCAAACAAATTGGCCTGTCCATGTTCACAGCCGGATTTTTCGCTGCCAGCCAGGGGATGGCTGCCGACAAAGCCCACTTCGCGTGGCCATCTTGGTCGAACCGATGCGACGATATTTGATTTGGTACTACCGGCATCCGTCACCAGTGAGCCCGCTGGGCAAGCACGAGCGGCCCGTTCGGCGAAAGGACCTATTGATTCGACAGGGGTACAAATCACCACGACGTCAGCATCAGAAACTCCGTGTTCCACATCCTGGGCTGATCGGTGGGTCGGTGGGCTTGGCGTTGCGCAAAAGAGGACTGGCCCGAAACGTTGTGGGAGTGGGCCGAAACCGATCGAAATTGCGGAGAGCTCAACGACAAGGCGCGATCACCGTTGC
>JYMV01042649.1_pt1 | contig 16988 bp, 12 predicted proteins | sample 338911 | NCBI WGS metagenome assembly JYMV01 (sample SAMN03354496, study PRJNA234377) | hydrothermal vent metagenome | biome: Deep sea; feature: Hydrothermal plumes at the Eastern Lau Spreading Center, Western Pacific Ocean; material: Seawater | place: Tonga | collected 2009 | depth 2000 m m
TCATTAGGCTTGAACTTGAACGGCCAGTTCACCACGCAGCAACCGCCCTCGGTAAGGGGTTTGAAGCGCAATTTCTTGGCTTCCTTGAGTACGCACGCATGGACCTTCTTGTTGGCCATAGAGCCCGAGGAAGACGCACCGGTAACACGACCGCTTTCGTTGATGGTCAAACGAACAACAACCCGACCTTGAAGATCCTGATGTAGTTGTAATTGCCGAGTGTAACAAAAACGAAACGCACCACGTCGGCCACGAATGACTGACTTGATATTGCCTCGCTCGCACATACCTAATTTAGGCTTGGCTTTCGGTTCTTCCTTGGGCTTGGGTGCGACTTTCTGCCCCTTCACCGGCTTGTTGGTCAGCCCCCTTGCAGCAGGGATCTTCGTGCCCACCGCAACCACCGGAAACAGACTCATGCATCCATCGGAACTTGCTTTGGGGTCTTCGTCTTTACAAACAAGCCCTGGAAATACGTCACTCAGTTTTTGTTGGGCTGCCGGGCCTTGAGCATCCGCAATTGCCGATGCGCTGGTCAAAAGACGTTCCGCAGATACTTTAGACTCTGCGTGTAGCAACACAACCGTGCCCGCAGAACTCCGCTGTTTCACCGAGCGCAAGGCCTGTACTAGAACACTGGGATCAAGCGATGTAACCGTTGTCTTGAACAAACGGGCCCCTTTGTACCAACGCTGCGCCTCCTTGGGTAACGGAACTTTCTGACTCTCTTGAGCCGCTTTGCCTGTGCCGCCTTGCGGGTCAAAAATGTCAGCGCCCTTCTCTGTAAGATTGACTAAGAGCGCGCGTTTTTCGACCCGACCTGCCCTATCTGCAGGAATAAAGGCTGCGCTATTGGGTATAGGGACAACACTACGGTCGCTACCGCCTCGCAAATAACGCAAATCGCTGTATCCACTCAACCCCAATCCCTTGACGACGGCGGTGAGTACGCCTGTGGATGTGGCCTTATCAACCACCAGGAGCGCTGCCCACTTGCCCTTGACGACCGCGGCGGCTGGATCCGTCGTGGACATAGCCTTGGCAGCCGTGGTTGCTTCACTTTTCAGGGCGGTCATTGCATCAACCAATACTTTGAAGTCTTCATCTGATTGGGCAGCTTGGAGCGCAGCAGCGTCCATCACTTGCTTGCCGGGCCATTCGCCACCCGCAACCAGGCTGTCAGACTCCAGCTTAGCCACTGGTCGAAGCGTCACCGAAACACCTTTTTCGCTGATGTTGATGACCTCCAACGGCAGTGTTTTGGAAGTGGGCGCACCGGCGGCGGCCAATTCAGCCACGTCATTAGAAGGCAACGGCAATTCAAAAACACCAGCGGGTGCGTCCTTGCCCAGCTTCTTGAGATGCTGGTTAAGGCGAAGCACCGTCTCGCCACGACCAGAGAGCGCGCTCATTGCATGGCCTTCTTTCAGTCCCAACTCTTGAGCGCTGCAGTTAGCCCCTTTGCATTGGGCCAAAGACGCGCCGGCGGCGGTCTCCAATACGGTTTTCAGGAGCTGCTCATGACCATCGTCCGTGACAAATGCAGTGGCCAGGGTGGCCAACTTCTTGAGTTCTGTCTTCTTCTCAGCAACAGGATCCGGTGCTTCCTTTTGGGGCTCAGGTGCTTTCTTTTCAACCTTGGGTGCCGGTTTAACAGGTGCCGGAGCCGCTGCGGGAGCTGCCGCGGGGGCGGGGCCTTTATTACATGCGACCGACAATACCAAAATTGCAGCAAGTCCCATTAGCAATGCAGATAAACGCATGTCTTGTTCCTTTGTCGCTTCGTGTAGCGAGCGCTGCTTGTATAAAGTAAGTACCGAAATTTTCAAGGTATTCCGCTTGCTGGACGATGACTTGTCTCTCACTCCGGGCAGGAATGAGCCACGGCAGGATGCAAACGCATCACCTGCCCCTGACCTTCCGTGAGTTCACCGCCACCAACCTGAGTGCTCATCAGATTATTCGTGCTAAAGGGCGCCGTATCAGGAATTGGATCATGGATCTTGCCAAGGGCGGTTTCAGTGACGTGAAACAACCCCAAATAATGTCCCAACTCGTGGGCCATAACTGCACCCAGCGTACTACTCGTGTCCCCCCCCTGTGGGGCGGTAGAAATCACAATCCCACTACGCTGCGTAGGCGCTCCCCAGGGGCCGGGCACGGTCGTCAATCCTCTCAGTTGGCCGTCGTCCGTGTTGAGTTCACCCACCAGAAAGAAGGACAACTCGCCAGGCTGGGCCTGACTCTCGGCAATAAGCGATTCATAGTCGGCCTCGTGCAGTGTTTGAAAAGAATCCGAAACGTCAGAATAGCTCACCTTATCTATTGAAATATCCACCTGGGAAAAAAGCTCTCCCATTGTATTGAGAGCCGATTGAAGTTCAGGATCGTCTTCGGCGTTGGATGCCAATCGTCCGTTTTCGCCGCTTAGATGCACACGAATATTCACACTTCCGTTCAACGGATCGATGTTGGCGCGTTTTATGTGAACTTCCACCGCTGCCTTTCCCGGGAGCCCCTGGATCGGCAAATTGCCGTCAAACGCCAATAGCTGGAGTCGCCAAATTCCCGCTTGCATGACTCGTTGCGGCGATATTGGAACAAACAGCGCATAGCCGGAACGTGCGCTGGCAACACGATTCACGCAACTGATGCAGAGGAGATGTGTGCTGTTTTTATACCAGTCAAATTCAACCCACTGACTTCCGTCCGGGGCCGTCAATGAAGCGGTCGTATAGAAATGGTCGTTGGTGCCGCGAACACTGACCAAAAATGAAACGGCGTCCGGCGGAATCTCAATACTCAGCTCCCCGGATACTCCGGTCGCGTCGAATTCGACCGTGCCGAGAGATGTGGATTCGAGCAGCGGACAAAGCAACTCGCTCGTATCGTCCACTGTATCTTGTGTGTGGGAATCTTGAGGTACTGCACCGTTGCCGCTCTCGCAAGCAAACAAAAGGACAACGAGCAGTAGATTCCTCAAGGTTTCACCATGGTCGGGGAAGGGGGATTCGAACCCCCGACTTCATGCACCCAAAGCATGCGCGCTGCCAGGCTGCGCTATTCCCCGGTGGCATCTGCCAACAGTATCGGCAGTTATTAGCTTTGCGCAGACTACTTATTTACGCTCAAAAAGAAAGGGCTTACTGCACTGAAAATAATCGATTTACTTTCGGCGGGCTTTTTCCTGGAGGCCAGACACACCAAAACGGCCCGCCAATTCCAGGGCAATTTCCTGAGAGAGAACGCCACGAGACTCCAATCCAACCAGCACATGATAAAGCAGATCGGCCGTCTCACTGACAACGCGCTCGTGACTTTCATTTTCTAAAGCCACACACAACTCACCTGCCTCTTCCAGAATCTTCTCCTGAATGGCGGCAACTCCTCCTTGAAGCAGCCTGGCTGTGTATGAAGAATCCGGTGATGCCTCTCGACGATCGTGCAAAATCGACTGCAATCGCTCCATAGTTCCGGACTCCGGCGCATCGGCTGCATGAAATTCTCCGCTCGCATTCATCTTATTAAAAAAACAGGAGGCTTCATTGGTATGACACGCCGGACCCGACTGATTGACCGCATAGAGCAAGCTATCTCCGTCGCAGTCCAGACGAATATCTACAATTTCCTGAACATGCCCGCTACTCTCCCCCTTCTTCCAAAGAGATTGGCGACTGCGGCTGAAATAGTGTGCGTAACCGGTTGAGAGGGTAGCCGTCAGTGCCTCCTGGTTGACCCAGGCAAGCATCAGCACCCGTCCGGTCCTTGCGTCTTGAGCGATTGCGGGAATTAGTCCATTAGAATCAAAAGCGAGCTTCATTGGCGCACCACTACCCCTTTTTGTTGTAGGAACTGCTTGGCCTCGGAAATCGAAAATTCACCAAAATGAAAAATACTGGCTGCTAACACAGCATCTGCCGCCCCCAGTGTGAGGCCGTCGTAAAGATGATCGAGCGTTCCCACCCCACCGGACGCAATCACCGGAATACTGACGGCGTCGGATACAGCGCGAGTGAGACCCAGGTCATAGCCGTCCCGCGTGCCGTCCCTGTCCATAGAGGTGAGCAGGATTTCGCCGGCACCCAACGCGTCAAGACGGGTCACCCATTCAATAACTTCGATTCCAGTCGGTGTTCTGCCTCCGTGCACATACACCTCAAATTTTCCGTTATCGCACCGGCGAGCATCAACCGCCGCAACGATACACTGACGACCAAAAGCATCTGAGCAACGTCGAATCAGATCGGGATCACTGACTGCGGCGGTGTTTATGGCGACCTTATCCGCACCCGCTAAAAGCAATGCTCGTACGTCGTCGACTTCGCGAACGCCGCCGCCCACCGTGAGCGGAATAAATACCTGGTCAGCGGTTCGCGCAACAACCTCCAGTAGAGTTTTGCGCTTGTCCACACTGGCGGTGATATCGAGGTAACAGAGTTCATCCGCACCTTCTTGGTCATAGCGCCGGGCACATTCCACGGGGTCGCCCGCATCGCGCAATCCCACAAATTGAACACCTTTGACGACACGTCCGTCTTGAACGTCGAGACAGGGTATGATTCGTTTGGCTAACACCCACTAACCATACGACACGATGCTTGACGCTACCAGCGCAGCAAAGTACCTTCCTACCCCCTTTTGATGCAGGGCAGTACAATCATGGACGACTACAACGAAATTATGCGAACACGGGCTGCTAAAGCTGAGCAGCTACGAAGTCTTGGCCACAATCCGTTTGCCAACAACTTCAACGTAACTCATACGCTGGCTCAGGTGCGTAATGATGTGACGCAAGAGCTGCCCAGCATGGGCGACATTGCCGACGACGCGACCTACTACCGCCTGGCCGGCCGAGTCATGGCGGTAAACGACATGGGTAAGGCGGCTTTTGTGCGTATACGAGACCGGAGTTGCACCCCGGAAGAACCCAACCTCCAACTCTATGTTCGGAAGGATCGAATTGGCGAGGAGGCCTTCAATCTTTTCAAGAGCAGTATTGATGTGGGTGACTTTGTGGGCGCAATGGGGCCGGTATTCCAAACCAGACGCGGCGAGCTCAGTGTTATGGTGACCGAGCTTCAGATTCTCACCAAAAGCATACGACCGCTCCCAGAGAAGTGGCACGGACTCACCGATAAAGAGACGCGCTTTCGCCAACGATACGCCGACCTGATCATGAGCATGGAAGTTCGGGAAGTATTTAAGACTCGCGCACGCCTGGTGTCATTCGTTCGCAACTTCTTGGAGCAGCGAGATTTCATGGAGGTGGAAACCCCCATGATGCAACCATTAGCCGGCGGTGCCACTGCTCGCCCATTTGAGACTTATCACAACGCCCTGAACATCCCACTCTTCTTGAGAGTGGCCCCTGAACTCTACCTAAAGCGATTGGTCGTGGGTGGGTTTGAACGTGTCTACGAACTCAATCGAAATTTCCGCAACGAAGGCATGAGCCCCAAGCACAATCCAGAATTCACCATGCTGGAATTCTACATGGCCCACGCTACCTACGAAGACTTGATTGAACTCACTCAAGAGATGCTGTGCGAGTTGTGCCAACATTTGCATGGAACGGATTCCGTTACTTATGGAGAGCACACCATTTCCCTGAAGGCACCGTTTGCTCGATACACGGTTCGCGAATCGTTGCGTGAAATCGGAAAACTCGATGACACAGACACCGATACCCTTGAGGCGCTCCATGCGGCCGCAGAAGCACGCAGCATCAATTTTGATCCGGCACAAAGCTACGGCAAAATGCTCATGCACATGTTCGACGAGCTGGTTGAGTCGAAATTAATTCAGCCTACCTTCATTACCCAGTTTCCGCTGGAGGTTTCCCCCTTGAGCAGAAGGAACGATAGTGCGCCGGAATGGGTGGACCGCTATGAGCTATTTGTGGCCGGCAATGAACTCGCCAATGCGTTTAGCGAGCTGAACGACCCCGTAGATCAACAAGCTCGTTTTGAGGACCAAATGGTTCAACGCGAGGCCGGAGACGACGAAGCTCACCCCATTGATCGGGACTACATTCGAGCCCTTGAGTACGGTATGCCTCCCACTGCTGGACAAGGCATCGGCATTGATCGACTCGTCATGTTGATGACGGGACAGCAATCTATTCGCGAAGTTATCTTTTTCCCACACATGCGCCCCGAACAAAGCTAGCGAAGTGCATCACACTCTCGTCATGATAGGAGCCACATTGTCGTGATTTTTCGTCTGCGAAGAATCTTGGTAGGTACTCTTTGGTCGGGGATCCTTCGAATTGCTGAACTCATTATCAGCACACTGTTTCAACGCGCCGACAAGGCGGTCCTCAAGGGTCTGGCGTGGACCACCATCTTGGTCACTCTGACTGTGGCTTCAATACAGTTGGCCATTCGCAGTGCAGGCGTTGAACTACAGTATTTCTTTCTCACCGCAATCCAATTGGTCGGAGTCATTCTAGCAGTATTGGGGGTCGTTTCAGGCGTCACCTGGGCGACTATTAGACTTTTTCAAAGTCTGGGACAGCCTATTCTCCAGAGCCAAAGCGTCTTTTTTGTGGGTTGGCATTTCCTGCGCTCACATCGTGAGCCTGAAAGTGAACAGATGGGGTTTCAAGGTGGGGCAAAAGTGGGCTCACGTTGGGTTCCCGCCTGTGGCATTATCCTCTTCCTGGTGGCTCTCGCTTCGAACACGCTCGACTGGAGCAGTCTCCTACACCCGGCCACAATACAAGCCGATGCTGCTTCAATTGATCATCATCTGACGCTGGACTATTTGCTAGGCCACCTTAGCGTTGCCGGCACGGCCCTGAGTAACGGTGCAATCATACTGGGAGTCATTCTAATCACTTGGCCGTTACGACCTCATCGTCGCACGGGCAGTACCAGCTACCTGGACCAAAAACGAATCAATCTAAAGAAAACTGATTCGGGTACTCAACGTGTAACAGCAACGACCTTCATTTCGATTGTGGGCGTGGGCGTGGGCGTCTGGGCGCTCGTCGTTGTACTCAGTGTCATGGGCGGATTCGAAAGTGATTTACGCAGCAAAATTCTAGCGACCACTCCACACGTGCTCATTCAGGACAACGAACCGATGGTCGGCATTCCCAATATTCAGAGCACGCTCAAACAACTTCAAGAAGTTGACGGCGTTGAAGCGTCCATTCCCTATGTGCAGGGCGAAGTGATTATTTCGTCCAGAGAAAACCGTAACGTTTCGCTGAGTCTCAAGGGGATCTCCTGGCACACGCTCCGAGGCGGCTCGCACCATTTGAACAAGACCATTATTGCCGGCGACGCACTGAACCTTATCAAGCCGGAACGAATGGTTTCCACCTCCCGTTGGTCCATTGAAGAAAAGGACGATTCCGATTCACCAAAAGGTCATAAAAAAGAAACCCAAGACGACGATGAAATCAACCCAAGTGCACTGCCAGGAGTCAACGCTGTAAGCTCCATTGTTGACGAAGGAATTCGCCCCGGCATCCTTCTGGGTGCTGAACTCGCGGATAGTCTGCAAGTCGAAGTGGGAAATGAGGTGACCATCATCTCACCTCAAGACGGTGTGGGCTTTTTGGGTGTCCAACCCAAAGCTCGCAGCTTCCGCGTGGCCGGAATTTTCAGAACAGGAATGTACGAATTCGACCTGAAACTGGCCTACTGTGACCTCAGCGAAGCACAGCGTTTCTTCCATCTCGATAGCCAGGTCAACCGTATTGAACTCCGCCTGACCGATGTGGCGCAATCGGGTGCAATTCTCAAAAAAGTGAACCAACGTATAAGCAATCCAAATCTAGAAGTATTGGACTGGAAAAAGCTCAACAAGAATCTGTTTAGTGCACTTCAACTAGAAAAGATTGTCATGTTTGTGGTACTCGCCTTCATTGTCTTGGTGGCCTCATTCAATATTGTGGGTTCACTGATCATGATCATCCTGGAAAAGGCCAAAGAAATTGCCATTCTTAAATCAATGGGCGCCACAGCCAAAAACACCCGCAACGTGTTCCTCGTTGTGGGCGGGTTTATCGGCGTGATTGGCTCCGTAGCAGGACTGTTAGTGGGGCTGGGCACCTGTTGGTTTATCCACAATATTGGGATTAAACTGCCACGCCAATACTACATTGAAATGCTGCCGGTGCATGTGGATTCAACCACTATCTTGACGGTGTTTGTGTCCGGTATCTTGATTTGCATGCTGGCTACCGTATACCCGGCAGTCCAGGCTGCGCGTCTCAGACCTGTAGAAGGCCTTAGGTTTGACTGATAACAAACACACAATCTGCAAAGTAACAAATGTTGCAAAATCCTTTGAGAAGCATGGGAAAAAAATCCATGTATTGCGAGACGTCAACTTGACCATCGCTAGAGGAGACATGTGTTCGGTACGGGGCAAATCCGGCGTCGGAAAAAGCACCTTGCTCCACATCTTGGGCACCTTGGACCGGCCGACATCAGGCCATGTCGAATACTATGGCGAAAATGTATTCGATTATCCTGACGGCGAACTGGCTGCCTTCAGAAACAAAAGAATTGGTTTTGTCTTTCAGTTTCACCATCTGCTACCTGAATTCACCGCACTGGAAAACATTGCCATGCCGGCGTTAATTGCCGGTGAAAAACGTTCAAAAGCACTCAGAAAGGCGTCCGATCTACTGGACCAGGTCAAACTCACTCATCGTGCACAGCATCGTCCCGGTGAACTGAGTGGAGGCGAACAACAACGAATCGCGGTCGCAAGGGCGCTTGTACAAGGTCCTAGCCTGGTTTTGGCGGATGAACCCACAGGAAACCTGGATCAATCCACAAGTGACGAAATTCATGACCTGATTCTCTCCATCAATGAAATCCAACAAATTGCCTTTCTAGTGGTCACTCACAACCACAGACTGGCCACGATGATGACAAGGCAACTTGAGATGCGCGATGGCGTCGTGTACGAAGGGGCCGCATGATTGCTCGCGCCCATATCTGCTTTCTCCTCGCACTCACGATTCTGTGCGGGAGCAGCAGCGCCATATTTGCCCAGAGCAAGGCACCCGAAACAGTCATTGAGATCCGTCTTGAAGGCCTCTATCGAGTTCCACAGGCATCCATTCTTGCCAAACTCAAAACACGGGTTGGCGGCCCACTGGAGCCGGCGGTTGTAACAAGCGACCTCAAGCGTTTGTTTACCATGGGCTCATTTGAAGACATTAAGATTGCGGTAAAGAGCACCCCTAAAGGAGTGATCGTACTTTTTGTCTTTGACGAAAGACCCACGATCAACTCAATCAAGTTCTGGGGAAACGACGCACTTGGCCTCGACGAACTCAAGAAGGTCGTCAATATCAATCTTTTTGAAACCGCAGATTCCCAGCGCATCAAAGAGAACATCCAAAAGATCAAAGAACTCTATATTGATGAGGGTTATTACCTGGCCAATGTGAGCTATCGGCTAAAGAAACTGGGCAACAACCTTGTAAACCTTCAATTTACAATCGATGAGGGCGACAAGGTCAAAGTCACCAGTATCTCGTTCCTGGGAAACAAGCTCATCTCAGACAAAGAAATCAAGGCCATTATGCAAACCCGCGAGGGAGGGTACTTTTCATTCCTGACCAGCAGCGGTCAGTACAAAAAAGAGCTACTGGAACAAGACACTCAACGCATCCACCTCTTCTATCTAACCAAAGGATTTATTCACATAAAAGTCGATTCACCGGTGGTGACCCTCTCACCCGACAAAAGCTCTATCGACATTACAATCAATGTGACAGAAGGCGACTCGTTCAAGGTCAACAAAGTGGACGTTAGTGGTGACCTTCTGTTCAAAAAAGAAGAGCTCTTAGCCCTGGTCGAACTCCAACCGGGCAAAGTGTTTGACTACATGCTCATGCAACGAGACTCGACCACTCTAAGCGACAAATACAAGGACCTCGGCTACGCCAATGCGACCGTCTCAAACAGTCACGTGGCAAACATTGACGATAAGACCGTGGACTTCACATACATTATCCAGAAGGGCATCAAGGTTCATATTGGCCGCATTGATATCAAAGGAAACACCAGCACTCGCGACAAGGTAATCCGTCGTGTCATGAAGATTGCAGAGGGTGATCTATACAGCTCCACCCTTCTCAAGAAGAGCAAACAAATGGTCATGCGCATGGGCTTCTTTGAATCGGTGATCATCACCACTGATCCCGGGGCAAATGAGCGTCTCATTAATGTGAATGTCAGAGTCAAAGAACGCCAAACCGGCACCTTCCAGGTAGGCGCCGGCTTCTCCAGCTTGGAGAGTTTTATTGCGACCGCCCAAATCTCCAAACAGAACTTTATGGGCCATGGTCAGACCATGAGTATCCAATCCACCCTATCCAGTATTCGTAGCCTCTACACGCTCAGCTTCTTTGACCCCTATTTCCTGGACAGCATGTGGACTTTCAGTATTGACCTCTATAATTTCCAACAAGATTACGACGACTTCACGCGAGGTAGTACTGGTGGCAACCTCACATGGGGCTATCGCTTCACCGAAGAATTACATGTATCCACGGGCTACAAGCTTGAACACGTGGGAATCACAGTGGGTGGACTCTCGGGAAGTTCTGCAACTCCAATTGCCAATCTGTTCAACGACGGCTTGACCTCGAGCCTCAAGTCCACCATCTCGTTTGACACACGTAACGACCGCATGTTCCCCAGCGCCGGACAATTCACAACGGCCAGCGTGGAATACGCGCATAGGTCCCTGGGTAGCGAAAACGAATTCACACGAATGATCGGACGCAGCCGTTGGTACCAAAAAGTCTTGTGGGACGTTGTTCTCAAGCTCAACGGAACGGTGGGATACGTTCTCAGCAATTCAGAGAAGGCCGTACCGATCTTCGAGCGTTTCTTTGTCGGCGGTATTTTCAATGTCCGTGGATTTCAACGAAACAGCCTGGGACCCAAGCTCTCAGTGGCTCAAATACGCGACCCGGGCACAGGCCTCTCCAAATTCACCATTGGCGGTAACAAGCAACTCATTCTTAATGCCGAACTAGAAATCCCCATTCTTCCTCAGGTAGGAATCCGAGGTGTGCTCTTCTTTGATGCAGGAAACGCATTCAACAACGAGGAAGATATCAGCATCATGAATCTTAGAACTTCGGTTGGATTTGGATTCCGCTGGTGGAGTCCTGTGGGGCCACTCAGATTTGAATGGGGTATCCCCTTGCAACCCCTTCCTGATGAAGACCCAATCGTTTTTGAATTTACTATCGGAAATTCCTTCTAACGACTATCGCACCGGCGATACATAGCTAGCTACACACTCAAATCAATCACCTGAGGTCGATTTTGGAATGAACCTTGACGTTATTAGGTTCCCTCTCAATAATGCCGCCCTCTAACAGCAACTTTGGAGCCCACACAATGCCCAAAATCAAATCACTCGCTCTCAAATCTACTTTGCTCATTTTCGCAATGACATTGCTCACCTTTTCAGTGTCCGCTGAAACCTCAAAAGTAGGCTATGTTGACGTGCAAAAGGCCCTTCGCAGCATTCCTGCTGGAAAGCGCGTAAAAGCCAAATTGGAGAAAGAGGTAAAAGCCTCGCAAAAACTGTTGGACAGGAAACAACGAGCTCTCAAGAAAATGAAAGAAGACCTTGAGAAGCAAGCCGGACTAATGCCCGACAGCGTCAAACGCCAAAAATTCAAGGAGTACCAGCAGCGTATGCTCGAACTCCAAGACATCTACGTCAAACACCAAACACAGCTCAAAAAGAAAGAGGCAAAGCTGCTCAGGCCCGTCCTTAGCAAGTTGGAAAAAGTGATCCATGCGGTCGCCAAGGAGCAGGGCTTCACCATGATTCTTGAAGTCAACGAATCACGAGTCCTTTATGCGGATCCTTCTCTGGAAATCACGGACACGGTTATCAAACGATACGCCAAATGATAAACGGCCGGCAGCCGCCACCTGCTCAATTGAACCAACAGTTTCATCTGTCCGCTCAATGCGTGTTGCTTACATGCATTGTGACCCTAAGCTGGGGGTGTAAAGACAAGCCCAAAGAAGTACCCAATGTACAAGTAGAGGCGGTCGAGGCCCAGATCAACGACAAGATCAACAACGGAAATTTAGAAGACGAGTACTACAAGCACACACTCCCAACTCAAGAACAAGAACCCAACGACGTTCATCAGAAAGCCTCATTATTACCCATAAATGGGGGAATTAACGGAGACCTCATGGGTTCGGCTGCCAACAAGGGTAAACCCGACTTTGATTGGTATGTGCTCTCCATTGAGGGACCTACATCCCAACTGGTGCGCATTCAATTGAGCCCGGAGGATGGCACGGACTTTGTGCTGGAATGGTATCCGACACTCCTGGTGCAGCCTGGTGAAACCCTAAAACCGCTTGCCAATATAGACACTGGTAAGGGCGGTGAAGTCGAAGTATTGGCTCCGACCATTCTTGGCACCGGCAAACACTACTTCCGAGTACGTCGTTCCCGTCGGAAAATAAGAAGAAGAGGCAAGGCAAAGCACAGGGGCCCCGAAATTAACGGTCGAGAATATCGACTGATTACGACCGTAGTTGAGTCAGAGGCCGGGCTGGAACGTGAGCCCAATAACCAAATAAAAAGCTCGGGAGTCTTACCGATTAACGAGCCCCGCCAAGGTTACCTGGGCTGGTTTGGCGACTCCGATTGGTTTCGCCTTGACCTGGAAGATGCACCAGAAAACTCACTCATTCGTATTGAACTATCCGGCATAGCACATGTGAAATCCCGCTTATGGGTCGTGGACAAAAGAAATCGTAGTTTTCTCAAGGTACCGGAGCCCACCATTGCATGGCCTGACGGTCAAGGAGTTCAACTCATTGGGATTCCCACACAAGTAAACAATCCTCCGCTATATGTTGAAGTCAAAAGCATGAGAGGAGGCAACGCCTTAGACCGGTACACGATAAGTCTCAAAGTAGAAGTGCCGGAAGGAGCGCATGAAATTGAACCCAATTGGCGTTTATCTCATGCCACAGAGCTCAAACCTGAACTACCAGTGGCGGGTCACATTGGCCACCCTACGGACTGGGATGTGTTCCGAATAGACTCACAAGAGAACAAGACAGCCACTATCACAGTCACCGGTGTTCCAGATGTAGACCTTCAAATAGAATTGATTGCTGACCGCCGCACAGTCACAACACTGGTCAACGAGAACGGAGTCGGGCAAAAGGAAAGTTTAGCCGCGTTTCCTATAGGTCCATTACCGACCTATGTACGCGTGAGTAGCAAGGGACACAGCTTCAACACCAGCGAACAATATCAGATAGCCGTAGAGCTCTCGATAGCCGGCAGTCGTGAATTCGAACCCAACAATAGCTATGAGACCGCAACACCAATGTCGGTAACTCCAGCGAAAACAATTCATGGCTTCATCAATCCTCAAAAAGATGTGGACTTCTACTCGTTCACAGTCACCGGAAAAGAAGAAGAGGCTCGCCTCATGGCGGTAGAGCTGAGTGGTGTGGCCGGATTGCGGCTAGCCATCCGACTCTATGATTCGGAAAAAGTCCTCATCACACAAAAACGAAATATCGGGCCCGACGACCGAAGAAGACTCATGCATGAGTTTTCCCCGGGAAGCTACTACTTGCAGATACTGGACGAATCCGGTCAGGCGGCAAACAACGAAACAGCTTACGGCCTCACGATCAAAAACGCTTCCCCGTACTAATTCCAAAATGGGGTCCAATCCCCCCACGCTCAAAACCCTACAAATACGGAGACGTGCGCGCTTTAGCACCATGGCACGGGTCTTGCTCTATCAAAACACCGTCATCATCGCTCTCTGAGAGTGCAAAGATCGGCAGTAACTGACTGAATTTATAGAGATTTACATGAAGAACACAGTCATCCGAATAGCGGCCATTATGTTGATGCTGGGGTTTAGTGTCTCCTGCAACCTTGAGCCCGAGACCGTTGACTTTACGGCACAAGACGGCCGCGATGAAGTGGGGGCTAGCGCTGGAAAATCAGACGGACCATTCAGCGATTGTGAACTTCAGCAAATCCTTTCATGGGTCAATGACCAACAAAGTACTTATGAGAGACTGGTATCAGCCGGAATACACAAAAGGGCGGCTACACACATTGCGGCTTACCGTGCGGGCAGTGACGAGTATCTCGGCACTGCTGATGACCAACTATTTGCCACTATACAGGCCCTCGACACCGTCCCTTATGTAGGTCCTGTAGCATTTCGGCAAATGGCCGCACATGTAGCTCCACTCTGCCAGAACACATCGTGGGAAACAGAAGTAATCTTCTCTCCACAAGCCTATAACGAAAGTCATCTGGCCCGTGTCACCGCACTGATTGATGGTGCCCAACACTCTGTGGATGTCGCCATTTATAGCTTTAGAGACAACGGCGTGTTTGAAGCACTGCAAAACGCGACGGCTCGAGGTGTGTCGGTCCGTGTGCTCTTTGAATCAGCGCACAAGGATAAGAACGACCCGGAGGGGACCATGTCGGCCAAATTGGAAGACACCGGTGCCGACGTGCGCTACGTGAACAAGATCATGCATCATAAGTTTGCCATTATTGATGGCCCTCGACTTTCTTCTCTTGAGGCTCTGTCCGGAATTCTGATAACCGGCAGCGGTAACTGGTCACACTCTGCTGGAACTCGTTTTGACGAAAACACCGTCATTATTAACGGACACCAGGAGGCCCTGTTGCGCTATCAACAGGAATTCAATCTCCTATGGAACTATTCTCGAGATCTAGTTTGGAACAACTCACTTGAATGGTTTGCTTCAGCAACTATTTCGGATGACATGATTGTCAACGATCCAAACTTTGATGCGCTATTCACTTCAAACAACTTTGAGATCAAGCACTCAGCGACATATGGCCCGACCTTCACAATCGTAAACGGCATGAACACCGTCTCTGACCGACTGGTAGAACTAATTTGGAGCGCAAACCACTCCATCAAGGTCGCGTCAGGCCATTTGCGGTCGCGTCCGGTTTCACAAGCCATTCTGGAGCGGCGTCAGGCCGACCCTATGTTGGAGATAGTGGTCTACCTGGATGGACAGGAGTACATCAGCGAAAGCGGTCACAACAAGCAGACTCAGAAGGTTGAACAATGTATCCAGGACGCCGGCGATAGCGAGTCGAAACAGCAAAGCTGCATGAACAAAGGATTTCTCTTCTCGTATTTGCTCCAAGAGGCCGGAGTTGACCTTCGCTACAAATACTATTCGTACCGTTGGCACTATTCTTACGCTGAACAAATGCATAACAAATACATGATTCTTGACGACACGACCGTGGTATCCGGCAGCTACAATCTTTCTGACAATGCTGAGCACAACACCATGGAGAATATTGCTATTTACCGTTTCAACGGCTTCCCCGAACTTGTCTCCAGCTTTGTTCAAAACCTTAATTCCATCTGGGTTACGGGAGAGACGGAAGGCTTGTATGCGGCCCTCATGGACAACATACAAAACGGCACGTCAAACACCTTTCCCATTGTGTTTGACCCTATGGCACTGAATTGGGACGAAGTCACAGCACTGAAGGCCGCCATTCGAGCGTATTGCCCTGATATCAACAGCGAAGACTTCCGAAAAAACCCACAAGACCACCGGGTGTGCGAACGCAACTAGCGGCGCTTCCGTCTCTCCACATTACCCGCCGGCTGTTGAAGAAGACGATTCTATTAAATTGTCAAAGAGCATGAGCCGCTACCGCGACGTCTTAGAAAGCGACATCTGTGCCATTGCTAGAACTGAATGAAATCAAAAGCTTAGATAAACAAGAAGCGATTTTGAGGTGCCAAAATGGGACTTGGTGGTGCCAAAACGGGACTGTTTGATACTGATGAGCGACTGCAAGATGACATTGGCAATGCACCTACGATAGGCTGCAACTCGAGAATAATTCTGAGGGATATGTAATGACTTCCAGCGCTGACACTTTGGTACAAAAAATCGCCTTCCAAGGTGCTGCCGGTGCTTTTTCTCATCTAGCCTGCAGCAAGGCGTACCCCAAGCTACAGGCGCTTCCGTGCGCGTCCTTTGTAGAGACCTTTGATGCCGTGGAGAGCGGCGCTGCTCTCTACGCAATGATTCCCGTGGAAAACTCGCGGGCGGGACGCGTTGCCGACATTCATCATCTGCTGCCTGAGCGCAAGCTGTTCATTGTGAGAGAACACTTTCAACCCGTCGCTCACCACCTGGTGGCCACACACAACGCCACCTTAGGGTCCATTCGCACTGCGCGTAGCCACGTTCAAGCGCTGTCCCAGTGCAGAAATTTCTTACTCACGAACGGGATTGTCCCAACGGCACACGCCGATACCGCCGCTGCGGCCGCCGAGATTGCAGAGTTGAACGACCCCACCCAGGCAGCAATTGCGTCCTCACTGGCAGCTCGCATTTACAACCTCCAGACTGTGCAATCCGACATCCAGGACAGCCAGGACAACACCACCCGTTTTTGTATCTTATCCCGCACACCTTTTGACGGCGAAACGAGTGGCCCAATGGTGACCACGCTCATATTTCACACGCGCAGCGTACCGGCAGCGCTCTACAAGGCCATGGGCGGATTTGCTACCAATGGTGTCAACATCACCAAGTTGGAGAGCTATATTCTGGATGGGAGTTTTGCTGTCGCACAATTCTATATGGATTTTGAGGGTTGTCCCGGTTCCACATCCGTCGACCTGGCACTGGAGGAGCTTGCGTTCTACTCCCACGAGGTCAAGCTACTCGGCAGTTATCCTGCAGCCCCATTTCGCCAATCCAACAGCGTCGGGTAGAAGCGAGTCAACCAATCCCGTTTCCGCTATTCTAGAAGTTCACAAAGATTAGGCAGCCGTCACACCTATTTAGCCGTGAACAGGCAGCGGGCAATCGGAATCGCTACATCCCGCCAGTACATGAAGGTAATACGACTCTCCCGAGATCAAGGCCAGGGGCTCAGTGCCATCCGGGAAGCGTTGCAAT